>Ga0065712_10067926_pt1 | contig 20433 bp, 14 predicted proteins | sample MisRhiReplicate1_FD_59099 | JGI IMG/M metagenome (GOLD analysis project Ga0065712, IMG submission 59099) | Miscanthus rhizosphere microbial communities from Kellogg Biological Station, MSU, sample Rhizosphere Soil Replicate 1: eDNA_1 v3... | ecosystem: Host-associated > Plants > Roots >...
AACCCCGGCGAAGCCGGGGCCGGAACCGGAGCGAAGGACTTTGGCTACTTTGGTCCCTCAAAGTAGCGCGCCGTAAGGGCGCAAAGGTGACCTGAGTCGGGCGCTCGTCTCACTGAATCCGCAATCTGTGCCATGTGTGACGCGGAGCGTCACGGGAGGCACGCCCACGCAGAGCATGCACGATCAGGGGGGAGCAGACTTGTGTATAACGATGGACGCCCCGCATGGGCCTGCAGTTCGCGACCTCTGCGTGACATTAGAGAGCGGACGCGGAGCGTCCTGAGCGGCGTTACCTACCATGCAGCGTGGGAACGATCATAAGAACGTCCGTGAGAGGCGTGCCCACGCCTGCGCGTGGGCACGACAAGCAACTTACAAATGGCTCTCTGCGTACTCGGCCAGTATCGAGCGAGGCACACCTTGCAGGGTGATGTGCACGCCGTTGGGAAAGTCCTTGAAGCGCTCCGTCAGGTAGGTCAGCCCGGAACTGGTGGCTGACAGATAAGGGGTGTCGATCTGCGCCAGGTTACCCAGGCAGACCACTTTTGAACCGGCACCGGCACGGGTGATGATGGTTTTCATCTGGTGCGGGGTCAGGTTCTGGCACTCATCGATCAGGATCAGACTCTGTTGGAAGCTGCGGCCTCGAATGTAGTTGAGGGATTTGAACTGCAGCGGAACCTTGCTGAGGATGTAATCGACGCTGCCATGAGTGCTTTCGTCATCCATGTGCAAGGCTTCGAGGTTATCGGTGATCGCGCCGAGCCACGGCTCCATTTTTTCCGCTTCGGTACCCGGCAGGAAACCGATTTCCTGATCAAGCCCCTGAACGCTGCGGGTGGCGATGATGCGGCGATAGCGCTTGGTGACCATGGTCTGTTCGATGGCTGCAGCCAGCGCCAGAATGGTTTTACCCGACCCGGCAGCACCGGACAGGTTGACCAGGTGGATATCCGGATCCAGCAGGGCAAACAGCGCCAGCCCCTGATAGATGTCCCGCGGCTTCAGGCCCCAGGCCTCCTGATGCATCAGCGGTTCCTGGTGCATGTCCAGAATCAGCAGCTCGTCATTCTTGACGCCCTTGATCCAGCCGACGAAACCCTGTTCGTCGACAATGAACTCATTGATGTGGACTGCAGGCAGGGTTTCGTTCAATTGCACACGGTGCCAGGTGCGCCCCCGCTCCTGTCGGGTATCAACCTTGTTGACCCGGTCCCAGAACGAGCCGGTCATGTCGTGGTAGCCACGGGACAACAGCGAGACGTCGTCCACCAACTGGTCGGTGCTGTAATCCTCGGCCTCGATGCCACAGGCACGGGCCTTGAGGCGCATGTTGATGTCTTTGGTCACCAGCACAACGCTCAAGTCCTTGTTGCGCGCGTGCAGGTCGATCAATTGATTGATGATGATGTTGTCATTCAGGTGCTCTGGAAGAAGACTGTTGGGTTCCTCGCGCTTGCTCATCAGGATCGACAGGAAGCCTTTGAAGACGCCAGTGCCACGATCGATCGGCACACCCTTCTCGACTTCTTCGGGTGAGGCCTCGCCCAGTGTCTTGTCGATCAGGCGGATCGCCTGCCGGCATTCGGCAGCTACCGAGTGTTTACCTGCCTTGAGTTTGTCCAGTTCCTCCAGAACGGTCATGGGGATGGCGACGTGGTGTTCTTCGAAATTCAGCAGTGCGTTTGGGTCATGGATCAATACATTGGTATCGAGCACGTAAAGGATTGGCTGGTTAGTGGAGGGGGTGCGTCCGTGATCATCCATACTCGCTCACCTTTGTAGTAGCCAGGCGACGCAGAACCACAACAGCGCTGCGCCACGAAAAGGCCGCCGGTTTTCTTCCCTTCAGGCAGGGTAGAAATGTTGCTCAAGGTGGGTCTTGGGAGACGCCACCTGTGTTGCAGGTTTCGGCGGTCTGTATTCGTAATACAGCAAAAGGGATGACAGAAAAAAGCTCTTTGACAGTTTTTTGAAGTTTATTTCACAGGATGACGAATAGCGCTTGGCGGACGTTCTCAGCGCGTTTACAGTCGGAAGTCAGCTACAGTCGATTTGCCCGTCATTCCCCTTCAGATGCCTCTTCGCCACCCTCCTCCAGCCCTTCCTCCACGGGCGTTTCATACAAATTCCGGCAGTCATCCCAGATCAGTTCGCTTTGCGCGGTATTGGCCATCAACAGCGGCAGTGCCGACTGCGCCCGGTTGGCCGAGTCATGAAACACCACCGTGCCCCGTCGCCAGAGCAGCATGAGCGTCAACACGCGATCGCCCACCTGGTCGGCAGTCAGCCGCCCGGTTGCATCCTGAGCGTCGATGTTCCACAGCGATACCCGCAGGTGCTGTGAACGGAAATAATCGCCGCTGTCGGCACGGCGATGGCCATAAGGCGGCCGGAACAGCGGCACGAAGTTATCCGGCAGGACCTGCTGCACCAGCGCCGAACTGCGTTGAATCGAATCCTGCCAGTCGAGCCACTGACTGTGCGAACGGTATTCCCAGCCCTGAATCCCCACGCATTGCTGACGGTACAACGCCTGCAGACTGGCAGCTGATGTACTGTCGAGGCGATCCTGCAGGCTCTTGCCCAACACATGGAAAGTCGCGGTCATCTTCTGTTGGCGCATGAAACCGGCCAGCCAGTCCGTGGACCCGTCGACGGCGCTCGGCCCACTGTCGAAGTTGAGCTTGAAGGTGCGGTCCGGCATCTCGTCGCCGATCATTTCATCGGAGTTGTAACGCTCGATCTCGCTGCTGGTCTGCGGAAACAGTGCGGCCAGAAACAGCAGTTCATTGAGGTAGCGCTGATGAAAGAGGGCACTGGGTCTGGCCCAGGCGGCATAGAAGGAGTCATCGGCGACCTGATACTCCTCGGCGCGCTGACGCAGCTGATCCATGTCTTCGACCAGCACACAGAAGTTGGCGTCGTCGACGCAGCTTTTTTGGGCAGCCTGGTAGTTTTCCAGCAAGCGCGACCACAGACGATGGCGAACCACGTTCAACGACGGGACGTTGACGTAGCGCAGACCGAGACGCTGCTTGAGCCCCTCCTCGTCCAGCTTTTCGCTCAGGTACAGCTGATGGGCGAACGCCAGGATCTCCGCGCGTGACGCGACATCGAACAACGCCGGCGTTTCAAGGCGCTCGGGCCAGACACTGCGATCCATGGTGGCGATGACCGGAGCGGCTGCCTGGGCCTGACCCCACCACAGACACGCGCAAACTGCTAAAACGATACGCAAACCCAATGTCCTCTCTGTCGACTGTCGCGTCATGACCAGCGCGCCACTATAGCTGATATACGCCTGCCCCTTATGTCGACGCACATACAAAGCCGACGCGTGAAACGCCATTGCCCCACACACGAATGTCAAACCTGTCTCTATCGCCACCATAGCTGGAGTCGCGCGCCATCAGCCCCTAGAATCCACCGACGATCAAAGGAGACGACTTCATGCTGATGGTGATTTCCCCAGCGAAAACCCTCGATTTCGAAACACCGCCCACCACCGAGCGTTTTACCCAGCCGCAGTATCTGGACCATTCTCAGGAACTGATCAGCCAGCTTCGCGAACTCGCCCCCGCGCAGATCGCCGAACTGATGCACCTGTCCGACAAACTGGCCGGGCTCAATGCCGCACGCTTCGGCAGTTGGACGCCTGGCTTCACACCCGAGAACGCCAAGCAGGCGCTGCTCGCATTCAAGGGCGACGTGTATACGGGTCTTCAGGCAGAAACACTCAGCGAGGATCAGCTCGACTATGCGCAGAAACACCTGCGCATGTTATCCGGCCTTTACGGCCTGCTGCGCCCGCTGGACCTGATGCAGCCCTATCGCCTGGAAATGGGTACACGACTGGCCAATGCCCGTGGCAAGGATCTTTATGCCTTCTGGGGTACGCGCATCAGCGAATGGTTGAATGAAGCACTCGCCGATCAGGGCGACGACCTGCTGCTCAACCTGGCCTCGACCGAATACTTTTCAGCGGTCAAGCGATCGGCGCTCAATGCCCGGATCATTGACGCCGAGTTCAAGGACCTGAAAAACGGGCAGTACAAGATCATCAGTTTCTACGCCAAGAAAGCCCGCGGCATGATGAGCCGGTTCGTGATTGAAGAAAGAATCGAAAGCCCTGAAGCGCTTAGAGCGTTCGATGCGCACGGCTATCGTTACAACGCAGAACTATCTACCCCTTCCAAGTTAGTCTTTCTGCGCGATACGCCAGAAGACTAATGGCGTCAAAGTTGTGCAGCGCTGCGCCGCTGTACAACTTGACACGCCTATCTCACCGACCGCGCGACGGCTTTATGACGCCAGTTAAACGTCAACTAGCGGCTTGCTTGTCCTACAAGAAAATTTTCCCAGAAAATAAACAATTTTTTTACGTGATAGCACTTTAGCCTTTAGCAGTGCTGGCACTTTTATATCAAGCAACATGAACCCCCCGCATATAAGGGACTTCGCGTTAGTGCGCCATCACTGTGCAATTAGCATTGTCACAAAATTGATACGTCAAAATCTCTTAAACAGGACGAGCGGCCCGGAACTAAATGGGAAACCTTACGCTCCTACATCCCGTAACAATTCTCGGCCACTCTGTAGGAGATCACCTACAGCGAAGCGAGGACAAAGGGAAGTTACCCGCAGGCAGTCCTTTTCCATCTGAAGAGGCTGCAGGTACCGAAATTAAAACTCATATCACTAGTTGAAGTAGGTAGACAGGCGAAGCACCGGAACGGTGTGGCGCGCAGGACTCGACAATGACCGCCAAGGCTCTGGCCAAAGGCTTTCAGCTCCTGATCCGCCGTCGATCGCTATACATGGAGTGGTTTACTGCATCCAAGAGAGCAGGGCCCCGCCCGGAAGGACAGGTCACCTGCCGCTTGTACTTAGTGTCATTTGGGTTCGCCTCGCTTGTTTGGGCACTCACTCTTAAATATGCCTGCGTTAGTTAGATGGCCTTACACGCTGTCACGACTCGCGTGTGACATCTGCTGGCCAAAAATTAATATCCAGCCAACTTATGGCGTGAAAATCGAGGAGAGTACGATGCGTATCAGCATCTTTGGTTTGGGTTATGTCGGTGCAGTCTGTGCCGGTTGCCTTTCTGCACGGGGTCATGAAGTTGTTGGTGTGGACATTTCCAGCACCAAGATCGACCTGATCAATAACGGCAAATCGCCCATCGTTGAACCGGGTCTGGAAGACCTGCTGGCGCAAGGTATTCGTACGGGCAAACTGCGTGGCACCACGGACTTCTCCGAGGCTATTCGCGCCACCGATCTGTCGATGATCTGCGTCGGTACACCGAGCAAAAAAAACGGCGACCTGGAACTCGATTTCATCGAATCCGTCTGCCGCGAAATCGGTTACGTGTTGCGTGAAAAGACTTCTCGTCACACCATCGTGGTCCGCAGCACCGTGCTGCCGGGCACTGTTGCCAATGTCGTCATCCCGATTCTGGAAGACTGCTCCGGCAAGAAAGCGGGCGTGGACTTCGGCGTTGCCGTGAACCCTGAGTTCCTGCGTGAAAGCACCGCGATCAAGGACTACGACCTGCCTCCGATGACCGTCATCGGCGAGTTCGACAAGGCCTCGGGCGACGTTCTGCAATCGCTGTACGAAGAACTGGACGCACCGATCATCCGCAAGGACATCGCCGTTGCCGAAATGATCAAGTACACCTGCAACGTGTGGCACGCCACCAAAGTCACCTTCGCCAATGAAATCGGCAACATCGCCAAGGCCGTCGGCGTCGATGGCCGTGAAGTGATGGACGTGGTCTGCCAGGACAAGGCACTGAACCTGTCCCAGTACTACATGCGCCCAGGCTTCGCATTCGGTGGTTCCTGCCTGCCGAAGGACGTGCGCGCCCTGACCTACCGCGCCAGCACGCTGGACGTTGAAGCACCGCTGCTCAACTCCCTGATGCGTAGCAACGTGTCGCAGGTGCAGAACGCTTTCGACATGGTTGCCAGCTACGACAGCCGCAAGGTTGCACTGCTGGGTCTGAGCTTCAAGGCCGGCACCGACGACCTGCGCGAAAGCCCGCTGGTAGAGCTGGCCGAAATGCTGATCGGCAAGGGCTTCGACCTCAGCATCTTCGACAGCAACGTTGAATACGCACGTGTTCACGGCGCGAACAAAGACTATATCGAATCGAAAATCCCGCACGTTTCCTCGCTGCTGAATTCCGACTTCGAACAGGTCGTCAACGACTCTGACATCATCATCCTGGGCAACCGCGACGAGCGCTTCCGCACGCTCGCCGACAAGACCCCTGAAGGCAAGCGCGTCATCGACCTGGTGGGCTTCATGTCCAAGGCCACCAGTGAAGATGGCCGTGCCGAAGGTATCTGCTGGTAAATCAGCCGCAAGCCACAAGCGCCAAGCTCCAGGCCACTCGTTCAAGCATCGCTTGGGCCTGGGGCTTGAGGCTTGCAACTGACTTAGGGATACAGATTATGCAGAGGCTAAAACACGGCCTTTTACAGGCCGCCGGTTGGCTGTTTTATCTCAGTTTATTAATGGGTATTGCCACAGCATTGCCCACCAGTATCTTCGACTCACAGTCGAAGAACTTTATCTTTCTGATTGGCGCCGTGGGTATCTGGCGTTATTCGATGGGTATTACGCACTTTGTGCGCGGGATGATCTTTCTGTACATCGTTTATCCGCACTTGCGCCGCAAGGTTCAAAAGTTGGGTAAGGCTGCAGATCCGTCCCATGTGTTCCTGATGGTCACCAGCTTTCGTATCGACGCGCTGACCACCGCCCAGGTGTACAGCTCGGTCATTCGTGAAGCGATCAACTGCGGCTTGCCGACCACCATCGTCTGCTCGCTGGTGGAAATGTCCGATGAGCTGCTGGTCAAGGCGATGTGGGCCCGTCTCAACCCGCCGGACCGCGTGAAGCTGGACTTCGTGCGCATCCCTGGCACCGGCAAGCGTGACGGTCTGGCCTACGGTTTCCGTGCCATTTCCCGCCACCTTCCGGATGAGCGTGCGGTCGTTGCGGTAATCGACGGTGACACCGTTCTGAACGAAGGCGTCGTGGCCAAAACCGTGCCGTGGTTCCAGCTCTTCGACAACGTCGGCGGCCTGACCACCAACGAGTTCTGTGAAGTGCGCGGCGGTTACATCATGAGCGAGTGGCACAAGCTGCGTTTCGCTCAGCGCCACATCAACATGTGCTCGATGGCCCTGTCCAAGCGCGTTCTGACCATGACTGGTCGTATGTCGGTCTTCCGCGCCACCGTGGTCACCGACCCCGAGTTCATCGCCGACGTGGAAAGCGACTCGCTCAACCACTGGCGCCTGGGTACGTTCCGGTTCCTGACCGGCGACGACAAATCCAGCTGGTTCAGCCTGATGCGCCTTGGATACGACACCTTCTACGTGCCGGATGCCGCGATCAACACAGTCGAGCACCCGCCCGAGAAGAGTTTCCTCAAGGCCAGCCGCAAGCTGATGTACCGCTGGTACGGCAACAACCTGCGTCAGAACTCGCGTGCGCTGGGCTTGGGCATTCGTCGTCTGGGGCTGTTCACCAGTGTGGTGCTGTTCGACCAGCGTGTATCGATGTGGACCTCCATCCTCGGTCTGACGGTCGCCATCATCGCCAGCTTCAAGTACGGCGGAGCCTTCTTGCTGATGTACCTGCTGTGGATCGGCATGACCCGCCTGATCCTCACGCTGCTGTTGTCCTTCTCGGGACACAGGATCGGCCCTGCGTACCCCCTGATTCTCTATTACAACCAGATCGTCGGCGCCCTGATGAAGATCTACGTCTTCTTCCGCCTGGACCGCCAGTCCTGGACGCGCCAGGACACCAAACTCAGCCGCGACATGGCCAGCTTTCAGGGTTGGTTCAACACGTGGTCGTCCCGAACCATGACTTTCTCGGCTGGCACCATCTTCGTCGCCGTGCTGTTGACGATGGTTTGACCGGGCCAACGGATTAATCGCTTAAGTAGGAAAATTAGCCATGAATACAGCCGTGAATGCGAACGTCGTACATGAATCCGAAGCCCAGCGCCAACACGCCCGGGTCAAGATCCCTGCCAAGCTGCGCCTGCTGAACGATCAGCCGAACGCCCCGCTGGTGCGCATCGAAGACCTGTCGGCCGGCGGCCTGAGCTTCATCGCCCCGCAGGGTCAGCGCTACACCGCAGGTGAGGTCATCAAGGGCCGCCTGCAGTTCCTGATCGACAACCTCGGTCTGGCCATGGACGTGGAAATGCAGGTCCGTTCGGTGGACAACGCCAGCGGCCGTGTCGGTTGCCAGTTCCAGAATCTGGAAGCTCAGGACATCGCCACACTGCGCCACCTGATCACCTCGCACCTGTCCGGCGACATCGTCAGCCTGGGCGAAGTGCTGGCAACCCTGCAGCGCGACAACTTCACCAAGGCGCGCAAGGTCAAGGGCAACGACGGCGGCATGAGCGCCATGGGTCGCCTGCGTGCAGTCACCTTCAGCCTCGGCATCTTCATCGTCGGTCTGGCAGCGTTCGGTTTCATCTTCAAAACCATCTACGGCCTGTACTTCGTCAGCCACGCCTCGGCCGGTCTGGTCTCGATCCCGAGCATGGACATCACCATGCCGCGTGAAGGCACCGTGCAGAGCCTGGTTCAGCCGAACGGCGAAACCGCCAAAGGCGCACCACTGGCCAGCTTCAACACCAGCATGCTGGAAATGCTCAAAGGCAGCCTGACCGGTGAAGACCTGCAGCCTGCGAAAATCGAAGAGCTGTATGGCAAGCAGATGAGCGGCACCCTGACCAGCCCATGTGACTGCGTCGTGGCTCGCCAACTGGTTGCCGATGGTCAGTACGCCAGCAAGGGTCAGGTGATCTTCCAACTGGTGCCACGCAATGCGCCGGCCACGGTTGAAGCGCGCTTCACCTATCGGCAGTTCAACGACGTCAAGCCGGGCACCCGTGTCAGCTTCCAGGTCGCTGGTGAAGACAAACTGCGCACTGGCGAGATCGTCAGCAGCACCAACCTGAGCGACACCGACCTGTCCACCGACATCCGTGTGCAGATCAAGCCTGACGAAAGCCTGAGCAGCTCGCTCGCCGGCCGTCCTGTTGAAGTGGTCAGTGATCGCGGTCCTTCCGTGAACTGGCTGATCGACAAAGCCGTGGCCGCGGGTCTGTAATCATGAGCAGCCCATTACGACGCCTGTCGACCCCCACGCTATTGAGCCTCGCCGTCGCGCTCGGCCTGAGCGGCTGTGCCGGCCTGCCTGACCAACGTCTTGCCAATGAAGCCTTGAAAAACGGCGACACTGCATTGGCGGAGCAGAACTATCGGCAGCTGGCGGACCTGGGCTACAGCGATGCACAGGTTGGCCTGGCTGATATCCAGGTCAACACCCGCGACCCTGCCCTGCTCAAGCAGGCGGAAGCCACTTACCGTGCAGCCGCCGAGACTTCGCCACGGGCGCAATCGCGCCTGGGCCGTCTGCTGGCCGCCAAGCCGGACGCCACCGACGCCGAACGCCACGAAGCCGAAACGCTGCTGAAGAAAGCCTTCGCCAATGGTGAGTCCGGCACGCTGGTTCCGCTGGCCATGCTCTATCTGCAATACCCGCACACCTTCCCGGACGTGAATGCGCAGCAGAAGATCAGCCAGTGGCGCGCCGCCGGTTATCCGGAAGCAGGTCTGGCCCAGGTGCTGCTGTATCGCACTCAGGGCACCTACGCCGAGCATCTGGATGAAGTGGAAAGCATCTGCAAGCAGGCGCTGAACACCACTGACATCTGCTACGTCGAACTGGCCACCGTCTACCAGACGCGTGGTCAGGCCGAGCCGCAGGCTGCCTTGATCGAACGCCTGAAAAGCGAACACGCCGCTGGCCGCATCAGCGCTCAGCGTGTGGACAGCGTGGCACGCGTACTGGGTGACTCGACCATCGGCACGCCAGACGAAAAGACTGCCCAGCAATTGCTGGAAGGCATCGCGCCGGGCTATCCCGCTTCGTGGGTCACCCTGGCCAAGCTGCTTTACGACTTCCCCGAACTGGGCGACGTCAACAAGATGATGGAGTACCTGGAAAACGGCCGCGCAGCCGACCAGCCGCGCGCCGAGCTGCTGCTGGGTCGTTTGTACTACGAAGGCAAATGGGTCACGCCCGACGCCTTCAAGGCCGAAGCGCACTTGAAGAAAGCCGCAGCGACGGAAATCTCTGCCCATTACTACCTGGGTCAGATCTACCGCCGCGGCTACCTCGGCCAGGTTTATCCACAAAAAGCCGTGGACGAGTTGCTGACCGCCGCTCGTGGTGGCCAGAACAGCGCCGACTTCGCCCTCGCGCAACTGTTCTCCCAAGGCAAAGGCACCAAGCCTGACCCGGTCAATGCCTGGGTATTCGCCCAACTGGCGCTGACCAGCGAAACACCGCAGGCCACTGAACTGGCCCAGCAACTGAGCACCACACTGCCGCCTGAAAAGCTCGCCGGCGCCAAGGATCTGTTGGCACGTGAGCAAAAAGTCCGGGGCGCAGCCGCCAACCAGAGCGTGATGGCGATGCAGGCCCTGCAAGAAGAAAAAGACGGTGAGGAAGCACTATGAAGTTGAATCCCCTGATGGCCGCCGGCGTGGGCCTTGGCTTCAGCCTGCTGTGGGCGTGCCCGACACTGGCAGCCCTGACCGAACAACAGAATTTCGGCCTAGAAGTGAAAGCCACCGGCCAACTGGAAGACGACCGTGATCTGGGCACCCGTTCGGGCGGCGACGTCAGCGGCCTGGGCCTTGACCTGCGTCCATGGGTGTACGGCGAGCGCGGCAACTGGAGCGGTTACGCCATGGGCCAGGTGGTCACCGCCACCGACACCATTCAGACCGACCCGCTGGAGCAGTCCACCGGCGCAGGCGACGGTCAGACTCAAGTGTCCCGTGGCACCGCCAGCGAGCGCGAAGTCGACAAATCCTACCTGGCACTGCGCGAATTCTGGATCGGCTACAGCGGCTTCACGCCCTACCCCGGCGAGATCCTGAAAGTCGGTCGTCAGCGTCTGCGCAATGACGACGGCCAGTGGCACGACACCAACATCGAAGCCATCAACTGGACCTTCGACACCACGCTGCTGCGTGCCGAAGTGGGCGCTGCACAGCGTTTCAGCGAATACCGCACCGACCTGACCGAACTGGCCCCCGACGATGAAGATCGCCAGCACCTGTTCGGTTCGGCCAGCTACCAGTGGACTCCGGGTCACTGGGCAGGCGTACGTGCGCACTACAGCCATGACGACGGCAAGCTCAAGGATCAGGGCCAGGAACTCGACGACCTGGACAAGACCTCCAACGGCGACCTGACCTGGCTGGGCCTGCAGGCTGACAGCGATGCCTACAACTACCGCAACACCAATCAGCTCAACTACTGGGGCAGCCTGACCTGGCTCAACGGCGACCGTGACGAGATCCGCGTCAACGGCGTGAATGACCAGTACTTTGCAGGCGAGAAGAACAGCCGCGACATGAACGGCTGGGCCACCGACCTGGGCCTGCGTCTGCGTCTGGATCCTCAGTGGCAAGTCGGTGCGGCCTACTCGCGCGCCAGCAAGGATTACGTTCAGAACGGCCTGGAAAGCAACCGTTCGAACTGGACCGGCACCCGCTCGCGTATTCATCGCTTCGGTGAAGCCTTCCAGGGCGAAATGGCCAACGTGGAAACCGGCTCGCTGTTCGCTTCCTGGCAGATGAACGAGGAATACGACGCCTCGCTGATCTACCACAAGTTCCGCCGTGTAGATGGCAACACCGGCATCGGTGGCTCGGGTATCAACGCTGTTCGCGAGAACGGCGACAGCAATACCTTCAGTTCGCTGCCGCTGGAAGACGGTCGCAAGGACCTGGGTCAGGAAATGGACCTGGTCGTGACCAAGTATTTCAAACAGGGCCTGCTGCCAGCCTCGTTGAGCCAGTCCTTCGACGAACCGTCGGCTCTGGTGCGCTTGCGCGCCGGCGTCTTCAAGCCCGGCGACGCGTACCACAACGGCGTGGATGAATACATGCACCGCGCCATTGTCGACGTCATCTGGCGCTTCTGATGCGAACCGCCAAAGGAGTGCCACAGATGAACAGTCAAGCAAGCAACGGGCGTAGCCGCACCTGGCCACACGCCCTGCTGGAAAGCGCCGTGCTGAGCAGCGCGCTGCTGATGGCCAGTGGTGCCGCACTGGCCAACGCGCCTGTCACCCCCGAGGCGCCGAAGGCGGTGGTCAAGGAGCTGCAACAGGCCAAGACCTACACCATCACCAGCCCGCCGACCGCGCCGCTGGAAATGGCCAAGCCGGTCCTGCCCGACCTCAGCGGCTACACCGCCGAGGCGGCATTGAAAAAGATCGTGCGCAACAAGCCGGGCAAGGTCACTGTTGCCCGGATGATGGAAGAAACCGGCCTGAAGGAATTCATTGGCGGCGACAACAAGATGGCTGAATGGGTGACCCGTCAAAAGGGTATCCCGCAAGCGATCATGATTTCCGACGGCTACGTGAACCTTCAGGACCTGGTCAAGAAGGTGCCCAAGCAGTTTCTGAACGAAGTGTCGCCGGGCGTCTACGTGGCGCGTCTGCCGATCCTGGTCAAGGAAACCGGCATCTTCGAGATCGACAACAAGACCAGGGAATTGCGTCTGTCTCAGGAGAAAGGCTCGTTCATAGTCAGCGAAGGCAAGATGCTGATCACCCACACTCAGGTCAACGCCTGGAGTGAGACCCGCAACAGCCTGGCGACCTATCGCAAGCCTGACGAGTTTCGCCCGTTCGTGCTGACCTGGGGTGGCTCGGAAACCTGGATCGCCAACACCAAAATGGCGAGCATGGGCTACGACCAGAGCAAGTCCTACGGCATCAGTATTTCCCAGTACACGCCGAACACCGCGAAGATCCTCAAGCGTGCCGAACCGACCGGCTGGATCATCGATTCGGAATTCTCGGACATGTGGTACGGCTTCTACTGCTACGAGACGCGTGATTTCGTGGTCAAGGGCAACACCTACCGCGACAACATCGTCTACGGCATTGACCCGCACGACCGTTCCCACGGCCTGATCATCGCCGAGAACGACGTCTACGGAACCAAGAAGAAGCACGGGATCATCATTTCCCGGGAAGTCGACAACAGCTTCATCTTCCGCAACAAGAGCCATGACAACAAGTTGTCCGGCGTGGTTCTGGACCGTAACAGCGTCGGCAACATCGTCGCCTACAACGAGATCTATCAGAACCACACCGACGGCATCACTCTGTACGAAAGCGGCAACAACCTGCTGTGGGGCAACCGTGTGATTGCCAACCGCCGCCACGGTATCCGCGTGCGTAACAGCGTGAACATCAAGCTGTACGAAAACATCGCCACCGGTAACGGGCTGATGGGCGTCTACGGCCACATCAAGGACCTGAGCGATACCGACCGCGACATCGAGCTCGATCCGTTCGACGCTCAGGTGTCGCTGATCATGGTCGGCGGCGAACTGGCCAGCAACGGCTCCGGCCCGCTGTCCATCGACTCGCCCCTGAGTGTCGAGCTGTATCGCGTCTCGATGCTGGCCCCGACCAAGGAAGTCGGCATCAGCCTCAACGGCATCCTGGGCGAGCGCCAGAACGAGATCCTCGACCTGCTGGTACGCCAGAAGAAAGCCGTATTGATCGACCCCGTCGAAAGCCAGACCGAGCTGCGGGAATGAGGAAGGGTATTGTTATGCACGCACATTTGATCAAGCTGTTGAGCCTGTCCAGCCTCACCGCCGCGCTGATGGCCGCCGCCGGTGTCGCTCGGGCCGACGACTCGCAGGCGCCGACCTTTACCGCCGAGCCCTGCTGCAGCCTGTGCCCGGCTGCGCACGACGCCAAGAACTACACCACGCGCTATCAGCAGAACTTCACCACGCTGGTACAGGCCGAAGGCGACTGGCTGTTCCGTACCCAGGAAGACCTGCGTACCGAGTTCGACACCACGCCTGCCGGCTACCGCCGCATGAAAGAACTGCATGACGCGTTCAAGAGCAAGGGTGTCGAGCTGGTGGTGGTCTATCAGCCGACGCGCGGCCTGGTGGATCGCAACAAACTGTTCCCGGCCGAACGCGACAAGTACGACTACGACAAGGCGCTGAAAAACTATCAGGCCATGCTCGGTCGCTTCAGCAAGATGGGCTACTGGGTGCCTGACCTGTCACCGCTCACCAACGAGCAGCAGGCGCACGACTTCTACTTCCGCGGCGACCAGCACTGGACGCCTTACGGCGCACAACGCACGGCGAAGATCGTGGCCGAGACCGTCAAGAAAGTCCCGGGCTACGCGGACATTCCCAAACGTGAATTCGAAAGCCACATTTCCGGGCGCATGGGCAAGACCGGCACCCTGCACAACATGGCAGGCCAGTTGTGCGGCACCAGCTACGCGATCCAGTACATGGACCAGTTCAGCACCGAGCCGAAAGGCGAAGCCGGCGACGGCGATCTGTTCGGCGATTCCGGCAACCCGGAAATCACCCTGGTCGGCACCAGCCACAGCGGCAAGAACTACAACTTCGGCGGCTTCCTGCAGGAATACCTCAGCGCTGACGTGCTGAACGTAGCGTTCCCCGGCGGTGGTCTGGAAGGTTCGATGTTGCAGTACCTGGGCAGCGAAGACTTCCAGAAGCGTCCGCCAAAGATTCTCATCTGGGAATTCTCGCCGCTGTATCGCCTCGATCAGGAAACCATCTATCGCCAGATGATGGCGCTGCTGGACAACGGTTGCGAAGGCAAGCCGGCGGTCATGAGCGCCAGCACCACCCTGAAGCCGGGCAACAACGAAGTGCTGGTCAACGGCAAGAACGGCATCAAGGACATTCGTAACGGCAGCAACCAGATCGATATCCGCTTCGACGACACCTCCGTGAAAGTCCTTCAGGCCAGGCTCTGGTACATGAACGGTCGTCACGAAGACCTGAAAATCGAAAAACCGGAAACCTCTGACACCGATGGACGTTTCGCCTTTGAATTGCGCGAAGACGAGGACTGGGCTGATCAGCAGTTGCTGGCCCTCGAAATCCAGGGACCGGAAGCAGGAGCAGAACCACAGAAAGTCGAAGCGAAAGTATGCAAACGCAACGTGTTCCCGAGCGCTGCGAAACACACCGCTCAAGCCGGACTATGAGGTGACTTATGCAGACTCCGAAACTGATACGCCCTACCCTGCTGTCGATGGCAATCCTGTCATCGATGGCCTGGGCCATGGGTGCATCCGCAGCCGCGACACTGGTCCCACCCAAGGGTTATGACGCACCGATCGAAAAGATGAAGACCGGTGATCACAACTTTACCTGTGATGCCATTCCCAAGCCGTACACCGACAAACTGGTGTTTCGCAGCAAGTACGAAGGTTCGGACAAGGCCCGCGCCACACTGAACCTGCAGTCCGAAGAAGCCTTTCGCGATGCGACCAAGGACATCACCACCCTTGAACGCGGCGTCAGCAAAGTCGTGATGCAGTACATGCGTGACGGTCGTCCCGAGCAGCTCGACTGCGCGTTGAACATGATGACCACATGGGCCAAGGCCGATGCGCTTGAATCCCGCGAGTTCAACCACACCGGCAAGTCGATGCGCAAATGGGCGCTGGGCAGCATGTCGTCGGCGTACCTGCGGCTGAAATTCTCCGAGTCCAAACCGCTGGCCAACCGTCAACAGGACGCGCAGATCATCGAAGCCTGGTTCAGCAAACTGGCTGATCAGGTCGTCAGCGACTGGAGCAATCTGCCGCTGGAGAAAATCAACAACCACTCGTACTGGGCCGCCTGGTCGGTGATGGCAACGGCTGTCGCGACCAATCGTCAGGACCTGTTCGACTGGGCAGTGAAGGAATTCAAGGTTGCCGCCAATCAGGTGGACAAGGACGGTTTCCTGCCGAACGAAATGAAGCGCCGTCAACGCGCCCTTTCGTATCACAACTATGCCCTGCCGCCGCTGGCCATGATCGCCAGCTTTGCTCAGGCCAACGGTGTGGATCTGCGTCCGGAAAACAACGGCGCCTTGAAGCGACTGGCCGATCGCGTGCTGGCCGGGGTGAAGGATCCTTCGATGTTTGCCGAGCACAACGGCGAAAAACAGGACATGACGGACCTGAAGAAGGACCCGAAATTCGCCTGGCTGGAACCGTTCTGCGCGCTCTACACCTGCAACGCCGAAACGCTTGAAGAGAAACATGAAAAGCAGCCGTTCAAGACGTTCCGTCTGGGCGGCGACCTGACCAAGGTCTACGACCCGTCCCATGAAAAAGGCGACAAGGACGGTTCCTGATTCGGTGACGTAATGCTTTGAGTGGCGGGAGCCGATTCATCGGCTCCCTCAGTGATTCACCCCCCTGTTTTCGATGGGGGGTTTGGGGGGGCTTTGGGCCCTTGAATGTTGGACAAACGGAGAGATAAGGATGGTTTTCTCATCCAACGTGTTCCTGTTCCTGTTCTTGCCGATCTTCCTCGGCTTGTACTACCTGAGCGGGCAACGCTATCGCAATCTGCTGCTGCTGATCGCCAGCTACATCTTCTACGCCTGGTGGCGTGTGGACTTCCTGGCACTGTTCATCGGCGTCACGGTCTGGAACTACTGGATCGGCCTTCAGGTGGGCGCAGCAGGCGTGCGGACCAAACCGGCACAGCGCTGGCTGCTGCTCGGTGTGGTCGTGGACCTCGGCATTCTGGGCTACTTCAAGTACGCGAACTTCGGCGTGGACAGCATCAACGCGGCCATGACCTCCATGGGTCTGGAACCGTTCATCCTGACGCACGTGCTGTTGCCGATCGGTATTTCGTTCTACGTGTTCGAGTCCATCAGCTACATCATCGACGTGTATCGCGGCGACACCCCGGCGACCCGCAACCTGATCGACTTCGCGGCGTTCGTGGCGATTTTCCCGCACCTGATCGCAGGTCCCGTGTTGCGCTTCCGTGACCTGGCCGACCAGTTCAACAACCGCACGCACACACTGGACAAGTTCTCCGAAGGCGCCACGCGCTTCATGCAGGGCTTCATCAAGAAAGTGTTCATCGCCGACACCCTCGCGGTCGTGGCGGACCACTGCTTCGCCCTGCAGAACCCGACCACAGGCGACGCCTGGCTCGGCGCGCTGGCGTACACCGCACAGCTGTATTTCGACTTCTCCGGTTACAGCGACATGGCCATCGGCCTGGGCCTGATGATGGGTTTCCGCTTCATGGAAAACTTCAAGCAGCCCTACATCAGCCAGTCGATCACCGAGTTCTGGCGTCGCTGGCACATCAGCCTGTCCACCTGGCTGCGTGACTACCTGTACATCACCCTGGGCGGCAACCGTGGCGGCAAGTTCGCGACCTACCGCAACCTGTTCCTGACCATGCTGCTGGGCGGTCTCTGGCACGGCGCCAATGTCACCTACATCATCTGGGGTGCCTGGCACGGCATGTGGCTGGCAATCGAGAAAGCATTGGGCATCAACACCAAGCCTTACAGTTTCAACGTGATTCGCTGGGCACTGACCTTCCTGCTGGTGGTGATCGGCTGGGTGATTTTCCGCGCAGAAAACCTGCACGTTGCGGCCCGCATGTACGGCGCGATGTTCAGCTTCGGCGAATGGCAACTGTCCGAACTCAACCGTGCAAGCCTTACCGGCCTGCAAGTGGCGACGCTGGTTGTGGCCTACGCAACCCTGGCGTTCTTCGGTCTGCGTGACTTCTACCAGAACCGTCAGGCCGACGATGGCAAGAGCACCAAGGCTGACGGCCCTGCGACTGCCCAACCGGGCACCATCAAGGCCGTTCCTGGCGATGCGCCCGGCAGCCTGCATCTGCCTGGCTACACCGTGGGCAGCGAAGCGCAGGTGCAACCGGCCTACTGGGTTGCCGACTGGCCCCGCTACGCCATGCGCGCACTGATTCTGCTGCTGTTCGTTGCTTCGATTCTCAAACTTTCGGCGCAGAGCTTCTCGCCGTTCCTTTACTTCCAGTTCTGAGGAGCCTGACATGACCCGTTCATTACGAATCCTCTACATCGCCATCTTCCTGGGTCTGCTGCTGATCCTGGGCGCCTGGTCGCTGCGCAGCTTCAGCACGTTCTCGACTTCGGCCGAGACCACCGTGCTCAACGGCAAGTGGACCAAGGCGGCGGAAACCCATTACGACGATGAGTTTCCGATCAAACGCCTGGGCACCAACCTCTGGGCGGCGCTGGATTACAAGCTGTTCAACGAAGGCCGTCCCGGCGTCGTGCTCGGCAAGGACCAGTGGCTGTACACCGATGAAGAGTTCGATGCTGTTGCCAACGGCGAGCAGAACGAAGCGGACAATCTGGCGTTGATCCAGGGCGTACGTGACGCGCTGGAAAAACAGGGCACCAAACTGGTTCTGGCCATCGTTCCGGCCAAGACCCGTCTGTACCCGGAACACATCGGCGACACCAAGCCAGCCAGCCTGCACGCCGATCTGTATCAGCAGTTCCATGCGCAGGTCGCCAAGGCCGGGATCTTCGCTCCCGACCTGCTGGCACCCTTGCAGGCGGCCAAGCAGAAGGGCCAGGTTTTCCTGCGCACCGATACGCACTGGACGCCGATGGGCGCCGAAGTGGCTGCGCAGCAACTGGGCGTCGCCATCGCCCAGAAAACGCCGCTGGAAGGCGAGCCCGAACAGTTCGTCACTCAGGCCAAGGGCAGCGAGTCGTACAAGGGTGACCTGACCACGTTCCTGCCGCTGGATCCGCTGTTCAGCAACATGCTGCCAAAGCCTGACGAGCTGCAGCAACGCAGCACCGATCCGGTCCAGGGCGAAGCCGCTGGCGATGATGCCCTGTTCGCAGACAGCGATATTCCGGTCGGTCTGGTCGGCACCAGCTACAGCGCCAACCCGAACTGGAACTTTGTCGGGGCGTTGAAAGAAGCCCTGCGCAGCGACGTCGTCAACTACGCCGAAGACGGCCATGGCCCGATCCTGCCGATGCTCAAGTACCTGCAGACCGACGCCTTCAAGAACACCCCGCCACAAGTGGTCATCTGGGAATTCCCGGAGCGCTACCTGCCGGCTCACAACGACCTTGGCGAGTTCGATCAGCAGTGGATCGCCGAGCTGAAAAAGTCGCGAAATACCCAAGATAACGTGGCGTTGAACGCCAACCCATCCGAGTCGCCCAACCGGGCGCAAAACTGAGAGGACTGACTCATGACCCAACACACGACTGCAAACCGTTCGAACAAGAACCGTTTCTTCAAAACCTGCGCACTGGCCGCAGGCCTGGGCCTGATGTCCCTGCAAGCCTTCGCAGGTGACTCCGCCCTGTACGGCCCGACCGCTCCGAAAGGCTCGACCTTCGTGCGTGTCTACAACGCCAGCAACGCTGAAATCAGCGCCAGCGTCGGTAACACCAACATGAACGAAGTCGCGCCACTGGGCAGCACCGCGTTCAGCTTCATGCCACAGGGCGATTACACCGCCAAGCTGGGCAGCCAGAGCGTGCCGGTGAAACTGGCAGGCGACCACTATTACACCCTGGTCAACAACGCCAGCGGCAAACCGCAGCTGATCGAAGAACCACCGTTCAAGAACAAGCAGAAATCCCTGGTTCGCGTGCAGAACCTCAGCGACAAGGCACTGACCCTGAAAACCGCCGACGGCAAGACCGATGTGGTCAAGGCTGTGGCAGCCAAGGGCACCGGCGAGCGTGAAATCAATCCGGTCAAAGTCAGTCTGGCGCTGTACGACGGCGACAAGAAAGTCACCGATGTGAAACCTGTGGCCCTGGAGCGTGGCGAAGCCGCTGTTCTGTACATCACCGGCAGTGGCAGCAGCCTCTCGCCAGTGTGGGTCAAGCCACCGGTAGCAACCCGCTAAAGGACAAAGCTGGCCGGTTCATGGCAATGGCCTGAACCGGCCGGTGCGGCACAAGAAAAAGACAGAAACGACAGACAGCACGTACAGCCCATATTGAATGCTATTGGAGAAATAAAATGATTCCAGTGATCTTGTCAGGTGGTAGCGGTTCACGACTCTGGCCGCTTTCGCGCAAGCAATTCCCTAAACAGTTCCTGGCACTGACCGGCGACCAGACCCTGTTCCAGCAAACACTGCAGCGTCTGGTGTTCGACGGCATGCAGGAGCCGATCGTGGTCTGCAACAAGGAGCACCGTTTCATCGTCAGCGAGCAACTCGCGGCCCTGAAACTGGAAACCCAGGCGATTCTCATGGAACCGTTCGGCCGCAATACTGCGCCGGCCGTGGCCCTGACCGCCATGAAACTGGTCAACGAAGGTAACGATGGCCTGATGCTGGTGCTGCCGGCCGACCACGTGATCGAAGACCAGAAAGCCCTGCAACGCGCGCTGGCACTGGCGACTGTGGCCGCCGAGCGTGGCGAAATGGTGCTGTTCGGCGTACCGGCGAACAAGCCGGAAACCGGTTACGGCTACATCAAATCCACCGCCGACG
>Ga0065712_10067928_pt1 | contig 20363 bp, 17 predicted proteins | sample MisRhiReplicate1_FD_59099 | JGI IMG/M metagenome (GOLD analysis project Ga0065712, IMG submission 59099) | Miscanthus rhizosphere microbial communities from Kellogg Biological Station, MSU, sample Rhizosphere Soil Replicate 1: eDNA_1 v3... | ecosystem: Host-associated > Plants > Roots >...
CGTCGCGCAGCAAACACCGGACCGTGGGAGGCGGCTTGCCGGCGATGAACGATGACGCGATTTTCCTGACACACCGCGTCGAATGCATCGCCGGCAAGCCGCCTCCCACAGTCAGGTGGTTACCAACTCACGACCCGTAAAGGCCGCGATAATCACTTCAGACTTTCGTCGATCACCACCACAATCTTGCCGGAGACCTGATTGGTCGCCAGCTCTTCGAACGCGGCTTCTGCGTCGTTGATCGAAAAGGTTTTGGCCAGTTGCGGTTTCAGGCGACCTTCCGTGAACAGCGGCCAGACGAACTGCCCCAGATCACGCAGCAGATCGGCCTTGAACGTTTCATCACGGCTGCGCAGGGTAGAACCCATCAAATGGATACGCTTGCCCAGCACATGAGCCAGATCCACCTGCGCGTCGCGCCCGCCCATCGTGCCGATCAGCACCCAGCGGCTGTCCAGCCCCAGCAGCTTGACGTTCAGCTCGGCGTAGTTGCCGCCCACCGGGTCGAGGATGACGTCGAACGGTGCGAAATCGCTCAAAGCCTCCAGACTTTCGCTGCGCACCACGCCGCCCTGCGCACCCAATTCGACGCAGTACGCCAGCCGCTCAGCCGATCCGACACTGACCCAGACCGGGCTGCCGAACGCTTTGCAAAGCTGAATACCGGCTGAACCAACGCCACTTGCGCCCGCGTGCAGCAACACCTTTTCGCCAGGTTTGAGACCCGCGAGCTGAAACAGGTTCAGCCAGGCTGTGGCGTAAACCTCGGGGATCGCAGCGGCTTCGTGCAGCGACAGGCCTTCCGGCACCGGCAACACATGACGCGCATCGACCACCACTTCTTCGGCCATCGCCCCGCCTGCCAACAGCGCGCAGACGCGGTCTCCGACCAGCCAGGACGTACCCGGACCGACTTCGGCAATGACGCCGGAGCACTCCAGCCCCAGCACGGTGGTAACACCCGGCGGCGGCGGATATTTGCCCGCGCGCTGCAACAGATCGGCCCGATTCAAACCCGCCGCAGCGACTTTGATGCGAACCTGCCCCACATCGAGAGCCGGACTTGGCTCTTCGACCCATTCCACATGTCCTTCCACGCCTTGCAATGCCTTCACAGTGCCTCCATAGTGAGTCCAGACTGAGCCCGTGGCTGTTTGCCCGGGCTTTTGCATTATGCGGCCGGGTTCAAAGGAACCGGCGACCTCAAAGACGGCCTAATATGCGTTATCAATTGTCCTCGCGTCGAATCAGCATGAAGCAACTATTCCCTAGCACCGCCCTCGCCCTGTTTGTCGGCCTCAGCGTTCTGCCGATGTCAGCCAGCACTTTCGCCGCCAACAGCTGGGATAATCTTCAGCCGGACCGCGACGAAGTGGTCGCCAGCCTGAACGTGGTCGAGCTGCTCAAGCGGCACCACTACAGCAAGCCGCCACTGGACGACAAACGTTCAGCGATCATCTACCAGAGCTACATCAAGCAACTGGATCCGTCGCGCAGCTATTTCATGGCCAGCGACATTGCCGAATTCGACAAGTGGCAGTTCCAGTTCGACGACTTCCTTAAGAGTGGCGACCTGAACCCGGGGTTCACTATTTACAAACGCTATCTGGACCGCATCAAGGCGCGTCTGGACTTTGCGCTGGCAGAACTGGCCAAGGGTGTCGACAAGATCGACCTCAATACCAAGGAAACCCTGCTGGTGGACCGCAAGGACGCCGCATGGCCCAAGGACACCGCCGAACTCGACGACCTGTGGCGCAAACGCGTCAAGGATGAGGTTCTGCGTCTGAAGATTGCCGGCAAGGACCCGGCGAAAATCCAGGAAACACTGACCAAGCGTTACAAGAATCAACTGGCACGTCTGGGCCAGACCCGCGCCGAAGACATCTTCCAGGCGTACATCAACACCTTCGCCATGTCCTACGACCCGCACACCAACTACCTGTCGCCAGACAGCGCGGAGAACTTCGACATCAACATGAGCCTGTCGCTGGAAGGCATCGGCGCCGTGCTGCAGAGCGACAACGACAACGTGAAGATCGTGCGTCTGGTGCCGGCAGGTCCTGCGGCCAAGACCAAGCAGGTCGCTCCGGCCGACAAGATCGTTTCGGTCGCTCAGGGCGACAAGGAGATGGTCGACGTCATCGGCTGGCGTCTGGATGAAGTGGTCAAGCTGATCCGTGGTCCGAAAGGCTCCGTGGTCCGCCTTGAAATCATTCCGGCCAGCAATGCGCCGAACGACCAGACCACCAAGATCGTAGCCATCACCCGTGAAGCGGTGAAGCTTGAAGAGCAGGCTGCGAAGAAGTCGATCCTGCACATCAAGCAGGATGGCAAGGATTACAAACTGGGCGTCATCGACATTCCCGCCTTCTACCTGGACTTCAAGGCCTACCGTGCCGGTGATCCGGAGTACAAGAGCACCACCCGTGACGTGAAGAAACTGCTGACCGAGTTGCAGGCCGAGAAAGTCGATGGCGTGGTGCTGGATCTGCGCAACAACGGCGGTGGTTCGCTGCAGGAAGCCACCGAGCTGACCAGCCTGTTTATCGACCGCGGCCCGACCGTGCTGGTACGCAACGCGGACGGCAAGGTCGATGTGCTGGAAGACGAAGCCAAGGGCGCGTTCTACAAAGGTCCGATGGCGCTGCTGGTCAACCGCCTGTCTGCGTCGGCGTCGGAAATTTTCGCGGGCGCCATGCAGGACTACCATCGCGCGCTGGTGATTGGTGGACAGACCTTCGGCAAGGGCACCGTGCAGACCATTCAGCCGCTCAACCATGGCGAGCTGAAACTGACCCTGGCCAAGTTCTACCGGGTGTCCGGACAGAGCACCCAGCATCAGGGCGTCGTGCCGGACATCACCTACCCGTCGCTGATCGACACCAAGGAAATCGGCGAGAGCGCACTGCCTGAAGCCATGCCTTGGGACAGCATCAAACCGGCGATCAAGCCTGCCATCGACCCGTTCAAGCCGTTCCTGGCGCAACTCCAGGCACGTCATGAAGCGCGCTCTTCCAAGGATGCCGAGTTCGTGTTCATCGAGGATCGTCTGGCCCTGGCCAAGAAACTCATGAACGAGAAGACCGTCAGCCTCAATGAAGCCGACCGTCGTGCCGAGCACGCTTCTATCGAGAGCAAGCAGCTTGCGCTGGAAAACACCCGCCGCAAGGCCAAGGGCGAAGAGCCGCTCAAGGAACTGAAGAAAGAAGACGAAGACGCGTTGCCGGTGGAAGACGAGAAGACCAAGCCGGAAGACGATGCTTACCTGTCTGAAACCGGTCGCATTCTGATCGACTACCTCGGTCTGAGCGCTTCGGTTGCCAAGAAGTAAGCCTCAGATGACGATTGATGGCCATTTAGCAGTAACGGTCATCAAATAGTCATGAATCTGTCGTGAAATGAAGGGCTGAACGCCAACGCGTTCAGCCCTTTTTATTGCCATCGAGACCATCATGACTGTAACTGAACAGCTGGGCGCACTGAGTTCCATTCTGGCTCGTGGCGACTTGCACAGCCTGTTTCAGCCAATTGTCTCGCTCTCGGAGCGCAGCATACTGGGCTACGAGGCGTTGACCCGCGGCCCGTCCAACAGTCCGTTGCATTCGCCTCTGAATCTGTTCGCTGTCGCCCGCCAGGCCGGCCGTCTCAGTGAGCTGGAACTGACCTGCCGCGAAAGCGCCTGTCGCCGGTTCAGCCAGCAGCAGTTGCCCGGCAAGCTGTTTCTCAACGTGTCTCCGGAATCCCTGCTCGAAGCCTCGCACCCGCCGGGCCGCACGCTTGAAATGCTGCGTCGCTACAACATCGCGCCCAAGAATGTGGTGATCGAACTCACCGAGCAGATGCCGACCGACGATTTCGATTTGCTCTACAACGCACTGCATCACTATCGGGACATGGGTTTTTCCATTGCGCTGGACGATCTGGGCGCAGGCTATTCCAGTCTGCGACTGTGGTCAGAGCTGCGCCCGGATTACGTGAAGATCGACCGGCACTTCATCGACGGCATTCATCAAGACGCTGTGAAGCGAGAGTTTGTCGGCTCCATGCTGCAAATGGCCAGAGCGTCCAGAGCCATCGTGATCGCCGAGGGCATCGAACTGCCAGAAGAACTCGCCGCCCTGACCGATATGGGTGTGGATCTGGTGCAGGGCTACCTGCTGGCACGTCCGCAGGAGCGCCCGTCACGCGACACCCGTGCCATGCTGCCCAAGGCCGAAGCGCCGCCACCGGCACTGAACGAGGACGCCGCCGACCTTTCTGCCCTGCTCAGTCCACAGCCTTCCGTGAGCCAGTCCACGCCGACGGCTGATGTGCTGGAAGCCTTTCGCAAGCAGGCCAACCTTAACTCACTGGCGGTGCTGGACGACGATGCAAGGCCTTGCGGTATCGTCCATCGCCATTCGCTCTCAGAAGCCCTGCTGAAGCCGTTTGGCACCGAGCTGTTCGCCCGCAAGCCGATCAGCCGTTTGATGAGCGATGATTTTCTGGCCGTGGAAGTCAGCCAGTCGCTGCAGCAGGTCAGCCGCCTGCTTACCAGTCGGGCGCGGCAGCGCATCGAAGAGGATTTCATCATCACCCTCAACGGCGCTTATCTGGGGCTGGGCCGGGTAATCGACGTGCTCAAGCTGATCACCGAGATGAAGATCCAACAGGCGCGCTACGCCAACCCACTGACCCTGCTGCCGGGCAACGTGCCGATTCAGCAGTGCCTGACACGCCTGTTGCAGCAAGGTCGCGAGTCGATGATCTGTTACGTGGACATCGACAGCTTCAAGCCCTTCAACGACATCTATGGCTATGCACGCGGTGATGAAGTGCTGCTGTGTCTGGCGCAATGTCTCAATGACCGGGTGGACCCGAGCAGGGACTTCGTCGGCCATATCGGCGGCGATGATTTTCTGATGGTGCTGGGTTTCGACGACTGGGAAAGGCGCCTGCATAACCTGCTGGAAGACTTCCAGAACCAGTGCCGCCGCTTCTACCGGGCCGAACACTTGGAAGCCGGCTGCTTCGTCGCACTCAACCGTCAGGGACAGCGTCAGGAGTTTGCGCTGCTGTCACTGTCGATCGGCGTGGTGCACCTGCGGGAAGAGAGCTGCGCTCAGATCAACGCCAGCCAACTGGCCGACCTGGCCTCGCAAGCCAAGCACTTCGCCAAGGACGTGGCGGGCGCCAGCATTCATGTCATCGACTCGTCGCGACTGGATTTGCTGGTGGATGCGTGAGGTATTAACAGGCGGGACGGGGAGCGTCGTCACATTTGGCACAGGCTAGAAGTCTGATAAACCCTGCGCTTGAAAGCTGCCGATCAAACGCTTCCCGCTTTCACTTCCACTTCCGGATAGCTGTACTCGAACACGCGTACCACTTCGGCGGCATGCCATGACGCGGCAGCCACTCCATCAGACGGACCGGAGAAACGACCCAGTCGTTCGACGCATTCAAAGAAGCCAGGACGTGGCAGGCGGCTTGCGCCTTGGCTGATTACCAGTGAACTGCGCAGTGGCTGTTCGGCGCGGGCATCCATGGCGGCCAAATGCTCGAGCGCTGCCGTCAGTGTCTGCATGGCCGGGCTTGGCAACTGCAGGCGCTCCAGCAAGGCACGGTAGGTCACCAAATGCCGCTGGCGGCGGGCATGATTCAGTTCGTTCAACAATCCGTCCCAGTGCTGACGACTGATGCGCACGCTCATGACTCACCCCGCCAGCCCGGCACGCCCAGCTCCCATGCAAGGCTGCGCTTGATGGCTGCGTCGGGTTCACGCGTGCCGTTTTCGATCAACTCCAGATAGGAAGGACTGATACCGACCGCGCGTGCCAGCGTAGCGACTTCCAGGCACTTGGCAGTGCGCAACGCACCCAACTGGTCGAACGCAGGATGTTCAGCAACTTCAGGTGCTGGCTGAGCGGTTTCCGGGCGGGGCTTTTCGGCAAAGCCAGCGGCTTTGAGCAACGCCTGGTATTGAGCCCAGGGAAGGACTGCATACTCCGGCTCACCATCACGAGATATCACTTGAAGATCCATAGACTCCCCTTGCAGGAAAACACCACATTTTGGAAAGGCTTGCTCCATAGGGTGGCATCTTAACAGCGGAACGCTACGGCTTGCTCAAACGCTTCACTCGATGCGTTTCTCTTTCTCCAGCAATGCCTGGGTTTCGGGCAGTCGCTCGACCACCACCAGCTTTTCAGGTGGCTGTTGATCGCGCCAGGCACGGAACGCGTCGAGCTCATCGGTCAAGTGCTTCATCACCCAGGCCAGCACGGCGATGTCGTCGAACATGCCCAGACCCGGAATCCAGTCCGGTATCGCATCCAGCGGACTGAGGAAATACATCAGGCCTGCGACGATAGACAGAATGGCCTTGGGGCTGATGTCCCGGTACTCACCACGCCAGTAAGCCAGGCACAGGCTCTGGAGAAGGCGCAGGTCATCCTTGAGCTTGCCCAAGCGGCTGCCTTCACTGTTGCCCTTGCGCGCCACGGCGAACAACAGCCCCGGCAAGCGTCCCGCCGCGAGAAGCCGGCGCGCTCCTGGCAGGTAACGGATCAGGTTCCACGGTGCTTTCATGTTCACTCCCGCTCAAAAAAGGTGACGGTGCACATCGGTTCGATAACCTGCCGGTGGGGATGCCGCAAGGTTATCCACATTTGTTGTGGATAACCTTGTGAACAGCCGCCCTTTTTCACCTTGAAGTCCCCGTTTTCAGGGGCTTTGGGTTAGATCGGGCGTTTTTTACTCACATAAAAAAACCCACGAATTCGTTGACTTGGGAACACTGTTGAGGCTAGTCCATCAAGCAAAACGGACTGTCAGACAATATTCCTCCCACGCTCATGATAGTGGGACTGTGAGCGCCGCCAAGCGTTCGGCAAATAACCCACACACAAAAACGCCCTGTCGAGACAGGGCGTTTTCAGTAGCCAGGTGTTGCGTTACTTCTTGGCGGGAGCAGCCGGTTTGGCCGGAGCCGCCTCTTCTTCATCTGCATCAGGCGCCTGAGCAGCTGCCGGATCCTTGATGCCCAGCAGTTCCAGGTCGAAGACCAGAACCGAGTTGGCAGGGATCAGCGGGCTCGGGCTCTGGGCACCGTAAGCCAGGTCGCTAGGGATGAAGAGTTTGATCTTCTCACCAACGTGCATCAGTTGCAGGCCTTCAACCCAACCCGGGATCACGCCGCTGACCGGCAGATCGATCGGGCTGCCACGCTCGACGGAGCTGTCGAACACCTTGCCATCAGTCAGCTTGCCTTCGTAATGAACGGTCACAACGTCAGTCGGCTTTGGCTGAGCGCCATCACCCTTCTTGACGATCTGATACTGCAGACCGGAAGCGGTAGTGACGACACCTTCTTTCTTGCCGTTTTCTTCGAGGAATTTCTTGCCGGCCGCTGCCGACTCTTCACTCATCTTGGCCATGCGCTCTTCAGCACGCTTCTGCAGCGCGGCGAAAGCTTCAACCAGTTCTTCGTCTTTCAGTTTCTGATCTTTCTTGCCGACAGCGTCTTCGATGCCCAGGGCCACAGCCTTGGAATCCAGATCGTCCATGCCTTCCTGAGCCAGGCTTTTGCCCATGTTCAGACCAATGCCATAAGACGCTTTTTGTGCCGGGGTTTTCAGCTCGACAGTGCTGGCTTGCTTGTCACAACCTGCGAGTACCAGACCGACCAGGGCAATCGCCGCTGCCAACCGATGCTGTTTCATGCTAATTCCTTGTTCATGCGCCAAAAGGGCAAACGAGTAAAGCCGCGAGCTTATCAGGCCGCCGCGATCAATGGCTACCGGCATCAGAGAGACAAAAGGCCGATAAGTTCAGGTATCCAAAGGTTTTACCGGTTTGACACCTGAGCGTTCAGTTGCAGTTCAGCTCTGGAATCCTGTGCATACCCGCTCATCGCTATACACAAGTCAGCCTCAACACTGATCGTGCCCATCGCTCCGCGTGGGCATGGCTCCCGTGACGCTCCGCGTGGGCATGGCTCCCGTGACGCTCCGCGTGGGCATGGCTCCCGTGACGCTCCGCGTCACAAATGGCACAGATTGAGGATTCAGTGAGCCGAGCGCATGGCTCAGGTCACCTTTGCGCCCTTACGGCGCGATCTGCGGTGTTCATGCCATCGCGCTACAAAAGCGCATCAGCGCTGCTGCCTCACTGGATAGCCAGATGACTTGTGCATAACGATGAGTGCATACCCGCCGGGGTCGATGCAGATCGCGACGGGCTCGATGTGTGGCACGGGAACGCCGGGCTCATCGATGGAGCGCGCAGCCGCTTCCAATTGGTATCCCGACAACCAATTCATATGAAGGACGACATGAAATTAAAGATAATTTTTAACTTTACTGCGATGTGGTTCGATTCTCAGCGCGGGGCATTACGGCCCTGAACTGCCACGGCCATCGATCGACGCCCGAGGCTTCATGCAGTTTTCAGTTATCAGGTAGGCCCTATGCAACATCAGCAATGCTCGACTTCCAAAGCCCCGGCTCGCTTATCTCGCAAACCCACATGCCAGTGGGCCGTTCTCGCTGCAGCGATCCTGCTGCCTATGAGTAGCGGAGCATTTGCCACCGCATCACCTGCACCGCCAGCGCAAGGCATCAAGGCCTTCAGGTTATGCACCGGTCCAGACAACCTGTCGCACGTTATCCAGGGAACGCTGGATCAGAGCGCAGTGGCGGATGTCAGCGCACTCAACTTCAAGGAAACGCCGGCGCATGCAACCTATGACTGGCATCCAGCGCCACAGGAGCAGTACGTGATCACGCTGTCGGGCACGCTGGAGTTTTCCACCACTGGCGGTGAGAACTTCGTACTGCATCCCGGCGAAGTCTTGCTTGCACAGGACACCACAGGACTTGGCCATCGCTGGAAGCTCATCGACGATCAGCCATGGCGCCGCGCTTATATCCTCACAAAATCGAATGCCGCGAAAGCGTTCATTGCAAAACCAGGCAGCTATGACAAGGGCGGGTGTCAGGCCTGAGTTGATCGTTGCGCGACCGGCACGGGCTCGGACATCTCGATCAGGTTCAGATCGGTGATGAAACCGTCAGATGATCCCGAGCTTGCGCCACTGCGCCCGGGTATCGGCGTCAATGCCGTGCGCTTCCAGCACCGCGTCCGTGTGTTGGCCAAGGGTCGGAGCCGCCGAGCGCACCTGGCCCGGCGTGTCCTGCAGCTTGGGCAGGATGCCCGGCAGCGTTACAGGTGTGCCGTCGTCCAGGGTGCTTTGCAACAGCATGTCCCGCGCCAGATAGTGCGGATCGCTGGCAATGTCGGCAGCGTCGTAGATCTTGCCCGCCGGGATGCGTGCTTCATTTAACGCATTGAGCACTTCGTCCAGCGAACGCTCGGCGGTCCATGTCGAGATCGCTGCATCGATCCGCGCCACATGCCGGACCCGACCATCGTTGTGAGCAAGGTCGGGATCATTGGCGAGGTCCATGCGGCCAATCTTTTCCATCAGCCTTCTATAGATGCTGTCGCCATTGCCTGCCACGAGCGCGTATTTGCCGTCGTTGCAGCGATAGGCATTGGTGGGGGCGATGCCAGGCATGCTGCTGCCAGCCGGCTCGCGAACGACGTTGAACACTGAATATTCGGGAATCAGGCTTTCCATCATGTTGAACACCGACTCGTACAGCGCAACGTCGATCTGCTGCCCTGCCCCGCCGTTCTGATCGCGATGACGCAGAGCGAGCAGAATACCGATCACTCCGTGCAACGCCGACAGCGAATCGCCGATCGACACACCGACCCGAACAGGCGTACGCCCTGCTTCGCCCGACAGATGCCGCAGACCGCCCATGGCTTCGCCTATCACCCCGAACCCCGGTCGGTCACGGTAGGGTCCGGTCTGCCCGTAACCGGAAACCCTTAGCATGATCAGTCGTGGATTGAGCGTGTGCAGTTCTTCCCAGCTCAGCCCCCAGCTTTCCAGCGTGCCAGGCCGGAAGTTTTCGATGAGTACGTCCGCATCACGAATCAGGCGACGAACCGCCTCCTGCGCCTGAGGCTGACGAAGATCGAGAGTGACCGACTTCTTGTTACGTGACTGCACCGCCCACCACACTGACGTGCCGTTGTGCAGCAGACGCCATTTGCGCAGGGGATCGCCCGTCAGCGGCGGCTCGACCTTGATAACATCTGCGCCAAACTCGCCGAGGATTTTCGCAGCAAACGGCCCGGCGATCAGTTGCCCCAGTTCTACGACCTTGATGCCCTGAAGAGGTAAGTTCATGACGCTTCCACTCTGGTTCGAGAACACCGGATGATCCGCGCAAATGCACAGAATGAAAAGTCGCTGATCAAAAGCAGACAAAAAGCCCCGCACTGGCGGGGCTCCTGTTACATGCCATGTTTAATGAGTACAGGCCAGTTGAAAACTCATGGCCGAATCACCGGCAGTTTCGTTCTTGCCCACCATCAGACCCAGCACATTGACCTTTTCGGTTGTCGCCGCGCCGCCCAACTTGGCGTGACCGTATAACAGACGATCATAGTCGGAGGTATCAATCGAAGACACCGAGCAGAAACCAGGTGCCTGTTTGAACAGCCCTTCCGCGAACAGAACTTCATACGTTGCGAAGTAATCTTTCTGATGGGTCAGCATCACCGCCTTGATCCAAGCAGAAGACTGGGCCAACACATTACCACCCGGGTCAATGGTCGCGGTGTGAAGCAGTGGCTCTGCCAGTGCGCTGGCAGAAGTTGAGATGAGCAATGCGCCCATGATCAGTTTAAAACGTTTCATATAAATCCCTTTATGATTTTGGGTGCAGCGACCGCTTATGCCTTGCGATCACATCGAATCTAATGGTTTGATTTTCATCAGTACTGGCTGACCGTCCAGCCATTCAGCTATTGCAGCTAATACCAGCAAAACTCGAAATTCAAGCGCACCTGGATTTTAATGAGCGCTTTAAACCAGAATCACAGATTTTGCAGAAAAGTCTTACATCGAGGAAATAGACTGCTGACAGAGAGCACGACGTAATACTCGAGAAGTGGCGGTGGAAAGACGAATCAGCCAGCCAGGGGATCGAAAACGAAGAAAATATCAGAATGACAGAACGCAGAAGGCCTGAACAGGGCAGTTTTTTTGCGCAGTGCAGAGACCAAAAGACGGGGGAACATTACATCAAATAACAATGCGAGGCGTATACAGGCTTAGAGAGTCGGAGGATGACCTGCCCCATAAACCTGCCACGCTCAGACCAGGGTTCACCGTGAGTGACTCACCAAAGCGCTAAATCATAGGTCAAATAAAGCCGGTTATCGTCATGATTGGCTGAGTAATCCGTACGAAATGTAGCCCCACGATATTCAAGACCGAGCCCTTTGAACGCTCCGCTCTGCACCACGTACCGCAGTGTAGAGTCACGTTCCCACTCACTGGCTGCGCGTTTTTTGTACTCTCCGCCACCGGCAGTGTAATACCGACTCATAAAGGACAGCCCCGGAAGTCCTACCCCAACAAAGTCATAATCATAGCGAAGCATAGCGGTATGCTCGTTAGCCTGAACAAACTTACCGACATTGGCATTAGTGAACGAGTAGACTGAACCGCCGTTAATATAGGGCAATGATGTCTCGCCCGTTACGTTCTGATAACCGAGGCCGACGGCATGATTTCCATACCCCAGTGTCCATAATCCACTGAACATCGTAGCGTCGACATTCCCGGCCCAAGCGCTACCCGCCTTGTCACTCGAAAAATATCGCAGATCCGACGTCAATGAAAGCGAACCAAAATTCAGCTTGTGATTCAGCCCCAAAAACGTCTGACTGTAGAAATCCTCCATCGTCCCGTAGTAATACGACAGACTGAGCTGCTTACCTAAACTGTACCGCCCCCCCGCAAAATCAAAATCGGCATCTTTGGCACCGCCATAACCAACGGGTGTAAACCCTTCATTATTAGAAGAGTTGCGCAGTTTTTCTTGATCCAGATGGCCGGCTTGAACATAGAGCCCCTCAATACCCCTGTACTCAATCTGACTGCCAGTGACTGTTTGCGGCAGGATACGCCCGTCATTGGTTACCAACACGGGAATTTTAAGCTCCGATGTCCCCTGACTGAACAACGCATCCCGGTATCTTGCTTTACCGGTCAGGCCAACACTGGAGAACTCCGACACCGCATGCCCGTCAGAATTGACGGGCAGCAAACCTGTATTGGTGTGCGCCGGACTTGAATCCAGACGAAGGGCCGCCAACCCTTGACCTTCCAATGCAAAGCCAACCGTCCCAGGCGTAAAACCGGATTTTACATTCAATAACACCCCTTGCGCCCACTCACGGCGGTCATTGGCACCTTCATGATAGTCATCATTAAAATAATAGTTTCGAAACTGTACGTTTGCATGCGAGCTGTCTGAAAACCCTTCTGCATTACTTTTCGGAACCAGGCCAATCATTAATGACGCACACAGAAACCCACCACGTCTATAAACACAACGCATACGATCCTCCACGCTTTTTTGGATTTTTTTTAGCAGTCGGAGAGCCCGAGAAAAAAGCAAACCCTTTATTGTTTTTCTAGACACACGTTCGTCCAGACACGACACTATTAGGGAAATTACAAGCCCACAAGAGTATGAGTATCACGCATACATCTATGCGAATTTTCGCGGGACCGAGTCAGCTACAACAATCGATGAAAGAGAGGAGTAGCAGCATGAACTTCAAGCAACTCGAAGCCCTACAGGCAATCATCGCGACAGGCTCCACCACGGGCGCCGGCTCCAGAATGGGCCTATCACAATCTGCCGTCAGTCGGCTTCTAGGGCAGCTTGAGGAGTCTCTGGGAATAATCCTGTTCGCACGGAAGAAAGGACGCCTGATCGCGACACCCGAAGCCGCTGAGCTACTGGCAGAAATAAGTAAGGTCGTGGATCAGATCCAGAGAGTCCAACGTCTGGCGGATGAGATTCGATTAGGAGGCGTGCGCAAGGCGTTGATCAAAGTTGGGGTGCCCACGAGCATGGCCCAGCAAATGATGCCTCGTATAGTGTCTGGTTTCCTCAAGCAGCATGAAGACTCCGTTGTGGAAATCGTATCGGGCTCCTACGAAACGATCGAGCGGGCGATTCTGGATCGCTCGGTCGACCTTGGGATTATTCGGATGCCCAGCGAGATAGCTGACTTCGAGATCGATTACACCGTCACCACGGAGGCGGTTTGTGTAATGCCTGCCGAGCACCCCCTTAGCAAGCAATCGTTTGTTTCAATCGAAGACCTGCGAAACACCCCCCTCGTCCTGCTGGGGCGACAACGCACACTGCGCACCGATTTAGACTTGGCCTTTCGCGCCGCCAATTTGAGACCACAAGTCAGAGTAGAGGTCCACTCGGCAGCTGTTGCCTGCGGGTTTGTAGCAGAGGGGTTAGGCGTATCGATCATCAACTCCCTGCTGGCGTCCCATTTCGAACAGCTTCCCATTGTATCTCGCCCGTTGAAACCATTGATTGAATATACATTTGGATTAGCCTTTCACCCCAGCCAGCCTCGTTCCACGGTGGTGGACGATTTTGCCAGGCACCTTATCGCCTACCTAAGCGACCGGAGCGCCACATAAAAAGCCATAAACGCATAAGGGTATCTCGATAAGTCATAATCTTGCGGCCCCAAACAGTTGCTTGATAAGGTCAGTTTGAATCAAATCGATAACAGAAAAATAAAAAGAGACCCCCTCATGAGCGTAAACATCGAGCACCTCATAACCCCCAACAAGAAACAGTCGACTGACCCACACCCAGAAAAATAAACGGTACTTTTGCACCCACTGCCAATGAGCCAGAACCGTGTTCTGTTTTATAAAAGTTAGCGCCTGTGCGCCAGCAAGAGTGTTCTACCATGACCGTCATCACCCCACACAACACCCCTGTCGACGGGACCGTTTCTGACAACAAGCCCTCGACATCCAGCACGCAAATAAATCCAGCAGTCATTTTATTGGCCATCGTCTTCGTGGCTGTGCTGCTCACGTATATCGTCGATTCCGGGGAATACACGCGAAAAGGCGAGCTTGTATTACCTGGCACTTTCCAGTCGCTCGAAAAAAACAGTTCTCCCCTCCACCTGTTCAGCGTCGATGGCCGTAAGGAGACTGATGTCAAACCCGTTTCGATCATTGAGGGACTCATGGCAATCCCAAGGGGACTGGTTAAGCAGTCCGGCTTGATTTTCATGGTCATCTTGATCGGCGGTATGTTCGGTGTGCTCAACAAGTCAGGGACAATAGATTCCGGCTTGACCCGCATGTTGGCCCTTGCCAGGGGAAATATATACCTATTGGTCCCCTCCATCATGCTGATACTTTCATTGGGCAGTTCGTGTCTCGGGATGGCCAAAGAATACGTCATGGTCGTCCCTCTGATGGTGGCCATGGCCCATAGAATGGGACTACCGACCATCATCGGGCTGGCCATCGTGGTCATCTCGGTCAAGATTGGCTTTCTTTCATCCATTTCCAATCCCGTCGCGTTAGGCATTGCTCAACCTATTGTCGGCCTGCCCGTATTCAGCGGGATGGGAATGCGCGCGGCGACCTTCGTTGTATTCATGCTGGTGGGTACCGCGTTCGTCCTGATGTGCATTCGCCGCACGGGAGTCGACGTCAGAGCCCATGTCATCAATGACGACAAACGCCTTTCCGTTCGACATGTAGTCACCCTGATTGCCCTGTTGGCAGGCGTAAGTTTTCTCGTTTATGCCTCCAATACGTGGAAATGGAAATTCACTGAGCTCAGTGCCTACTACATCGGGATGAGCATTGTTTTCGCGGCCATCAGTGGTATCGGCGCAACAGCGGCGGCAGATGCGTTCCTGAGCGGTATGAAGAAGGTCATGATGGCGGGCCTCCTGATTGGACTGGCCACTGCGGTAGAGGACGTTCTTGCCACCGGGAAGATTCTGGACTCGGTAGTGAATGGCCTGGCGGGCCTGATTGGGGGGCACAGCCCCGTTGTTTCAGCTTTCGGTATGTTTTTTTCCCAGCTGTTTCTTGATGTATTGATTCCGTCTACTTCGGGAGGCGCTGCCGTCACGATGCCCATTTTTGGTCCACTTGGCCAACTGACCGGTGTGACGGCTCAGACAAGCGTCTACGCGTTTTTACTGGGGCATGGGCTGACCAATATGATCACGCCGACATCCAGTGGTTTGCTGGTACTGCTCGCCACTGCGCAAGTAGGTTGGGGGCAATGGGCGCGTTTTATTCTTCCACTGTTCGTTACTTTCTTCTGCATCGCACTCGTCATGCTCGCCATCGCGGTCTCCATTGGTTATTGATTAAGCCGCCGTGTTCTTCGAACAGGGCGCTTCAAAGGGTCTATTGATGAACACTACTTCCGTATCCGGTTTTGATGCGCTGGAAGTCCTGCGCGATAAGCGGATAACCGTGCGCGACGGCATTGCCCTGGCAACGGATATCTATTTTCCTCGTGATCGAAGCGGCGCACTGCCGGTCATTATCGAACGCACCCCCTACGACAAAACCCGTCCGTCTCGATCGGAACTTAACATTGACGGACATTTGCTAACGCGTGAAGAAATGGCGGCCCGTTTTGCCGCCGCAGGGTTCATTACCGTGTTCCAGGATTGCCGAGGGCGATACGCATCAGAGGGAGAGTTCGTCAAATACTTGTCCGAAGGCGAGGATGGATTCGACACCTTGGTCTGGTTGCTTGAGCAGCCATGGTGTAACGGCAGGATTGGCAGCATGGGACTTTCTTATGCGGCACATACTCAGCTGGCAATGGCATGCCTGAATCCACCCGGGCTCATGACAATGGTGCTGGACTCCGGTGGTTTTTCCAACGCTTATCACTGTGGTATCCGACAAGGCGGCGCCTTCGAGCTCAAACAGGCAACCTGGGCTTATAAACAAGCGCTGCAAAGTCCGGCAGCGCTGGCAAATCCCGCTGTACTAAAAGCGCTCAAAGGCGAAGATATTCGGCACTGGTTTACACATATGCCATGGGTACGAGGTCAATCGCCGCTGCGCCACGTCCCGGAATATGAGGACTATTTGTTCGAGCAATGGGGCAAGGGAAGTTTCGGTCCTTATTGGGAGCAGATCGGGATCAACGCCGAGCACCATTACCACAATGTGCCGGATATCCCGATCCTGCACATGTCCAGTTGGTATGACGCCTATGTCGGCTCCACGCTGAAGAATCGAACCTCACTGAGTGAATCCAAACGCGCCCCACAACACTTGATAATGGGACCGTGGCTACACGGTGATCGCAACATCACTCACAGTGGCAACGTCGATTTTGGCCCTGCAGCGGCGTTTGATGGACAAGTAGACATTGACTGGACGACCTGCCGTATACGCTGGTTCGAACAGTGGCTGACCCCCAACGATGAATGCCACTCCACTGCCGCTGTTCAAGTGTTCCTGATGGGGGGCGGCACCGGTCAGCGCGGTGAGGATGGGCGGCTGCAACACGGAGGCAATTGGTTGAGTGGCGAAACGTGGCCTCTGCAAGGCAGCCGGGAAAAGGTGCTTTACCTGCACCACAACCTCAGCCTGACATTGCAGTCGCCAACCGACACTGACGCGAGCATGAGTTACATGTGCGACCCGGAACAGCCGGTTCCAACCATCGGCGGAGCCCTGACCTCCGGCGCCCCAGTGTTCTTTGGTGGGGCTTTTGATCAACGTGAAACGCCCGAGTTTTTCGCCAGCCAAGGCAACAATCTTCCGCTGTGCGCCAGACCGGACGTGCTGTCTTTTCAAACAGCGCCGCTGGAAGAAGATCTCATCGTGGCCGGTCCGCTGTCGATTGAACTCTGGGTGGAAAGCGATGGACTGGACACCGACTTCACCGCCAAGCTGGTCGATGTGTACCCTGCCTCTGCTGACTATCCACAGGGTTATGCCATGAATATTACCGATGGCATCTTGCGCTGCCGCTATCGGGACGACTGGTCGACCCCCTCACTGATGACGCCAGGGGAACGCGTAAACATTCGGATCGAACCGTTCGCGACCTGCAACCGATTTGCCAAGGGGCACAGGCTGCGACTGGATATCGCCAGCAGTAACTTCCCTCATTTCGACGTAAATCCCAACAGCGGTGAGCCTGAGGGCCAGGGCCTGCGAAAAATGAAAGTACTCAACACAGTGCACATGTCCAGGCACTGCCCTTCCTGCTTGATATTAACTGTTCTGGAGGGCCCTGAGCAGCTTCGATAACACCCCTGAACTGTTGGGTACATTTTAAGATTCCAATCACCTTTTCAACGACGCTCCTCTTCAACCAAGCCGTGTTTAACCGAGCTATGAAGAGCGCTCACACTCGCCTCGGAGTCAGCATGCGAACCGTGATAAACCAACTCAATACTATCTGCGAAGAACAGCCTTATATCACCGCCTGGTACTTCAAGAACCTGATCACCGGGGAAGTTGCACATCGATTCGGTCATATTCCATTCGTGGCGGGAAGTACGCGCAAGACGTCGATTTTGATGGCGGTACTTCGTGAAGTACACAGAGGACATCTCGATCTCAACGAACCCATACGGTATGAGGAGCGACTCCGTGAGGGCGTGATGTCCGGAACATTCAAATACCTGACACCGGGGTTCAGCATCAGCCTGCGAGATGCGCTGGTCCAGATGATTATCGTCAGCGACAACGTATGCACTCGCATGGTGTTGGAGCGTATCAGCCTCGCCCGGATCAACGACTTTTGCCAGTCATTGGATATGGGCAATACCTCCCATCGAAATACAATTCCTCGTCCCGACCTGGCCATCGACCACAAACTTGAAGAAGTCACCACTACGTCTGCCTTCGATCAAGGCCTGCTATACGACCTGATCCTCCAAGGCAGTGTGAACCCTGCAACTGCCACCTTGCTCGGTTGCTCGTCTGAACAATGCGCCTTCGCCCTGGATGTTCTCAGCTGGCAGAAGCTTCGTACCAAGATGGCCTCATTACTACCGGCGGATACGAAGATTGCACACAAGGGAGGGACCGGTAAACGTGGTCGAATGGATGGCGGCATCGTCTTTCGTGACGGAGCTCCGCTGTTTATTTTCACGGGCTACACCGATCAGGTTCCGCTCGTCATGCCTGACGGATTGCCCGGCTATGCGTCAGCGTTCTCGACCTTGGGAAGATTGGCACGAACCTGTTGGGATTCCATCCCGGCAACCGGAGCACTGACGCATGGATAAGCAACTTGATAACAGCGCAAACGCCACTAAAACGCCTGGAGAACTCTCATCCTCCTGGACTTCGGCCAATGTCGAAGAAGGCTTCACCTTGGTAGCAGTGGGCGACCTGATCATTTCCGATGCCATCCATGCGCGCATGCACCGTCGCTCCCCGGATCTACTAAATGTGCTGAAAAACGCTGACGTGACCTTCGGTAATTTCGAAGGCACTGCCATTGATCTTCAGCAGTACTCAGGCTATCCATCGGCCTTGTCAGGCGGCTCTTGGTTGATCAGTACACCCGCTGTGGCCGAGGATTTGAAGACGATGGGCTTCAATCTGGTCAGTCGGGCAAACAATCACAGCACCGACTGGGGCGTTCAGGGTATGCGTAGCACAGACGAACTGTTTCGTCGTGCTGGCGTCGTGCAGGCAGGGACAGGTGAAACACTCGCCCAGGCCAGCGCACCCGCGATATTGAGCACCCCTGCGGGAAGAGTCTCACTGGTAGCCGCAGCCTCCCGCTTCGAGGCCGATGCTCGTGCCATCGATCCACTGGGTCAGATCCAGGGGCGGCCTGGCCTCAACGCTCTGCGTACCACCCGATTCGTGCTGGTTTCTGAAGAGCGCCTGCATCAATTGGCCGAACTGCGTGACTCTCTCCCTAAAGGGATGATGCGACGCTCGGTGCTGGCGAGCGATGCTAAAAACCAACTCGTGACGCTGTTCGACACCAAGTATCGGGCCCGTACTCAACTGAATAAGGAGGTCGAGTTCTCTTTCACGCCGGATGAACGAGACAGGCTCCGTATCTTGCATAGCATCCGGCAGGCCAAACAGACGTCTGACTTCTCGGTGTTTTCGCTGCACACCCATGAGCCGGGCAACTATTGTGAAACGCCACCTGACTTCATGCCGATCATTGCTCGCCAGGCTATTGATAACGGTGCCGATGCGGTGATTGGACATGGTCCGCATCAACTCCGGGGTATCGAAATCTACAAGGGAAAGCCTATCTATTATTCGTTGGGCAATTTCTTTTTCATGGAAAATCAACAATTCCCTATTACACGGGATGAGTACGAAAAGGACCGCGTCGAACCCGGTGCCATGACGGAAGCCGAGTTCATGGAGCACCGCCGGGTACACGGCGTGTTCAAGGAGCAGATCTGGTACGAGAGCGTGATCGCGGTAAATAGATTCAGCTCGACCGGCACATTGCAAGAAGTGGTGCTGCACCCGGTGGAAATGCACTGGCAAGACGAGCGAGACGCGGATAGAGGCATTCCACGACTGGCTTATGGCGCTGATGCCCAGCGAATTCTGACACGTTTACAGCGACTCTCTGCGGCCTACGGAACATCGCTCGAAATCGCGGGAGAACAGGGGGTTATCCGATTCTAAATGCCAGGTTGAAGGTGCCATTTCCGGGTGCCTCCAACTGCACAAAGCAACCTGGACGGCATAGGTACTCAGTTGGTTGGCATGCAGACGATATCCGCACCCTGCATGGCCAACAACCGATAGACTTCCGGTAACCAGACGCCATAGTTGCGGCTCACCAACTCGGGTACTACAGCGATCTTCGCACCGGCGCCGGATGCTTCCTTGATCGAGCGCAGCGACACTTTCAGGGTTTCAGCCTTGTAGCCAACTCGTGGCTCCATTTGTAATGGCCGCCACCGTAGTGCTCGGAAATCTCTGGGGTTCATCAGAGGTTCGCGGCGCTGACATTTTATTTTTTCCAAAAAAAGCCCCCGAATGCGCATCTGTAGAAAAACCTGTTTCGCCGAAAAACTGAACAGGTTCCGACTACCCGAAACGCGCCTCTGTAATGTTCCTGTCACGAGTGGTCAGTAGATTTACTAAAAATTAGAACGTTCTAATTTTAGAAAATATCTCAAGCTGTCAGTCCCCACGCACCAATGGAATCAGCCCGATGACGGACGTCAATACGTTTCGCCGTGTCTTTTTGCTGCAGGCCTGCACTCTGACTGCCAGTGCTGCATTTGCTGCATCCCCTGCGTCAACCATGCTCACAATGCCTCGGACCAAGGGCGACAAACCCTATGACGTCGACCGTAAATTTCATCCGGACGGGACGGCTCGTTCGTTCGCCGGAAATACCATCATCAGTCAAATACCCTTGCGCACTCCCATCAACGATGCGCTCACGGTAGTC
>Ga0065712_10067930_pt1 | contig 20354 bp, 13 predicted proteins | sample MisRhiReplicate1_FD_59099 | JGI IMG/M metagenome (GOLD analysis project Ga0065712, IMG submission 59099) | Miscanthus rhizosphere microbial communities from Kellogg Biological Station, MSU, sample Rhizosphere Soil Replicate 1: eDNA_1 v3... | ecosystem: Host-associated > Plants > Roots >...
CCACCGGCGACGACGATGACCGGAGCGCAGCCGGCTACCGCCGCCTCTGCTGTCAATGAGATCAATCAATCGCTTTCGCTGGTGGCCGCTCATTCGGGGGATTCGGCCGATTATCGGATCGGCGCGGACGATCTGCTCCAAATGACGATCTACAATATCCCGGAGCAGGACGCGCGGGTCACACCCCGTGTGACTCTATTGCGCGTGAGTCAAGACGGTGTCGTTGTCGCGCCGCTGGTGGGTACGGTGCAAGTGAAAGGTAAAACCCCTCGGCAGCTCGAGCAAGAACTAAGGCAACGGTACGAGAAATATATCAAGTCACCGCAAATCGGCGTCTTGGTCACGGAGTACAGACAAAAGGTTTCTGTGATGGGGGCCGTGCAGAAACCGGGAGTGTTTGAGCTCACGGGCCCAAAAAGCGTCATAGATATGGTGGCGCTCGCCGGCGGCATCACGGAGAAGGCCGGTAATCAGGTCCATCTGTATCGCCAAGACGCGGAAGGAAGACGGCAAACTGCTGTCATCGACCTCCTAGTACTTGCCAATCCCGCAGCAAGTCAGGTCGATCCTAAGGACGCCCAGCTGGTGAATGTCCCGGTACAGGCGGGAGACGTAATCAATGTGCCCCAGGCAGGAATGTATTTCGTGGATGGCGCGGTCCATAAGCCCGGTTCTTATCCCATCGGGCGCAACTATACGGTTACGCAAGCGTTGGCTGCGGCAGGCGGCCTCGATCCTGAGCTCGCCGACTCCGATTCCGTCACCATATACCGGCGACGTAGTCCGACAGATATGGACACCATTCCGGTGAATATCGACGAGGTCTTGGCGCGTAAGAGTCCAGATCTACAGGTGCAACCCGACGATGTGATAGTGGTGCCGATGAGTTCCGCAAAATACTTTGTGAAACGCTTTGTCGGTTCGTTGATTGGTGGGGTCTCTGTTGGACAGGCGATACGCTGATGAAAGTACTAGCTCGCTATTACCCGCAATATATCTCAGCTCGACCCACGCCGGCGCCGGCACCTCCTGACGACGATTTGGACTACTACTATTCCGATCGCGAAGGGGGGACCAAGCATCTGCGTGATTACTGGCAGGTTCTGCTGAAGCGGTTGCGTTATATGGTGCCAATCTTCTGCGGCACGGTGATCTTGGGATTCCTGATCACGGTGTTTTCCCCGACCCTTTACACAGCCCGCTCGACGTTGAAAATTGAACCGCAAAGTCCGTCCTTCACCGGCGTTGCTGAGGCGCCGAATAATTCCGGCAGCGATCGTTACGATTACTATCAAACGCAATACGCGCTCCTGAGTGGCGCGCCCTTGGCTGCCCGAGTGATCAAAACCTTGGGGTTGCAGTCCAACCCGGCGCTGACAACCTCCAGATTCAACTTGGTTTCCTGGGCCATGGGCTCGGTTGAATCTGTTATAAAGTCGATCGCCGGGTTATTCCAAACGCAGTCGACTGGCGGACGAGGGCGGCCAACCACCTACGAGCTAGGCGTCGACCCAGGCCTGGTTGGACGGTATCGTTCCTTTCTCAAAATTGAACCTGTAAAAAACACCCGTTTGGTCGACGTATCGTTCAGCACCCCGGATCCGCGTCTCTCGCAAGAGCTCGCGAACAATCATGCGACAGCATTTATTCAGATGATCCTCGAAAATCGCTTCAACCTGACACAGGAAGCACGCGATTTTCTTCAGAAGAAGTTGGCCGAGCTCAGAGGCAAGGTGGTCCGAGCAGAGAACGAGCTCAATAGCTTTCGCCAAAAGCATGGGGTGGTATCGCTGGAGAAGGGCGAGAACATCGTCGTGGATCGCCTAGTGGATCTCAACAAGCAGCTTACGCAAGTGCGCTCCGAACGCATTCAGGCGGAATCGCTTTACCAGATGACACGAAACAAAAATCCCGAATATCTGGCTCAGGTGCTTAGCAATCCGCTGATCCTGCAGATCAAAGGCACTCTGGCGAATTTAGAAACCGAAAAGGGCCGGCTCTCGAGTATTTACACCCCAGAGCATCCGCGGCTGCAGGAGCTAAATCAACAAATTGCCGAAGCCAAGCGTGGTTTAGCAAGCGAGGTCGGCACGATTGTCCGCGGCATAGAGTCGAACTATGCGGCGGCACGAAGCCGCGAGCAGGCGTTGGAAGACGAGGCGAAAAGCCAGCAACAGACGGCTCTAAACCTAAAAGAAGTGGGTGTGGACTACGCCGTTTTGAACGAGGAGGTCGTCGTCAATCGCGGCCTTTATGAAAACGTGCTGAAGCGAATGAATGAGACTAATGTCGCCAACGACTTGGCTGCTTCCAATATTCAAGTCGTGCAGCGCGCCGAACAGCCGACGTCCCCGTCATCGCCCCAGTTGATGAGAAATCTAATGATGGCGGCATTTTTAGGCCTTGTTTTGGCGGTCGCTTTCGCTTTTTTCCTGGAATACATGGACGCGACGATGCACACGCCTCAGCAAGTATGGTCAGCAGTTTCGTTGGCCACTCTTGGTGTCGTTCCGCATGTCAGGTCTTTGAGCCAACGTTATCATCCGATGCTATCAGACAACACAGTCAGTAACCGCCTAGAGCCGGGAACGGGGGTCGAGGAAGTCGGAAGAGAGATCGTCGTGGCCCATGACCAGTTCTCGATCGTTGCGGAGTCCTACCGTACGATCCGAACCGCGCTCATGTTGTCCCAGGCGGAGCGGCCCCCGAAGGTTATCCTCTTAACCAGTCCCTGCCCGAATGAGGGAAAGACGGTGACGACGCTTAACCTTGCGATTGCGCTCGCGCAAGGCGGCAAACGAGTTCTTGCCATCGACGCGGATCTCCGGAAGGGTCGTTGCCATCAACTGCTGCATCGAAAAAACTATCGGGGACTAGCGAACGTGCTGACCGGTGACGTTGATGTCAAACAGGTCATTCAAGAGACATCGATCAAGGACTTTTACTTGTTGCCTAGGGGTTCGCTGCCGCCCAATCCGGCTGATCTTTTGATGTCGCAGAGAATGCGGGACATTTTGAACGAGTTGCGGACTCTGTTTGATTTTGTCGTGATCGACTCGCCGCCGATTATTGCAGTCAGCGATGCCGCGGTGCTTTCGGTACTATGCGACGGCGTGGTGCTGGTGTTCAACGGGGAAAAGACGACCACGCCTAGCGCTCGCCGCGCCGCGGAGCGGCTCGACAAAGTCGGTGCGCATATTTTGGGCGTTATTCTAAACGCGATTGATATCAGAGACCCTGAGTACCTGGATTATCGTTCCTATTACCCGTCCTACTACGCCTCTATCGATGAGGATTCAGGTTCAGAGTTTGAGAAGGCCTAACCCGCCGGAGTTGCTGTCCGGCGAGGCCTGATCACCGGCAATCACGCTATATCAATCGTTGTTTTTAGCCAGCCCATCGGTCGTACTCGGCTTAGAAATTTGAATGGGTGCCGTTGGAGGAATTGGTTAGATGGATGTAAATGCTGAGCTTGCCGAGTTTCATGGACGGGCGGCAAGAGCGACACAGAGCGCACAGCGGCGCCGGATTCTGTTAAGATACCGGCGCATTCCCATCGTTCTGCTCCACATCGGGATCATCGCTGCGTCGAATTATTTGGCTTTTTGGCTAAAATTCGACGGCCGCATTCCGGTCAATGAGCTCGGGCAATTTGTGAATCTGCTGCCCTGGCTGATCGTAATTCGCAGCCTCATCTTTGTGCCATTCAAGCTCTTCGAGGGCTTGTGGCGCTATACGAGCATTCTCGAACTGCGCAATATTATTGCTGCCGCGGCTATCAGTAGCCTGGTGTTTTACCTATTTGTGCACGGCTTGTTGCATCGAATTGACTATCCGCGCTCGATATTCATTATCGATACGCTGTTGTTAATTTTCATAATGGGCGGAGTGCGTCTGTCGCGCCGGCTCTTTTCAGTGGCGCATCGCTTCAAAGGGGAGCGCAAAGTATTGATTTACGGTGCCGGCGATGCGGCTGAAATGATCGTTCGCGACATGAAAAACAATGGCGCGATGTATCGTTATGATCCGATCGGATTTATCGATGATAATCCTGCCAAAGTCGGCCAGCATATTCATGGCGTCCCCGTGCTGGGATCGCGCCATAATATGGCAAAAATCGTCGAGACCTATAAACCCGATGAGTTTTTGCTCGCCATTCCCAGTGCCTCGGCGGCCCAGATCAGAAGGATGCTCAATGACGTCACAGCGTTCAAAGGTCCGATAAAGACGCTTCCCACTCTGGACAAGCTTCGCAATGACCGGGTGGGAGTCAATCAGATTCAAAACTTATCAATTGAAGATTTGCTCGATCGTCTGCCCGTGGGATTGGATCTTCGTCCTGTAAACGATCTAGTGCGCGGGAAAAGCGTCCTGATCACCGGAGCCGGTGGGTCAATCGGCTCGGAATTGACCCGGCAAATCGCACGATATCGGCCGGCTCGGCTAATTCTTTTGGACAACGCCGAAAGCGCGCTCTACGACATCAGCATGGAGCTCAAGCGTTCTTGGCCGGAGCTTAATCAGGTGGCTGTTCTAGCTGATATCAAAAATATAGGATCCTTGGAAAAAACTTTTTCTGAGCACAAGCCGCAGATCGTTTTTCATGCCGCGGCCTACAAACACGTACCCATGGTGGAAGATTATCCGGCTGAAGCTTTGCTCAACAATGTTGCCGGTACTCATCGTCTGATTCAGATGGCGCTGCGAAAAAAGATCGAGAGGTTTATCCTGATCTCTACGGATAAAGCCGTCAATCCCACCAATGTGATGGGCGCGACCAAACGGACCGGCGAGATTTATGTTCAGACGTTGGCAAAAAATGCCGCCGCTGACCGCCCGGTTTTCGCAGCCGTTCGCTTCGGCAATGTTTTGGGTAGCAACGGCAGCGTTGTTCCGTTGTTTATCCGGCAAATTGAGCAGGGCGGACCGGTGACCATAACCCATCCGGAAATCACGCGCTACTTCATGACGATTCCCGAAGCTGTTCAGCTGGTCTTACAGTCGGCTGCGCTGGCGCGGGGCGGCGAAATCTTTGTTTTGGATATGGGCGAACAGCTCAAGCTGCTGGAGATGGCGCGTCACCTCATTCGGCTGGCAGGATTCATTCCCGAAAAAGAAATACCAATCAAAATCATCGGACTACGGCCGGGTGAGAAGCTACGGGAAGAATTGGTAGCGATGGACGAGATGATCGTGCCGTCGGAAGTTGAAAAAATTATGCGCGTGCAATCGGCCTGGATTGCAGACCTCGATTTCGTGACTCAAAAGATTGAAGAAATCGAGCGGCTGGCGCTCAAAGGTCAGACACCTGCCGCCCTCCAGCTTTTGTGCGAACTTGTGCCGACATTTCGACCGATCAATCCCGAGACTTCCGAACAACTTCGGCAAAGCCGAACCGCCTCAGGCGCGCTCGCTGCCTTACAAGTTGCCAATCAGTCGATTTGAACTTGATTGCACCGACATGGACTCGTGTGTCTACTATAAGTCGGCACCTCTAGTGAGACAGTTCACTCGTTAATTTGGGTTGAGGAGTAATCTAAATGGAAGTCCAGCACGAAACGATTTTGTCGTCCGCACAGGTGAACCCCGTTGCGCTACCAAATCTGGCGAGAGAGCTCAAAAAGAGGATTCGCACCCGCACAGCAAAGACCGGGATCATCGGTCTGGGATATGTGGGTCTCCCTCTAGCCGTAGAAATGGCTAAAGCAGGCTTTCAGGTCACCGGCATCGACTTGAGTCAGGAGAAAGTCAATGCGTTAAACCGTGGTGTTTCATACATTCCGGATGTTCCGAGCCAGACGGTCGAATCGTTTGTGGCGGCCGAGAGACTGCGCGCTACTCAGTCCTTGGCCGCCGTGGGGGAACTTGACACGATCAATATCTGCGTGCCAACACCATTGCGCAAAAACAAAGACCCCGAACTCTCGTACATCATTGCCGCAGTCGAGGTGATTCGAAATCATATTCGCGCGGGACAATTGATTATATTGGAGAGCACAACATATCCCGGCACAACTAGAGAAGTCGTTTTGCCTATCTTGGAAGAATCTGGCCTCAAAGCGGGCAGCGATTTTTTTCTCGCCTATTCTCCGGAACGGGTGGATCCGGGGAATTCGATTTTTCACACGCAGAATATTCCCAAGGTCGTGGGTGGTATTACGCCACGCTGTGCCGAGACCGCAGGTTTCTTTTACCGCCAGTACATCGACAACGTCTTGTCCGTGTCCTCAACGGATTGCGCGGAAATGGTGAAGCTCCTCGAGAATACGTTTCGCAGCGTGAACATTGCGCTTGCTAACGAGATGGCGCTCACGTGCCACTCATTCGGTATCGACGTGTGGGAAGTTATTGAGGCGGCGAAGACTAAACCCTTCGGCTTTATGCCTTTTTACCCAGGTCCTGGCTTGGGCGGCCACTGCATTCCAGTGGACCCGTATTATCTGACCTGGAAGGCGCGGATGAAAGGTTGTGAGCCGAGGTTGATCGAGCTTGCAGGACATATCAATAGCCAGATGCCGGCTTTCGTTATCCGTGGTATGGCGGATGCCCTCAACGAAAAACGCAAGTGTCTGAATGGGGCCAAGGTGCTGGCCCTCGGAGTGGCGTATAAGCGCGACACCAACGACGTGCGCGAATCGCCGGCATTACAAGTCTTGTTGGGTCTTCAAGAGAAAGGCTGTGAAATTCACTTTTCTGATCCTTATGTGCCGCAGATTACGATCAATGAGATGAATCTCGATTCTGTCACTCTCAGTCCCGAGCTGTTGCAGTCGATGGACTTGGTTGTGATATTGACGGACCATTCCGGATTCGATTACGCGACGATTGCCAAATTCAGTCCGCTGATTTTCGACACACGTAATGCTCTGAGAGATTTGTCCTACGGCAACGTTTGTAGGTTGTAGTCTGCTTAATGCTCCTGCCATGAGGATAGTACTTGGCCGAGTCTGTCCGTAACTGGCGCACATATTACAACTGTAATGTGGGTTAAATCCGTCAGCTGTTCGGCAGTCGAAACTTAGGCCGAGTTACGAACAAGCGAGTGTTCCTGGAAATAGCGGACTTTTTTAAACGGCCAACAGCATTCGACCGGCGTGGCACCTGCTTTGCTGAAACTCGTTATTTATGACTTACCAATGCCAGCATTGCGGCCAAATCATGGCGGGAAAGGCATACAGGGTCACCAGTGAGGAGTCCGGTGTTACATTGCTCGACATGGTGGTTTGTTATTACTGCTTCGTCGACGCACAGCGACTTGGGCTCCATGTGGAAGAACTCCGTCCTCGGGAGGAGCCACGACCTCACCTTTAGGGACAGTTTTCTATTAAGTCCGCTACGTAGCGTGCGGCTGCTCAGCGAGTCCGAGCTTCAGTCCCTATCCTTTTTCGTACCCTCCTCTGTTGAGGTCATCTGCGAAAAGCGCTCGGCGGCTCAATGAGAATTCCAGCGATATATCCGGGATCGACAACCGTCGATTTTCTCGCGGTTAGAGATCCAGCCTCCCAGGATGATCAGTTTGGTTCTGCTGCGCCGAACTTACTTGTGCTGGATGGCGATCGCGAAACACGTGAACAACTTGAGCGGCTTTACGCGGCCAACGGATATTCCGTTCTCGGCCTAGCCTCCGCCTCCGATTGTATGCGGCGGTTGACGGAAGACGATATCGACTTCATTATTTCCAGTATTCACCTTCCGGATGCTGACGCCCTCGAACTGATCGCACAGATTCACCAAAAATACCCGGTTCTCCCCGTGGTTGCGATTACCTCCGCGGCGGACATTCAAAGTACAGTCGACGTGCTTAAACTCGGTGCATGCGATTTTGTCGTAAAACCGTTTGATCCAGCGGCAGTGCTTGAATCGACACGGGCAGCTTTGGAAAATTCAAAGCCGGGTATTCAGGCACGGCAGCTTCGACGATGGCTCAAGGGCCATTTCGAATTCGGCGATATTTTGAGCCCAACGCCGCAAATGCGCCGCGTGTTTGAGCTGATCTGCACGGCTGCGCCCGTTGACATGCCTGTGATTATTGCGGGAGAAGCAGGGACGCTCAAGGAACAAGTCGCTTTTACCATTCACCACCATAGTGCGCGCCGGACAGCCCCCTTTGTTGCGGTTAATTGTGCCGGATATCCTGACGCGCTGCTTCAAGCTGAGCTGTTTGGCTATGAGAAAAACGCCTGCGCCGGCATTTATGAAAGTAAACCCGGCAAGATCGCACAGGCCCACGGCGGCACGTTGTTTCTGGACGAAATAGAAGTCCTTTCGTTGACGCTGCAGAAAAGTCTGCTCGAGGTCATCGATCACAGAAAAATTTCCCGATTGGGCGCAAGCCAAGCCGCGCACATCGATGTGCGCATCATAGCGGCAACTAAAGTCTCCCTAAGGGAGAGAGCGCCGGGCCGAATGCTGCGCGATGAATTGCTATCGCGACTGAGCGCTGTACCGATCGAGCTCGCGCCGCTGCGCGAACGGACCATCGATATTCCTCACCTGGTCGAGAATTTCCTGCGCTATCATCCGGTGGCGAAAAGCAAACGGATCGCTGCTGTGGCCGACAAAGTACTAGGCCAACTCATGCGCTATTCATGGCCCGGTAATGTGAGAGAATTGCATAATATACTGGAGTGCGCGATTCTGCTCGCGACGGGGCGGGTCATCGAAGACGTAAAGCTTCCGGAAAGCGTGGAGGATACCGCCGCGGAGAAAAGCAAAATTGCTGCATCGTCGCTTCGGCAGTGGCTCAGAGAAAAGGAGAAATATTACTTATCACGAAAGCTCGAAGATCTTGGCGGCAACATCAGCCTGACCGCGAAAAGCTGCCGCATCGGGGTGAGAACGCTCTCCCGAAAGATGCGGACTTACGGTTTGGACAAGAAAATATTCAAAGAAAAACCCCTCGGAGAAAAACCAGCTGCGCCTCCGCGCGAACGCACAGCCCCTGCGCCGAAATCAAGTCCAGCGTAGTCCGCTGCCGCAAGGGATGATAAACTGGGCCACGCGCTTGCCCAGGAGGCTCGACACCATGTACGAAAAGCATTTTAGGTTACGCGAGCTGCCGTTCAACCTCACTCCAGATCCGCGATTTTTATATAGTCATCCGTCGTGCCAGGAGGCTTTTGCAACGCTCTGCTACGGCGTGGAGAACCGCAAGGGCATTGTACTCATCACCGGCGCGGCCGGAACGGGCAAAACCACTCTCATCAAACTATTCATGGAAAAAGCGGCGCAGCCTGTTCGCGCAGCGTGCATTCTCGATCCACATTTGACGTTTGTTGAATTGTTGCAGTGCGCTCTCGATGCTTTTGGCGTGAGCCAATTGAGCGCGGACCGTGTTTCTTTGATGCAGCAGTTCAGAGACTATTTACTCAATCAATATAGTCACGATCACCGGGTGGCACTGTTGCTCGACGAGTCCCAGGATATCCAAGATGAAGTTCTCGAGGAATTGAGGCTGGTTTCCGATCTCGAGTATGCGGGTGACAAGCTGCTGCAATTGGTGCTAGCCGGGCAACCGGAGTTCGAGTCAAGGCTCCAGCAGCCCAGATTTGATCAACTGAAGCAACGGGTGGCCTTGCGCTCCCGTCTGGAGCCTCTTGGCGAAGAGGAAATCGGGCCGTATATCGATTTCAGGCTTCGAACGGCGGGCTATTACGAAAGTTCAATTTTTCAGCGTGCGGCGGTCCAACGGATCGGTTATGTTTCGCACGGAATTCCGCGGTTGATCAACGTTATTTGCGATCACGCGCTTTTGATCGCGTGCGCTACCAGCATGGAAAAGATCGGCGCGGACACGATTGACGAGATTGCGGATGATTTGCACCTTGAGGCAAGCGGTTCCGAATTGCGAAATCTACCGCTACTGCAAGCGCCAGAGACCCCGGCGACTATCGTCGTGACAGCGGAGAAAGCGCACGGTGCGAATAAATTCCAGCGTGAACCGAGCGATGTGTCGCTACATTTGGCTGCCCGTAGTCCGAGGTCGCGCGGGTCAGCCGTTGCCGCCGCGCTGCATTCGCTCTGGGTGCTCGCTACGCGCTTTCGCAAAAGGTCTTGGATCGAGTTATCGGCGGCAGCCGCAGGCGTTGGGTTGGTCGCTCTCGCCAGCATGTATTTAGCGCGAACAGAGAGTGGCACGATCTCCGCGACCGCCGACAGCATCAATTCTATTCAGGAGGTCTCGCGAGACTTTTATCGCGTGCTTGGGCGAGGCGCATCATGGGAAACGCCAGTGAATCAGACCAAGCCAAGCTATACCGACCTTGAGCGGCGGGAGGCATACGGTCGCTCCGGAGAAGTAAAAACTGAAATCGGTCGAGGGAAGCTAGCCGGCTCTGGCCGGCCGGTCAACGGTTCTCTAGGACGCGAGCGCTTGCCCATGACGGAAACCCAGCGTCCTTCGCTCGAGCGTCGAAATCCACCAGCGCGCCGAGCGGAAATTTCTTCGTCGGGATTCGCCGTCGTCGGGAACTCTTACGTTCGCGAAAAGCCGGCGTCCAAGGCGGAGGTCATTGCCACGTTGCGTCCGGGCACACGCATTCAGGTGGTTGGGCGGACGGGCGAGTATTTTCGTGTGCGGTCGCTCGATAACGAGGCGATTCGCGGGTACGTTCACAAGGAGGACGCGTTTTTTGAGCCCTATCATTAGGGCCGCCAATTTGCCGCGCGGAAAACAACCCGGGCTATTGATACCTGAGCCGTAGATTCTAATATGAGAGATAATGGGTGGCCGCGCGACGGCGCGGGATCTTCGCCACTCGCTGAAACTATGTATAACGAGCATTTCGGCTTTACAGAGTCACCATTTAACGTGACTCCGGACTCGCGGTTTTTCTTCGTGAATCCGTGCTACGAAGAAGCATTCGCAACTTTGCGTTATGGCATCGATGCGCGGAAGGGCTTCGTGGTCGTTACCGGACAACCCGGGACTGGTAAAACCACGCTGCTGAAACGCTTGACGTGCAGCCTGGAGTCCAACGTTCAGGCCGCGTGTATCTTCGACCCGCATCTCACCTTTATTCAACTGCTGCGCCTCACGCTCGGAGAATTGGGTGTGTCGAGCACGGGCAAAGATCGTCTGTCGATGATGGGCCAGCTCTACGATCATCTCATTCAACAGCTAGAAAACGGGCAAATTGTTTGCTTGATGATCGACGAAGCGCAAAATCTAAGCGTAGAAATGCTCGAGGAACTTAGGCTCCTGTCAAACCTGGAAACCGACACCGATAAACTACTGCAAATTATTCTTGTCGGACAACCGGAATTCGAGGATCGGTTGGAGCGGCCGGAATTGGTGCAACTCAAACAGCGAGTGGCACTCCGTTGCCGGCTCCGGCCCTTGGAGCTGAGTGAAGTCAGTTTGTATATTCAGTCGCGCCTGGAAACGATTCACTATAAGCGGCCAAATCTTTTCGATGACGAATCGATAAATCTGATTGCGCTGTATTCTAAAGGAATTCCGCGACTGATCAATTCGATCTGCGATAACGCTCTGCTGATTGCTTACACGGCCAATCGTCGTTATGTCATCGCGCAGGATATATGCGAAGCCGCCATCGAGTTGCAGTTGGAATCGATACAACGTTCGTCTAACAAAGCTCCTGGGACGATGCCTCAGGAGGTCCAGCGGAGCGCTGAGCAGAAAAGCAAATTCGATGAGATATTCTCTTCGCCATCGCCATTGGAGTTGACGCGAGCTGCGGCCGATTTTCCATCATTTCAATTTCCGGCAGAGCCGGACGCAGTCTCGGCGAAGCCGGCGCACTCAAGCAGCGCGCAGCCCGAGTTCGAGCCGTTCGTAGCGTATGTTGGCGAGCGTTCCCGACGCACACGAAGGGGTGGCTTGTATGTTCTCGGATTGAGTTTGCTGCTGATCTTGAGCGGTAGCGCGTTGCTCTATGGGGCGCGCCAGAGTCTCCTCTGGATACCGAATGTGCGGGGCTACCTGCGCGATATCGGAAGCTTGGGCCATCTTCCGGAGTGGAACCGAAGCGAGCTGCAGTCGGCCGAAAATCGGCTACCCGCTCCGCAACCTCCCGCCGAGAATCGGTTACCCAGCCCGCAACCTCCCGCGCCATCAGTCGCCGATGAGAAATTTGATAAAATTCCGGACCGCGAGACGGTCAAGAATGATCTCACCACAGTTCCCGATAATAGCACTGATACCGAGATTCAGGTGAGTCCCGAAGCGCGCGACAAACCAGCGGACCGGGCCACGAAGATCACTGAAAAGAAGCGCATAGCTGAGCAGAGGCCGTCGGGTGTGCGGATTGCCAATGATCAAGAGATCGCCGGAAGAAAACTCGAAATGGAAGTTTACAAAGCGATTAGCGATCGCGCCATTACCGGGGTTGAAATCGTCTCGGTCAGTGACGGCACGGTTTATCTGGATGGTCGGGTGGCAACACCGCGGCAAAAGCTCGCCGCGGTGCGCGCTGCGATGAGCGTGCCCGGCGTGAAGAGCGTGCGCGACCGTATCGTTATCGACAATTGATCCGGCCATCGTACGCCGTTGATCCTTCGCTTTCCCATTCCCCCTATCCCCGCCTCACGACAAATTCCTCGCTCGTTGCCTCTAACATCATGGCTGCGCCATCGTTCAGCTCGAGCAGTGGCAGAGCTTTGCGCAGCGGACCCCGCGGGCAAGACATTCGAGCGAATCTTCACTGTTTTCGCCTCTGCGCGGCTTGGGCGCGGATTAGCCAGTTTCAGCTTAACTTGAAAGTCTCAACAGTGTGGTTATTGTAAGGGCATGCCAGAACGAGATTATTACAACATCTTGGGTTTACAACGCAGTGCTTCGCGAGACGAGATTCGCAAAGCGTATCGCAAGCTGGCGCGAAAATATCATCCGGATATCAATCCCGGTAATAAAGAAGCCGAGGAAAAGTTCAAAGATGTCTCGGTAGCCTACGAAGCCCTGAGCGATCCAGAAAAACGCAAAATCTATGACGAATTTGGGGAAGCCGGCCTCGCGTCCGGCTTCGACGCCGAAAAAGCTCGCAGCTATCAGCAGTGGCGCCAGCAATCATCTCGCCCCGGCGCTTCGGGCGCCTCCAGCGTTTTCAGCTTCAATATGGACGATCTCAGTGATTTGTTCGGCGGGCTGGGAGGGGTCGGTGGTGTCGGGAGAGGCCGGTCTGGGTCGCCGACGAGACCCGCTCGAGGACAGGACATTGAGTCATCGATGGATATCGATTTCCTCGACGCGGTGCGCGGTTTTCAGACTGCGATTACCCTCGAACGACCTGTCGAATGCGACACTTGTCATGGCAATGGATTACAGCCTGGCAGCAAACCCACCATCTGTCCTGAATGCAAGGGGAGCGGCAGCGTATCCGTCGCTCAGGGGCCGCTACAGTACCGGCAGACGTGTCCGCGCTGCAGAGGTAGCGGACAGTTGCCTGGGGAGCCATGTAAGACCTGCCGCGGCAGCGGACGTGTTGTCCGTCCTGATACGATACGCGTGAATATCCCGCCCGGCGCGGAAGCAGGAAAAATGATTCGGCTCCGTGGCAAAGGCGAGGCGGGAATTCGTGGCGGCCCTACCGGTGATTTGTTTATTCGTCCACGCATTCGGTCCCATCCGCTGCTTACTCGGGAAGGTCGAGATTTGTCGATGGATCTGCCAATCACAGTTGGCGAAGCGTTGCGAGGCGCAACCATCGAAGTGCCCACGCCGAGCGGGAATGTGCATGTGAAAATACCTGCCGGCGCACAGAGTGGACAACGACTTCGCGTCCGCGGCAAGGGCGTCCCCGCGCACAGACAAACTCCGGCGGGGGACTTGTATCTGCGCCTCATGGTCAGGGTTCCCAAAAACACCCTCGGTGAAGAAGTCATCAGTCGGTTTGATCGCGCGTATGATGAGAACGTGCGCGAGAACTTGCGTTTGTAATTCGAGAGCACAAATGGAGCGGAAATTTTTTCGTATTACCGAGGTCGCAGAAATTTGCGGCGTGGACCGAGAATTTGTCGCGCGCCTGGAAGCGGAGCAGGTCATTGAGCCGGTGGTCCGCAGCCATGCGAAGTACTATCCACGCGAGCAGGTGGAAAGAGTGCGGATTGCGAGACTCTTAATGCACGAAATGGGAGTCAATCTGGAGGGCGCCGAAGTTGCCTTGCACATGCGCGACCAGATGATTGCGATGCAACGCCAGTTCAAAGAGATCCTACGAAGACTAGCACAATCGCGAGAGCGCTAATTGCGATTGTTTGCTGCGCACTGGTCGCAATTTGGGCCGTGTAATCGTTAGCGGGAGATAAGACATCGACTCTCCCGGCGCGTGTCGACTTTGCTCTCTTGACACTATTCGTTGGAGTTTGCTACCGGTCATTTACAACAAAATTTGTGCAATGAAAGATGATGGAGGCAAAAACATGTTAGGGCCCGAACCTCAAGGCGCAGTGCATTGGATTGACCACTATGTAGTCGGAACCAACGATCTGCCTGCCTGGTCGCAGTGGGCTATGCATGCGACCGGACTTCCGATCCGACCGATCAATGGCCTCACCACAAACAACAGAAAGAAAAACACGCCGATTTTTTGTTTTATGTGGTGGGACGGAGGCTCTTGCCGCATCGGGGCGTTTCTCCAGCCTGAGATTTATCCCCCGGCCAAAGAACTCGGCAAAGATTTGCCGCGCTGCGGGTTCTACATTTGGCCTGAAGATGTCGAGATGCATTTGCGCCGACTCGATCAGCACAAAATCGCCCATGGCGATCCCATTAGAACTGCCGCAGATGGCGAGGAGGGAACGGTCATCTACTTCGCGGATCCCGACGGCAACCAATATGAGTTTTGGGCGCCTCTCGCGATGCCCGGCGGTGCGATGGAGATTTGCACCGAACAGAAAGTCGGCCGAATCAGTCATGCGGTTTACGGTTCTCGAAATCTGCCTCGCACCCAAGCTTTTTTCGAAAAATATTGCGGTATGCAGGCGGAACAGAATTTGCGCATTGCCGAAGGGACGCTCGTATTGCGGATGCGCGCTGGCGCTCGGCTAATTTACAAATTGGTCGATCAAGTCGACGAACGTATTGCCGGGCACAGTCCGTGGTGGGACATGCACACCGCGTTAACGGTGCGTGAGGAAGAGTTCTTTCCCAACTATCGCCGGATGTGGGAAAGCCTGCCTGAAGAGGCTGGAGCGAAGGAGAATTTGAACGACTCGCGGGACAAAGAGGACAATTTTCCTGCGCGCACTGGATTGCATCGCAGTCCGGTGGGTTACAGGTGGAAGGAAATCTACCAGCGGGGCGATGAATTTTACGATTGGGACGGTCACGCCTTCCATTTTTTTGGTGGCATGCCGATCAAATCCGACGGGTCGCTGGCGCTTTATCAAGGCAAAGAGCAGGAAGAATATCTGCGTGAGCTCGTCCAATCGCTGAAAAAAGGCGCGCAACCTTAGCGCATCTACAGTCAAACTTGCCACATCTCTTTGTTCTTCTCGCCGAGAGGATACGTTTGTTCTCGCGTCCGGCCATTTTGTCGAAACAACCTTGCACTTAAAAAGCCAAACGCTTACATCATCATCAGGCTGCGCCCAAGTCACATTCTTGGAGGAACTCTGAAGCATTTCGCGATCACTTTTCTACTTGTCGCAATGGCGTACCCTTTCGAGCTCAATGGGCAAACCGCCAGGTCTTCGACTCTCGAAGAGCTCGCGGCTTACAACGGCCCTGACCGCGAACAACTGCTTGTCAACGGAGCTAAAAGGAAGGCAAAGTAGTTTCGTATACGGCGATGGCAGGGGGATCTTACAAAGACCTCGCGCGCGCATTTGAGGCGAGGTATGGCATCCCGGTAGAAGCCTACCGTGGCGCCAGCCGCGATCTGATCGCCAAAATGCTGGCTGAGATGCAGGCAAAAAAATATTTAATGGATGTCGTGAAAAGCTCGCCGCCATTGTTGATGTTGATGCGTGCGATGAAGCGGCTCACGCCGTTCAGCCTGCCGTATCTGGCGAAATTTGCTCCTGATGCCAAGGAAGAGGCGGGGAAAAATACCGTATATTGGGCGACCGATCGGGAGTCCTACATGGAATTCGCCTATAACAAGAACAAATTATCCGCTGCGACAGTGCCGAAAAATTACGATGGATTGCTGAACCGGCACTGAAGGGGAGGATGGCTTTTGTGACGACCGACACCGGGTCGCGAACAATCGGCGCGATGGTCCGGATCAAGGGAGAGGGGTTCATCAAAAAGCTGCGTGGCCAGGATCTGACGATGCACTCGGTTTCGGCGCAAGCGCTGAATGACATGATCGTCTCCGGCGAAGTGGAAGCGTCTCCGACCATTTTCCGCAATCACGCGCTCGTGGCCGCGGCAAAGGGCGCCCCTGTGGCCTGGGTGCCCATGGACGTCGTGCCGGCGAGCGCGGGTAGCGCGGGTTTGTCTTCCCAGGCACCGCATCGTCATGCGGCGGTACTGTTCCTCGACTTTCTCTTTGCTCCAGAAGGACAAAAAATTCTGGAGAATTATGATTACGGTAGCGCTGTCAAAGAATACGGTTTCAAACGATGGTACATCGAGAAGGGCATGTCTATTGAACAGCTCGAACGTGAAGGCGATCGCTGGGAAAAACTGTTGAATGATCTCGCGCGAAAATAGTGCGCAACATCATTAAATCGGCAGCGTTCGCAGTGCCAAATCCGCAACTGCGCGTCAAGTTTCGTCAAAGCTCGAGGGGTTAGTTAGCTAAAATGGATTAACGCTCTTAAAGCATCGATGTGCACGATGACGTAGATCACCACAGACGTTAAACACAGCGCGAGATACGCTAGCTGCAGCCACTCGGCGCGCGCCAGGCTTTTGAAATTCAGCAGCCGCTCAGGGAGATGCGGAATCAGCGCCAACGCCTGTTGCCGTAGCATCGGCATGGCCGTCAGATCCGCGAGAATGTTATAGCCGTCCATTTCGAGAAAATTAAAAGGGTAAAGGTTGAGCAACGCGCTTTCCCAAAGCGCCAAGCCAACCCCGAAAAGCAGTGCCTGTCCGAGCCCCGCGCTCACCGCTTGGGCGGCGACAATCGCGATGCTACCCAGAACCACTTCCACCATCGGGCCAGCCAGATCCACGGTAACTCGAGCACGTCGGCTCGACATGAAAATATCGGTGACGTCCGCGTAAAATGTGGGTACGACCCCCTGGAGCAAAAAAAACCCCAATTCACGCACGCGCCGACCATGCGCCTTGCATGCGAGCGCGTGCACCAGAACGTGCAGAATCGAAGCCGAAATCAAAGTGGCTAGCATTACGCCGCTAATCAGCCACGGCCGCGCTTTCAAGAAATATGCAAAACTGCTGGCGTTCTGGCCAAACCGAAGCGCCAACGCGAGAGCGCAAACAGCGGCGGCAGCACTAAGCAAAAACGTGAACGGGTGGAATAGCAAAAATCCGCCGCGCTGGTAAATCAGCGAACAAACTCGATCAGCGTGTGGCACACGCAAGGATAGGGCGCACCATTTCATCCAATTCCACCGCAAGCGGGTGGTCCAGCGTGAGTCCCGCATCGCGCCGCGATTTAGCTGAAAATCCAGTAACCGTTTCGATTCCAAAAGCCCGCAGCCGTAGAGCTTGCCAAGCAGCTGCCGAATCAGGAGATAATCGAATGCGCCGAAGGCCACATAAAAAGCCCGTCCAATTTCTTCAAGCGAATGACGGCCATCGAAATAATTCCACAAAAAATACTCTCCTGCGTTGAGCAATACATAACTGTCCTGGCGCAAATTTCTTAGCACAAACTGGCGCGTCCCGTCGGCGCTCTTCGGTTGCGGGGTTACTTCCCAGTCGGATTCCGGCAAGCGGCGAGGTTTGTATGCCGAGTAAGCGTGCAGACTATCGATTTGGACGATTTCAAATCCGCCTGCATCGCCGGAACGATTTAGAAGCTCGAGCTTTGCGGGATCGGCCATGGGAGTATTCAAGTGGACCTGCGGCCAAAGGGCGAACGTTGTGGTTCCGGCGAAAATCCCGTCGCTTCCAACCCCCAGCGAATCGCCTCGCGCGCTTGATCGTTGGTGGCGCGCAGCCGTTCGATAAACACGGTTACGAGCCTGTAACAGATTCGTGCCGCGATTTCGGGCTCGTCAGAAAAGACTTGTTGAAAAGCTTTGCGGTCAAGCCGCAGCAGAACTGAATCGGTCTCGGTCTGTGCAGTCGCGGAACGCGGTGATGTATCGAACAGTCCCATTTCGCCGAAAAAATCACCTGTATGAAAACGGGTGAGCACGATATCGACCTGATCCTGGACGTGTTTGCTGATGATGATCCGCCCGGACTTTACGATGTAGAGACAATCGGAATCGTCGAATTCACGAAAAATTACGGCGCCGGCAGATATTTTCTTGGAAATCAAAAGCTCGGCCAGCTTCGAACGCGCCGCCTCGTTTAGATCTTGGCAGAAGGAGACGTTTCTCAGAAATTCCGAAACGAGCTGCATATCGTTCTTAGGCAATGTGCAATGCTAGCCGCGGCGGCGGTCAAATACAAGTTTGTCTGTACGCGCTTTCGGGCGGTAACCGAGCACGTCAAGTGAATTGTGGCAGGAGCGAAGTGTCTAGGCCGCGGAAACGTACTTCCTGCGTGGCAGTTGTTCGTCTTGATTGTAAGCTTGCAGGGGCACTGGCTTTAGATCCCAGATGATGCCGATCCACGAAAGTAGCTTCAAGACATAATAGGTAATATCGACTTCCCACCAGTAAAATCCCTGGCGTGTACAGCCCATATGTTGATGATGGTTGTTGTGCCAGCCTTCGCCGAGCGTGATGAGAGCGAGCCAAAAATTGTTGCGGCTCTCGTCTCCCGTTTCATAGCGTTTCTTCCCGAACAGGTGGGCCAATGAGTTGATGCTCGCCGTACCGTGAAACAGAATCGTCGTGCTCAGTACAAATCCCCAAATAAATAACTGCCACCCCGTAACGCCGAGGTTTGGCAATGAATGTTCCATCCATAACCCCAAAAGATAGACAACCAGCCCCAAACCCGCCGGCGCTACCTTATCGAAGCGGTTCAGCCAGACCAGTTCTGGAAACCGGGCAAAGTCACGGATGCGCTCGTATTGCGTCGCATAATACCGCGTGCACATGAACCAGCCGGCATGGGAACGAAAGAAGCTATAGTGAATCGGCGAATGCGGGTCATTGGGGGTATCGGACTCGCGATGATGATTCCGATGATTGGCGGCCCACCAGAGCGGTCCTCGTTGCGCCGATGAGGCGCCGAGAATTGCGAACAGCAACTGCGCGAGCCGGGAAGTTTTGAAGGTTCGATGCGAGAAATAGCGATGGTAAATCCCGGTGATGGCGAACATTCTGAGCAGATACAATCCCACGGCGAAAGAAATCGCCGTCCAGCTCCAGCCGACGATAAAAATGCCCAGACAGCCCAAATGGAGAATTACGAAAGGAAGGCAGCGGAGCCAGTTGACGCGGTCGATATCTCGGATGCGCACCGTCACACCCCGAGCATGATAATCCGCATCAAACCATTGAATAATAAAAGCGATAAGGAGGTTCGAACTTTTCTGTTTCATTAAACGCGCAACGATAACATGAAGCCTATGACGCTTCAATCAACGGTTGCGCCATCCAAACCGCTGGTTCGAAAATTCAGCGCGGAGGGAACGGCGGTGTTCGCGTTTGCTGTGAATAGCAGCGACCGGGCAATCCGTCATTCCGAGACGGAAGCTCGGATCGACTTTCGCCACTGGCGAACGCGTTCGAACTAGCGTCAGAAGCCTGCGCCAAATGAACCGATCGAAATCAGAGTGAAACGCTGTTCTTGACCTCTTCGGAAGCCGGTGCTATGAGCGGCCGAGACGGCATCTCTGATCACTGCGGCGGGCGCGGCGCCTGTTGAATGAAATAGTCTCCTTAGCCACTGCGGCCTGCTGGCGGGTTGAAACTGCTTTTGCTCGGCGCATTCTAAATCGTCAATCAAACGAGGAGGTGCGATATGGCGTATACGGTTACCAAAGTGAATGTATGGGCGGGTGAAGTTGCAGACCGCCCCGGCGGTTTGGCGAGCACACTGACGGCGCTGCAAAACGCCGGTGGAAACATCGAATTTGTCGTGGCGCGCCGTGCTGCTGACATGCCCGGCAGCGGAGTCGTTTTTCTCAGCCCGATCAAGGGCGCCAAGCAAAAAACCGCGGCTGAGCGGGCCGGTTTGGCCACCAGTGAAAGCCTTCATTCGGTGCGCGTCGAAGGTCCTGATCGAGCGGGCCTGGGTGCTAAAATGACCGAGGCTCTCGCTGCAGCGGGAATCAACCTGCGCGGTATTTCGGCGGCCGCCTTGGGCCGCCGCGCGGTTTCCTATTTTGCGTTCGACAGCGCTGCCGATGCGG
>Ga0065712_10067929_pt1 | contig 20351 bp, 19 predicted proteins | sample MisRhiReplicate1_FD_59099 | JGI IMG/M metagenome (GOLD analysis project Ga0065712, IMG submission 59099) | Miscanthus rhizosphere microbial communities from Kellogg Biological Station, MSU, sample Rhizosphere Soil Replicate 1: eDNA_1 v3... | ecosystem: Host-associated > Plants > Roots >...
CCGAAGGCTGAGAGTGGAGCCCGAGCCGGAGCCAATGCTTGCCGCCGTCCTTCTCGGGCGTATAAAGGGCCGACACACGGTCCGACCATGCCTCGAGCAGCGGACTCAGCGACGCCGTGGATTTGAGATCGAGATCGACGCTGATGAAGTGCGCGACGATGGGCTTCACGAGATTCGCGTCATTGCCTCAGGAACGTCAAAAGCCTTTCGCACGCCACCGCCGGCTGCGCGGCCGGCAGCGTCGAACCGGTCGCCTGTGCGGGCTGGGCCAGCTCGGCGAGGCCAGTCTCGAGTCTGCTGAGTGTGACGTTATCGATGAACGGATAGCGCTTTGGGTCTCTCACACTCAGAGCCTGCTTAAAGAGCGACTCGCCTCGGGCAATTTCTCCGCGATGCTTCTCAGACCACGTGGCGTAGAGGTCCTCAAACGTTTCGCTGTAGCCGGGCACGCTACGCTCGCAGAGTCGCGCGTTCCGTCGAACCGAGATCGTGTTGCGAAACATCTGGAAGTCCTGTGCGTCGGCCTTGTTCAGGCTCTGCGCCGCGTCTGGCACAGCGGGCACAGCGAGAACCGCCACCAGCAACACGACAGAGACGCGAAGGACGGTGATGAATGCCATCGGTTCACTCCGAGTTAGTTGCGCATGGCGTCGAGTGCACGCACGCCGGAGCGCATCGCCAGCCACCAGGTCGCGCCACAGATGGCAACGACCGCCGTGAAACACGCCGCGATGACCGCGTAGTGCCAAGACGTCAGTCGGAATCGCACCAGGCCGGTCTTCGACATCATGACCATGGATGAAGGCCAGCCAATCAGCGCGATGACGACGATGATCAGGAGCACGGCGAGGATCATGAACATGACGCCACCGTAGGAGCCGGCCGCCTGCGTCGCGTCCGCGCCGAAGCGCGGATAGCGGGCACCAAGTCCGGTCGCGAGGCCGACCAGCGCAAACGTCATGGCGATGATCGAACCCGCCGCAACGGCCTTCAGGAACGGATCAACGCCGAGTAACTGGTTGGCGGCGATGGTCAGCACCTCTGTGAACAGCAAGACCGGCACAAGCGCGGTCCAGAACTTCGACCACAGGAAGTCGTGCATTGAGATCGGCGACGTGCGGATGATCCAGAACGCGGACCCTTCAGCCGACACCGCCGGGAAGACGAACCGCACCGCCACAGTCGCCATCACGAATCCCGCCATGCCGAGATTCACGAACGCGTAAATGTTCTTGATGAAGCCGCCGATGAACGCGACGCGTTCAAGATCGAGTACCTGGAAGTTGTAGAGATACAGCAGCACGAGGGCGAATAGCGGGAGCAACTGCACCCACTGACTCACGTCGCGCAAAAACACCTTCACGTCCTTCACCAGCAGCTGCCGTCGCACGGCCGACAACGGCAGCGCAGACGCGATGACATCGAGCGCGCGGAAATGAGCGAACCGCGTCTTCGGCGCCTCTTGCGAACGGCTGTATCCGGTGAAATGCCACCGCTCGTGCGCGCCGGCCAGCAAAACGGTGAAGGCACCGGCGGTCGTCCATAGGGCACCCTGATGCAGCCAGTCCACGCTGCCCTGGATGCTGGCGAAGAGTGCTTCACCGGCCCAGAACGATGGCAGCAGCGGGGTGATCGGTGACTGCAGAGTGGCGAAGAAGTCGGTGATGTCCGGCAGCGACTCGACGCGGAGCAGTCGCTCGGGCTGAATGAAGCGCAAGAGCAGCACGATGCCAGCTGCGAAGACCAGGCCCATCAGCATCAGGAGATCGCGTGCCCGCCGCGCAGGAAACACATTGACGACGAACAGCGTGCATGCCGAGCCGAGTGCAACCGGGATCATCGCGAACGGCACGACAGTCGCGACTGCCGTGACGTAGAACGCCCAGGGCGCACAGCGTCCGACGCCAATGCCTGCCAACACCGGCGTCATGAAGATGATCACCATCCACGACGCCGACGCCAACGTCCGCATGAATCGCGCTGCGAACAGTCGGCGCGCCGCGATCGGGCTGGTCATCAGCAGACGCAAATCATCGGAAAGGAAGAAGGACGACAACGCCGTCACGATGCCACTGAACGCAAGAAAGGCGAGGAACGACAGGAAAAGCCACGAGAGGCCGAGGCGCAGCAGATAGTCGCCGAATTCCTCATATGCCGCGAGCTGTGTCGTCAACCAGTACGCGCCCCAGAAGAGCGCGCCGACGACAACGAGGCCGACGCCGCCGAAGAGCAGACCGCGCAGCGAGTCACCGCGCTCGCGCCGCTGCATCCGATTGCGCGCGGCCCAGAACGAGGGCAGGAGCAGGTACGGAAACGCGAAGGTGCCGGTCCGGCTGAAGCCGGACACGACACGAGCGCCGGACGCGGCGTCAGAGCTCATCGATCTCCTGCAGGCCGCTGCCGCCCGTCAGCTTCAGGAACACCGCGGTCAGGTGTTCGTCGGTCGTCCCACCGGCAATCTGCTTCACTTCATCGACCGTGCCCTGCGCGATGATGTGTCCCTTCTGAATGATGCTGACGCGGTGACACATCTCCTGCGCGACTTCGAGCGTGTGCGTGCTCATGAGGATGGCGACGCCGCGCTCACTCATGCGGCGGAAGACGTCTTTGATCAATCGCGCGCCGCGTGGGTCGAGTCCCACCATCGGCTCGTCGACGGCGACGGCCTGCGGCCGATGGAAGAACGCCGAGCTCATGACCAATCGCTGCTTCATCCCATGCGAGAAGCTTTCGATCAGTTCGTTCTTCCACTGCGTCAGCTCGAAGAGATCGAGCATCTCGTCGACACGGCCACTGACCTGGCCGTTCGTCATTCCGTAGAGACCAGCATGAAACGTGAGGAACTCGCCTGCGGTGAGCTTGTCGTAGATGAACGGCCGATCGGGAATGAAACCAAGCGAGCCCTTTGCGGCCTCCGGCTCCTGCTCCATGTCGTGGTTGTTGACGATGATGCGGCCGGAGGTCGGCTTCAACAAGCCGGCGATCATGCGCATCGTCGTCGTCTTGCCGGCGCCGTTGGGCCCTAAGAATCCGTGAATCTCGCCGGGCTCGACGTTCAGGCTGACATCATCAACGGCCTTGAACGCGCCGTAGGTTTTCACGAGGTTCTGCACCGCGATCATTTATTTGCACTCCGGCCGGTCCAAAAGGACCGGCCCTACTTCGAACACCGGCACGACGAAGACGACGACCCACGCGACGGGACCGTCGCCGCGAGTTCGCCAAGATCCATCGCTTCAGGCGCGCGCCCGATCACTGGTCGGTTGGCGCCAGGCGCGAGCTCGACATCGAGCACGGTCATCTTGAGACGACCGATGAGCGGCAGCACCACTGCCTGCTTGTCGAGGCCGCCGCGTGTCAGTCGCACATGCGTCGCGTCCGCCGGATATTGGTTGAGCGTCGGATCGACCGGGAGCCAGAACCCGCGGCCTGCCCCGAGCGGCGTCGAGGGGCCTCCTTCAGCGATATAGACCTCGGGCCACGCGTGGTAATAGAAGGCGCCGTGCATGAACACCAGCCCGACGGCAATGCGCGCGGGCATGCCGATCGACCGCGCCATCGCGACGAACAGCGCCGTGTGTTCGTTGCAATCACCAACCTTCGTGCGGAGCACCTCACGCGCTGACGGCAGACTCACCGTTGGCTTCTTGTCGAGCAGGCCGTTGACATACCGCGTCAACCGCTCCGCGCGACCGCGGTCGTCGGTGGCACCTCGAATGGCTTGCTCCGCTTCGGTACGAATTTCCGGAGCATCGCTTTCAAGCAGCGGCTCGGCCTTGAGATAGCGCGCCACGTCCTCGTCGCGCGGACCTGGCTGCAACGATCGCGCATCAACGATCTCGATCACATTGCCGTCCGCAGTCTGACCAGCGCCATTCAGCTCCTCCGCCGGCACATCAGCGCCATCGAAGCGCAGCTTCAAACGCTGAACATCCCGTGGCTCATCAATCCTCCCGCGCATCGTCGGCACGATCGCAGCGACTTGAAGCAGATCGGCCTGCACGCGACCGGGCACCGCGAGGCCGCGGGCGCGTTCCGGCGACTCGCGAATCGTCATGAGCCCAAGCGGGCTCTCTTCGCGAACGACTTCGCCGGTGTCCGTCACCCACGACGTCGTCTTCAGCCCGCGGAACTCCGTCTCGACACGGAACGCCGGGATGGCCGTGTCGTTCGCGCGGACCACGCTGCGCTCGCCAATCGCGACGGTCATCACCGCGCTTTGCAACGTCGCCGGGTCGAGCACCGTGCGTGTGTGCTTGCTGCCGGGAACGAGCCCACCGTTGGCGAGCAGACGCGAGAGGTTCAAGGAAAGGACTGGCGCTTCCGGCAGTTCGCGCGTTTCGGTGCGGGTGCCACCACCGGAATCAATGGCAAGCGTGAGCCGGTATTTGTCGCCAGGGCGATCGAGCGATCCTTTGACCGTGATCGGACCCGTGCCGGGATCGAGCGAGAAGTCGAACGACCGCAACATGAACGAGCTGTCGACGCGCGCGGTCGTGCGAATCGTCGCCGCCGTATCCTGGCCGAGGAGCAGCATCTGGAGGCGGCCGTCCTCCTGTAGCTCGAACCCGTCATCGGTCTTCGTGGTTTGACTGACGGTGAAGCCGATCTTCTCGCCTCTGTAGTAGACGCCCCGCCATACCGCTGTCGAGCCGTAGCGCGCGAGGTCGGTCGCGAGATTCGTGGGCGAGGCCTGCAGATACGACCGATTCACCAGGGCGACCATCGTGATCACCCACGCCGCGAGGACGAGGAACGCGAGCGGACGGGTCAGCGTGCGAGGCAGCGGCCTGAAGAGGGTCATCGACGATTCGTTTATCGGTCCTTCGGCAGGCTCGGGTCAGGCCTGGGCCAGGCCTGGGCGAGGCCCCTCACAACCGCATGGCTTACCTTGACTTACGCGGATTTGGAGCGGTACGCTGGCTTTCGTTTGGGGCCGCTGTCAGGTGGCTCGAAATTCTGTGGTCATCACCCTCAACGGCGAACGCTACGAATTGGACGAACCGATCTCGGTCGCTGGCCTTCTGGCCAAGCTGGAAATCGATCCGCGCCGCGTGGCCATCGAACACAATCTAGAAATCATCAAGCGCCACACGTTTCCCGATGTCGTCGTCGGCGAAGGCGACACCGTGGAAATCGTGAACTTCGTGGGAGGCGGCTAGACCATTGTTGATTTCCGATTGTCGATTGGTGATTGGTTGTTGATTGTTGAAGGCTGATTGGTGATTGGGAGTTGGAATTGGGAGTGGTTGGTAGTTGGGCATTGGGAGTTGGGCGTTGACTGATACACCCTTCGTGATCGCAGGCCGCACGTTCACCTCGCGGCTCATCGTTGGCACCGGCAAGTATTCGTCTCACGCGGTGATGGCGCAGGCGCACGAAGCGTCGGGCGCTGACATGGTGACGGTTGCTGTCCGGCGCGTGAACATCTCCGATCGTTCGAAAGAGTCGCTGCTCGACTACATCGATACGAACCGGATGTTCATCCTGCCCAACACCGCTGGCTGCTACACCGCTGACGAGGCGATCCGTACGGCGAGGCTGGGACGCGAAGCGGGACTGTCGAACTGGGTGAAGCTCGAAGTGATCGGCGACGAGCGGACGCTCTTCCCCGACAACGAGGCGCTCATCGAAGCGACGACGGTGCTCGTGAAGGACGGGTTCGTCGTGCTGCCCTACACCAACGACGATCCAATTGCCTGCCGCAAGCTCGAAGACGCCGGCGCGGCGGCGGTGATGCCGCTCGGCGCTCCGATCGGATCGGGACTCGGCATTCAGAACGTCAACAACATCCGCATCATCCGCGAGTTCTCGCGCGTTCCTGTGATCGTCGATGCCGGCGTGGGCACCGCGTCAGACGCGGCGCTCGCGATGGAACTCGGAGCCGATGGTGTGTTGATGAACACGGCCATTGCCGGCGCGGAGAAGCCCGTCGCCATGGCACAGGCGATGAAGCACGCGGTGATCGCCGGCAGACTCGCGTATCTTGCGGGCCGCATCCCACGGAAGATGTACGCGACAGCCAGCAGTCCTGTCGAAGGCATGGTCGGGCGCTAGCCGCCGCGCATGAGCGACACCGACGCCAGGGCTCGCAGCCAGCACCTCGTCGAACAGCTGAATACTTTGTGGCGCGTCGGTGAGTCCGAGCCGACGGCTCCACCGTCGCTTCCGAAGCGCATCCTCAATCTGATTCGCACGCGACTGCTCCGTCGACAGGAGACGTTCAACTCCGCGACGGTGCAGTACATCAACGAATCCGTCCGGCCGCTCGAGCTCGCCATCGACGAATACAAGACGGCTCGTGATGATGTGCGTCGATTTCAGGAAGCGCTGGCCGCGCGCGAACGGCGGATGGAGGCCCTGATCGAGGCGATTCGCAGCGAACATGCCGAGATACGCACGTCGCTGGGCGTGTTGCAGCAGGCCACGCACAATCTGGGCAATGTAGTGTCCGGCTTCAGCCGGACCGAGCCTGTCGTGTCCGGCCTTAGCCGGACTGACGCAGCGTCGGACTCGGGATCGAGCCCTCGGTCATCCAGCGTCGAGACGCTCAGCCACAAGTACGTCGGGTTCGAGGATGCGTTCCGCGGTTCGCAGGAGGACATCCAGCGGCAGCTGCGCGACTACGTCCCGATCTTTGCCGGTGCCTCCGACGTCCTCGACATCGGCTGCGGCCGGGGCGAGTTCCTCGCGCTGCTGCGTGAAAGCGGTGTCACCGCGCGCGGGATCGATCTCAATGATGCGATGGTGGCGGTGTGCCGCGAGAAGGGATTCGAGGCGACGAAGGCCGACGCGCTTTCGTATCTGCGTGGCGTGCCGCCCGGATCACTCGGCGGGTTGTTCGCAGCGCAAGTCGTCGAGCACCTGGAGCCCGCGTATCTGACGCGACTGCTCGAAGCCGCCTTCGAGGCGCTGCGCCCAGGCGCGCCGATCGTCCTCGAGACCATCAATCCCGCCTGCTGGTTCGCGTTCTTCGAAAGCTACATTCGCGACATCACGCATGTGCGCCCGCTGCATCCCGACACGCTGAAGTTCCTGCTGATTGCGAGCGGTTTCCAGCAGATCGAGATCCGCTACCGCGCACCGTACCCCGAGCACGAGAAGCTGCAGCCGATCCCGAAGTCAGAGGTGCTGGGTGACTCTGTGGAGACGCTCAACGGGAACATCGAGAAACTCAACAGCTTGCTCTTCACGTATCTGGATTACGCAGCGATAGCGCGGAGATCGTGATGCCGGGTCCAGAGAACAGGACCCGGCCTACGTCTGTCCGCTAACGACAGTCGTAGGGCGGGTCTTGCTTTCCAGACCCGCCGGCTAATCTGCGCCGGGCCTAATCCGCCGCGGGTTTCCACTCCTGATCGTCGAAGGCAGGCTGGTCCTTCTTCTCGAACACGTAATCGCCCATCACCAGGAAGTCCATCTCGGTCCGCATGAAGCAGCGATAGGCCTCGTCTGGTGTGCAGACGATCGGCTCGCCGCGGACGTTGAAGCTCGTGTTGACGAGCACGGCGCAACCGGTGAGCCGCTTGAAGGCGTCGATGAGCGTCCAGTAGCGCGGATTCGTCGCGCGGCTGACGGTCTGAATCCGCGCTGAATAGTCGACGTGCGTGATCGCGGGCAGGTCGGAGCGAACGGCGTAGAGGCGATCGTACATCGGCCGGTCGGCGTAGTCGGGCGGCAGCGGCTGCTGGCGATCCTTGCGCACCGGCGTGACGAGCAGCATGTAAGGCGACTGGCGATCGAGCTCGAAGTACTGGGCGACGTCTTCCTCGAGCACAGACGGCGCGAACGGCCGGAAGCCTTCGCGGAACTTGATCTTCAGGTTCAGCCGCTTCTGCATCTCGGGATTGCGCGGGTCGCCGATGATGCTGCGGTTGCCGAGCGCGCGCGGACCGAACTCCATGCGGCCCTGGAACCAGCCGCCCACCTCACCCGCGTCGAGTCGCGACGCCACGTCGTAGGCCAGCGCCGCAAAGTTGTCATGGTGCTGGGCGCGTGCGTGGTAGCGGTCGATCGTCTGCTCGATCTGCTTCGATGAGAACTCTGGCCCGAGATACGAGCCCGACATCGCATCGCAGCCGGCATGCCGCGCCGAGCGCGGCTGCCCCTGGTGGATATGCCACACCGCATATGCCGCGCCGACCGCGCCGCCCGCGTCGCCGGCCGCCGGCTGAATCCAGATGTCGTCGAACATCCCGCTCTCGAGAATCTTCCCGTTGGCGACACAATTCAGCGCGACGCCGCCGGCCATCGTCAGACGTCGGCTGCCGCTCAGGTCACGAGCGGTGCGCGCGAGCCGGAGAACAATTTCCTCCGTCACTTCCTGCGCCGCCAACGCCAAATCCATGTGTGCCTGCGTCAACTCCGACTCGGGCTGACGCCGCGGCATGCCGAACAGCTGCTCCCACTTCGCCTCGTTCACCATCCGCAGGCCGGTGGCGAAGTCGAAGTAGGGCATGTTGAGCAGCATCGAGCCGTCTTTCCGAATGTCCACCAGTTCCGAGGTGATCCGCCCGACGAAGTCTTTCGTTCGACGTGCGGCGGCGTTGCCGTACGGAGCGAGTCCCATCAGCTTGTATTCACCGCTGTTCACCGTGAACCCGAGGAAATAGGTGAACGCCGAATACAGCAGACCGACTGAATGCGGGAACTGCAGCTCGCTCAGGATCTCGATGTCCTTCCCGCCTCCGCGCCCGATCGTCGTCGTCGCCCATTCGCCGACACCGTCGATGGTGAGAATCGCCGACTCCTCGAACGGTGATGGATAGAAGGCACTCGCCGCGTGCGAGAGGTGATGCTCCGGATAGAGGACGCGATGGCGCGCGTCGCCAAGCTCGCGCAGGTGTTCTGCGAGCAGCCGGCGCATGAAGAGCTTCTCTTTGATCCACACCGGCATCGCCGTAGCGAAGCTGCGCAGACCTGTCGGTGCGAAGGCGTGATACGTCTCGAGCAGCCGCTCGAACTTCAGGAATGGCTTGTCGTAGAAGGCGACCGCGGACAGCTCTTCGAACGGGATGCCCGCTTCGTCCAGGACGAAACGGCACGCGTGAATCGGGAACGACGCATCGTGGCGCCGGCGCGTGAAGCGCTCTTCCTGCGCGGCGGCGACGAGCTGACCATCGACGAGCAGTGCCGCGGCACTATCGTGGTAGTAGGCGGAGATGCCGAGAATCGCCGTTCTCATGCATCAGAACAGCGTGTAGATGAACGGAGCGATGGCCGTCCCGCCGGTGAGCACAATGACGGTGCCGAACACGAGCAGCACCAGGATCGCGGGCAGCAGCCACAGCTTCTTCCGCTGATTCAAAAACCCCCAGAGGTCCTTCAGAAAATCCATGCGCTAGTAACATCCATGCGCTAGTAACAATGTGCGGGACCATGGGTCGCTCCGCAAACCGACTTGATCCACGCACCCAAGCTTCGCTTTCGATCAACGAAGTGTGCCAATACACTCCCCACGGTTTGCTCCGGACCCATGGTCCCGCACTAGTATGGTTTCTCCAGGTCGCTGGCAGTGAACGTGTGGTTTCTCACCACCATCACCGATTCGTTGCCCGCCCGGAACGCGCGCAGGCGCAACGAGTCCTTTCCCAGCACGCGTCGAATCAGGCCAATCGGCGTCACAACCAGCGCAAACACGATAAACATCAGCACGCGCGAGGCGACTGCGCCGAGCAGGTGCGCAAGGCCAAACCAGAGAACCGCGACCGGCCGAAACACCTGCGGCACGATCATGTTCACGATATGGACGATGAAGGCGGCGATCAGCAGCTCGCTGCGGCCCCATTTGAGCAGGGCGAGCAGAAGCAGGAGCACCATCGCCATGCCCGTATCCCGGCTCTGATCGCGAGTGATCGTCACGTCTCGCATGACACTATCATGGACGCCGATGCTGCGCCGGACCCTGGGGGTCATCCTCGTCAATGTGATCGTGTTTTGCGTGCTGGCCGAACTGCTGGCACTGTTCCTTTTCTACAACGACACCGGGCGGCTCTTCTACACATACCAGAAGCCCTACGAGCCGATCGCCGAAACGAAGCAAAGCCGGCTCACCGGCGACGGCCTGCATCCCTACTTCGGCCCGACGCATCGGCAAGGCTACCCGTTCGACATCCCCGAGGCGCTGCGCGAGAACGCCTCGTCTCCAGCGCGAGTGCCGACGAACAACTTCGGCTTCGCCTCGACGCACAAGTATCCCTTCGTGAAGACATCGCCGAATCAGTTCGTCATCGGCATGTTCGGCGGATCGGTCGGCGCGTGGTTCTGCCAGGTCGGCGCACATCGGATGGTCGAGGATCTCAAGGCGAACGCATTCTTCAAGACGCGAGAGATCGTCCCGTTGTGTCTGAGTCACGAAGGCTACAAGCAGCCGCAGCAGCTGCTCGTGCTCTCGTATTTCCTGTCGATCGGACAGGCGTTCGATCTCGTGCTCAACATCGACGGCTTCAACGAGGTCACGCTCTCGAGCTTCAACAATCAGCGCGGCCTCGACATTTCGATGCCAAGCGCGATGCACCTCGACCCGCTGGTGAATCTCGTCAATCAGGCGACGTTGACGCCGGAGAAACTGCAGTCACTCGCGGCAATCAGCCAATACAAGGAACGGATCAACCACCTGGTGGAACGCCTGCAGCGAAACCGGTTCGCGGCGATCAACTTCGTCCTCGAGCGGCTGCATCGCAGCGCCACGGCGAGCTATCAAGCCGAAGTCGCACGCTTTGCGGCGCTCCCATCGAATCCCTCGGAGGCGTCGCTGATTCTGGCCACGCCGAGCGTGACGCAGCGTGACGAGAGTCGCGCGTTGGCTGACGCGGCGAAGAGTTGGTCCGAAGCCTCAATGCTGATGCAGACGATGCTGGCGGCACGGGGAGTGCCCTACTTTCACATCCTCCAACCGAATCAGTACTTCACGAACCGCTCGTTTAGTGCGGAGGAGGCCAAACTTGCGCGCTCCGATGCGTCGCCGTTCAAGCGCGGCGCCGAGAAGGGATATCCGCTGCTGGTGAAAGAGTCGGAGAGCTTGAAGTCGCGAGTCAACTTTCTGAACGCGACCGGCATCTTCGATCGCGAATCGTCGGCCGTCTACATAGATGATTGCTGCCACTACACGCTGCGCGGCAACCAACTGCTCGCTGACGCGATCGCGCGGCAGATTCTCAGCTCGAAGATCCCTTGAAACAGGAGGATCGCGTGGCAGCAGATCGATTTGACGGCGTTGAAGACGAGGTGGCGAGGCCACTCTCCGTACCGTTTCGTGTACCGACGGCATCGCCCGATTGAGCAGGCAGCTGGCGGTGAGCTCAACCTTACCGGGATCTGGTTCGCAGGTTGCACTACATGGCCCCAGGAGGTCGAAAGGAACCTATGCGTGGGTTACGTCTTGCCGTACCAGTGCTCGCCGCCATCCCGCTTGCCGGGTGTGAGCTGGCTGGCGACATCTTCAAGGCCGGAATGTGGGTCGGCGTGGTCGCCGTCATTCTCGTCATCGCCATCGTGGGGGCAATCGCGACGAGGATTCGGGGCTGATTACCGCGGGATCCAATGCGGCTTCGCCGGCTTACCGGATAGCAGGGCGATATCCGCGTCCACCATCATGGCGACGAGCTGCTCGAAGGAGATCGACGGCTTCCATCCGAGCGCCTTCTTTGCCTTCGACGCGTCACCGATCAAGTGATCGACTTCGGCTGGACGGATCAACGCGGGATCGGTCCGCACGTACTTCTGCCAGTCAAGCCCAATGTGCTCGAAGGCGGCTTCGACGAGATTCTTCACCGAGTGGCTGACGCCGGTGGCGATGACGTAATCGTCGGCCTTGTCCTGCTGCAGCATCACCCACATCGCCCGCACGTAGTCGCCGGCAAACCCCCAGTCGCGGCATGCATCGAGGTTGCCGAGCGACAAATGATCGGCGAGCCCGAGCTTGATACGCGCGACACCGTCTGTCACCTTGCGAGTGACGAACTCGTGACCACGGCGCGGTGATTCGTGGTTGAAGAGAATCCCCGACACCGCAAACATCCCGTAGCTCTCGCGGTAGTTGACGGTGATGTAGTGTCCGAACACCTTCGACACGCCGTACGGACTGCGTGGATAAAACGGCGTCAGTTCGGTCTGCGGCACCTCACGCACTCGTCCGTACATCTCGCTCGAGGAAGCTTGATAGAGACGGATGCTGGTATCGACCTGCCGCACCGCTTCGAGCAGCCGCGTGACACCCATCGAGTTGTAGTCGCCGGTGAGCAGCGGCTGATCCCACGAGGCCGGCACGAACGACATTGCCGCCAGGTTGTACAGCTCGTGCGGCTTCACATCCTGGACGATGCGCATCAGCGACTGCTGATCGAGCAGGTCGCCGGGACGCAGCGTGATGCGATCGAGCAGGTGCTCGATCCGCCAGAGGTTCGGAGCGCTCGATCGCCGGATGACGCCGGTGACTTCGTAACCTTGTTCGAGCAGCAGCTCCGCGAGGTACGAGCCGTCCTGGCCGGTAATACCGGTGATCACTGCGCGTTTGGGCATTGTCTTTGTTGGTCCTTGGTCCTTTGTGCAGACACCGAGCGCTTCATTCTATCCGCGAGCACGACCGTCGAGCCATCGGCGCAGGCCGTCCTGCCACGTCGGCATGGCGAACCCGGCAGCCGCCAGCTTCTTTGTCGACAGCGCGCAGTAGCGCGGACGCGGTACACGGAGTGTCAGCTGATCGACCGTGATCGGCACGAGGCGTGCGGGCACATCCAGAATGCGCGCCGCCTCAGCGGCGACATCGTGCCAGCTGGCATGGCCGTCATTGACGCAGTGATACACGCCGGGGGCCGCTCCGCTCAGCACGAGATGCCTCGTGGCCGCGGCGACGTCCTTCGAGTAACTGGGCGAGACGATGCGATCGGTGAAGACCTTGACCTCGCGGCCCTGCTGCAGGCCATCGACGATGTGATCGAGCGTGCCGCGGCGACCGGTCCAATGCGCCGGCGATCCAAAGAGGCTTTCCACGCGCAGCACGTAGGCGCGCGCGGTTGTCCCCGCGAACCACTCGCCGAGCAGCTTCGACGAGGCATACACGCCACGCGGTGCAGGCCGCAGGTCCTCGCTGTGCGGCTCGCGGCTATCGCTGTTGAGGACAAAGTCGCTGCTGTAGTGCACGAGCGTCGCGCCGGAGGCATCAGCCGCCCGCGCGAGACTGCGCACGGCAAATGCGTTGATCGCGAGTGCTTCGACCGACCGGCTCTCCGCGCCATCCACGTCGTTGAACGCGGCGCAGTTGACGATCAGATCGGGCGCGATCGCGGCCACGGTCCTGGCCACCGCAGCGGGATCGGTCACGTCGAGCGACTGTCGCGTATGCGCGATCACCTCGCGATCGGCAAACGCGTGAATGATGAAGGCGGCGAGCTGGCCGTTGGCTCCCGTGACGAGGACGCGCAAGATCAATAATCGTAACTCTGACATGGAACAGATCGACACCGCAGTCATCGGAGCCGGCGTCGTGGGACTCGCGACGGCGTGGTCGCTGGCACAGCGCGGACGCAGCGTATGTGTTCTCGAACGCGAGCCCAGGCCGGGCATGGGCACAAGCACCCACAACAGCCAGGTGATTCACGGCGGCATGTACTATCCGGCCGGCAGCCTGAAGGCACAACACTGCGTGAACGGCGCGCGGATGCTCTACGAGTTCTGTGCGCGCTACAACGTCCCGCATAGGCGCTGCGGAAAGCTGATCGTCGCTCACGACGACAGCGAGATCGCAGCACTCGAGGCAATCCGCGTGCGCGGCGAGGGCAACGGCGTCGAAGGCCTGCGAATGGTCGACCAGGCGTTCATCCGGACGCGCGAGCCGCACGTCGCGGCAAAGACCGCGCTGTTCTCGCCGAATACCGGCATCCTCGAGGCCGAGGCGCTGGTCCGGACGCTGGCGCGACTCTGTACCGAGCACGATGTCGCGCTGCTGCCCGGATCGCCGTTGATCGGTGCTGATTCGGGCGCTGACGGCGTGGAGCTTCGCACGCGCGCCGAGTCGATCCTGGCGAAGACGGTGGTGAACGCGGCCGGTCTCTACGCAGATGAAGTGTCGGCGATGCTCGATGGCCAGGTCTTTCGCATCTATCCCTGTCGCGGAGAGTACGTCGAGCTGGTGCCCGCCAAGCGGGACCTCGTCAACGGGCTCGTCTACCCGCTGCCACACACGCACGGCCTCGGCGTGCACTTGACGAAGACGATGGCGGGCAACGTCACGCTGGGGCCGACGGTCTGCTATCAGAACCGCAAGGACGACTACGAGGACAACCGCTCCCCGGTCGAATCATTCCTCGAGCCGGCCCAGTCGCTGCTTCCGGATCTGCGACTCGAGGACTTGCGGCTCGGCGGCAGTGGCATCCGGGCAAAGCTCCACCCTCCTGAGCAGTCGTTCTCCGATTTTCTGATTGGGAGGGATGCGAACAACCCGCGCCTGGTTCAGGTGGCGGGCATCGAGTCGCCTGGGCTCACGTCGTGTTTATCGATCGGCGAACATGTCGCGACGTTGGTGGACGAGATTCTGTAGTCAGGTCCGCGCTTCTGCACCGCCTCCGCGTTCCGAGGGCACGCTCCTGAGTCGCCACCAACATCGCGCGGCGAGCAGCACACGCGCGATCGCGCGTTTCGGATTGAGCGGGCCTGGTGCCACGTGGGTCGCGTAGTAGATATACGCGCTCTCGTGAAATGCCTTGATCGACGCGGCACGTGCGGTGCGGCTTGATTGGCCGACCTGATGCACCGCGGTCGCTGACGGCACATACCGAATCTCATAGCCACCCGCACGAAGACGACGGCAGAGATCGGCGTCCTCCCAGTACAGGAAGTAGCGCGCATCGAAGCCACTGACTTCATCGAATGCCGCGCGGCGCACCAGCATGCACGCGCCTGACACCCAGTCTACAGTCGCGCTCTGGCGACCCGTGTTCACGACATTGCGGCGCGCCGCGGGCGCCCATGGAAACAAGAATCGGAGCGGGCCGGTTCGCCCGAACAGACCCGTCAGCATGTCGGGATCACCGCGCGCACTACCCTGCTCGGACCCGTCCGGATCCAGCACACGCGGACCGACAATCGCGCATCGCGGCCGCGTCTCGAGCTCCGCGCGCATCGTCATCAATGCGCCAGGTTCGAGGCGGCAGTCGGGATTCATGATCAGGATGTACGGTGCCCTCGACTCGGCGACGCCCTGGTTGATGCCGCGGCCGAATCCCACGTTGACCGTGTTCCGCAGCACACGTGCGTGCGGGGCAAACTCCCAGACGTAGTCGCTGCTGCCGTCGGTGGAGACGTTGTCCACCACGATCGCTTCCCAGGTATGGCCGGCCGCCTCGCTGGCAATCGACTGCAACGCGACACGAATCTCGGGCCCGGCGTTGTAGTTGACGATGACGGCGGCCAACTCCGCCGCGGCGGCCAGTTCAGACGTCACCGGTTATCTCCGGCGAGACGCAGATCGAACTCCTTCTCGCGACGCTTGGTCGCGAGCCAGCGTGCTTCGAGGTGGGGCCAGATCGCGTCGCCACCGACGCGTCGCGTGCGCTGCACCTCTGCGCGTTTGCGAAGCAGGCGAGGCAACCCGGCCAGCGCCGCCCACTTGGCGCGGAGAAAGGCTCCGAGCAAGCCATTCCGTGTGAAGTGAACCGCCGCGGCCGCCGTGTAAATCACGTGTCCAGGCAGCGTGCGCAGCAGCAGCGAGCCCGGCGTGTTCTTGAAGTACATCCATTCGAGATTGCGTTGCCCGTGGAAGACCGCGAACTCGCTGACGCGTCCGAGCGTCGCGCTGCCATGGTGGCGGACCACTGAGTCGGCGACATACCGGCACGGATATCCGAGCAGCCGCGCGCGATACGACAGGTCGACGTCCTCATGCGAGGCAAAGAAGTCCTCGTCGAATCCGCCGAGCTCCTCGAACACGATCCGCGGAATCACACACGCGGCGCCGCACACACCAAACACTTCACGTGACTCCGTGGCCGACTCGATGCTCGCGCCGTGCTGCCGCTTGAAGGCGCCGCCCCAGCGCAGCAATCCGTCGCCGGCGCTATCGATCACACGAGGATCGTGCATGTAGACGATCCGCGAGGACGCCAGTGCGTTCTGTCCGCCCGCCTCTCGTCCGCGCAGCAGCGCGGCCAGCCACTCTGGCTCCGCCACTGTGTCGTTGTTGAGCAGCACGATGAAGCGGCCACGCGCCTCGCGCGCACCAGCATTGTTGCCACCAGCAAAGCCACGGTTCTCGGTGAGCGCGACCAGCCGCACCCATGGAAAACGCTCGCGGACGAAGGCGGCAGTGCCATCGGACGATCCGTTGTCCACGAGGATCGTCTCGGCCTCGACCCCTTGCTGCGCAGCGACGGCATTCAGACACGGCTCGAGATACTGCCGGCCATTCCAGCTGACGATCACAATCGACGCGGTCGGTGCGCTGGTCATGATCGACGCGAACCCATCCGCGCGGGCGCGACCTGCCGATACGCCTCGAGCGTGATCGACGCGGTGCGCGCCCACGTGAACTCCTTCGCGCGCGCCAGGCCCGCCTTCCGCATCCGCCCCTTCTGCCACTCGTCGCTCACGATCTCCGCGATCGCTTCCGCCCACCCCGGCTCGTCATCGGGATCGAGCAGGATACCGGCATCGCCGAGCACTTCTGGAATCGACGCCGCGCGCGACGCGATGACCGGCGTACCGCACGCCATCGCCTCCAGGACCGGCAAACCGAATCCCTCGTAGCGCGACGGATATACGAGTGCGGTCGCGCCGCGATAGAGCGTCAACAGCTGCGAATCCGTCACCGGCCCCAGGCAGACGACCGCATCAGGCGACCCCGCTTCGCGCGCGTAGCCGCGCAGCCGATCGCCGATGCCGCGATCGACACCAGCCAGCACCAGCGAGAGCTGCGGCATGCCTGGACGTCGCTGCGCCTCGAACATCGCATGCACCACGAGCCCCAGGTTTCGTCGCTCGTGCAGATCGCCGACGTGCAGCAGGAATGGCGATGTGATGTCAGCCGCGATCGTCCCGTTCGGACGATCGACGGGCGCGAAGTGATCGGACACTCCCAACGGCGCGACGGCAATTCGTTCGCGAGGAATCTGATAGGCGGCCGCGATCTCGCCGGCCGAGAACTCGGAATCGGTCAACACCCGGGCCGCGCTCCGTGCGCTCCGCCGATAGAACATGCGGCGCATGGCATCGCGCTGATAGGGATACCACTCGGGATGACGCTCGTAGCTGACATCGTGAATCGTCAACACCACCGGCGCACTCGACCACAACGGCGCGGTGTACGAGGGCGCGTGAATCACATCCACCCGAGCCCTCGCAGCAGCGCGCGGCAAACCCATCGCGCTCCATCCGAGATTGGTCGGCGGATGCCAGGGCTCGCCGACGTGCGCGAGATCCGCAGGCATCGCGTCGCGGTTGCCACCGAGTGCCACCAGTTCAAGCCCAGGATCGACGGCTTTCAGGGCCGGCACGAGCGCCGAGACATAACGACGAACGCCGGCCGCTGGCGAGCTGAACGCGCGACCATCGATACCCACGCGTAAGGTCAGGAGATCTCCATTCGCAGACGCCTGACCGGTCGTTCGAGCAGCGCACAGATCTCGCGAATCCTGACTTCGACATTGCCGTTGATCGCCGGGCTGCTGAGGAGCACTTCGTCAACCCTGTACACGCGCATCACTTGTTCGAGCTGATCGATTGCGCCGTGCACCGGCACACCAACAATCCAGCGATGCGCCTTCAGCGGGTCGTCGTCAATGAATCCGATCGGGTTCATGCGCCACGCCGAATTGGCCCGCATCTCACGCACGAGCAGCCGGCCGTAGCCGCCGGCACCATAGACGAGCACGCGGCGGTGCTTCTTATTGCGCTCGGAGGCCAGGAGATTCATCGCCTGGAACGACACGCGCGTGGCGATGATCGCTGCCCCCAGCAACAGCGCATCGAGCACAAAGACGACGCGCGAGGAGCCCTCGCCGCGATAGAGGTAGTAGGAGGCCGCCACGGTGAGCAGCGATCCGATGCCCACGCCGCGCACCACCGTCGTCAGGTCGCGGAGGCCAAACGTGTCCCAGGAGCGTTGATACAACCCCGACGCCAGCAGCGCCAGCAGCTTGCACCCGAGCACGATCGGCAGCGTGGACAGAAAGTACTGCAGAAACGGATCGAGGCTCGCGCCCTCGAACCGCAGCCGATACGCGACGTAGTAGCACACCGTGATGAGCACCAGGTCGAGCATCACCTGCCCCGCGTGCCAGCGGAACGCCAGGTCTTTGAGGAACGGCGCGAACGACGACTTCTGCAGCGCGATGAAGTCCTGCGCGTTATAGGCGGGCACGCGCGCGAGGTAGATGCCGATCAGGATCACGATCACGCCGAACGACGCCACGAAGGGCATCATTGGCTCGACCGCACTCCACTTCTGAATTCCCCACGCCGCCAGCCCGCCGATGAGCGCGAAGAGATACAGGATCCGGACGGCGCTTCGCTCCGAGAAGCCAAGCGACACGAGCCGGTGCGAGACGTGATCGGTTCCGCCCTTGCTCGCCTTTCGTCCGGCAAGCCGTCGCAGCACGAGCACGAATGCCGTGTCGAAGAGCGGCACGACGAGGATCAGCACGACGAGCACCGCCGGGCTGACGAACGCCACGCGGGCGTTGAAGATCGGTACGAGTGACGAACCCGCCAGCATCGCGCCGATGAAGAGGCTGCCGCAGTCGCCCATGAACAGCCGTGCCCGCGGACGGTTCCAGAAGAGAAATCCCACCAGCGCGCCGACCAGCGACACCAGCAGCGCAACGAGCATCGGTCCAAGCAGTGGGCCGAGCAGCGCCGCCAGAAACGTGGTCGCGATGATCGCGATGCCAGTCGCCAGGCCGTCCATGTTGTCGAGCAGGTTCATCGCGTGGCACAGGCCGGCGAACCAGATGGTGCCAATCAGCGTGTACTCGGGCGGCAGTGCGCTATCAGGATCGGCGCCGGACAACGCGAACACGAGGAAGGCGCCGATGACGAGCGACGCCACGAGCTTGGCGATCGGCGACAGCTGCAGTCGGTCGTCATAGAAGCCGACGACGAACATGCCAAGCGCGGCGAGGAGCACCCACGCCCACGCCGAGCTTGCTGACGCAGCGTCCGGACTCGCGAATCCGACCAGAATGAAGCCGGCGATCGTGCCGATCGCGATCGCAATCCCGCCCATGGTCGGCGTCGGCGCACTGCTCCACCGATCGGGGCGTGGCGGTACCACCGCGCCGACCACCGGCGCAATTCGGCGTACAACCGCGCCCATCGCCACCGCCGTTGCGGTGGCAATCACGAAGGTGAGAACGGTAATCACGACCGGCGTCGCTGAGTCACGAATTCACAAGCTGCGGCGTGTGGGCGGCCTTGTCGCGAAGGACGAATGGCCCCCTGCCGAGAATGCCGTCGCAGATTGTATCTAGTCCTTCGGATTCGCCGGGAAGGAGGTGCTGCAAAGCCTCGAGCTTGAGGCTGTAGATTGGATATCCCGCTTTCGGCTGAATGAACGGCAGCGGAATCATCCGGTTGAAGAAGAAATGGTAGGCGTAGCGGCGGGCCCTGGAGAGCTGGGCCGGACCAAGGCGCTCGGGAAATGGCAGACGTTCGAGGATCTTGAAGTATTCCTCGGGCGTGGTCGCATCGTGGGTCAACCCCTTGTTGCGGATCCAGGCCTCGCCCGCCACGATCACCGGCAGCCCGACGGCGGTCAACTCGACACCCATCTTCGTGCCGTAGATGATGGCGCTGTTGCACAGAGACATCAGCGCGTATGTGCTGAGTCCGCTCTCCGGCGGCACGATGTGGATGTTTGGTGCGAGCGTCGGGAGGTGCTTGCGCAGCTCACCGAGGATCGGCTGGCGCGACGGCGGGAACCCGCTGATCTCGGCCGGGTGCACCCGCACCAGCAACTGCAGATCGGGGCGCGTCGCGAAGTAGCGGCACGTCTGCACCAGCCAGTCCAACATGTTGACGAAGGCGTTCGCCGGATAGTGCAACTGCGCGTCCCACGAAACATTCGTCAGCAGGCCGATCACTGGTCGTGTGCGATCGAGCCCGATCTTTGCGGCGATGTCGTCCGCGTTCTGCGTGGTCGGCCGATGGAAGACGATCCAGTCGAACATGCCCTCGCGACGACTGGCGAGGTACTGCATCAGATCCTGTTCCTGCGCCGGCGAGAGCTCGTCGTCCTCCCAGTGCGACAACGGCTCGCTCATCAGCGTGTGGTGATAGGTGTCGTCGTGGCTGAAGATGAAGCGCCGCTTGCGATAGGCGACGTTCCACGTCGACACCTTCACGCGCTCCTGACGTGCCAC
>Ga0065712_10067931_pt1 | contig 20337 bp, 10 predicted proteins | sample MisRhiReplicate1_FD_59099 | JGI IMG/M metagenome (GOLD analysis project Ga0065712, IMG submission 59099) | Miscanthus rhizosphere microbial communities from Kellogg Biological Station, MSU, sample Rhizosphere Soil Replicate 1: eDNA_1 v3... | ecosystem: Host-associated > Plants > Roots >...
GGCGGGGCCATATTGCCCGCCGCTCGGCGGCCGGACATACCAGATGGAATTGGGCGCTTGCGAAATCGGGTCCACTCCCATCGGCAGCGGAGTTGAAACCGGCTGCGGCCCACGCATCACGGCAGGACCAGCCGGCTGATAGCCCGGCGCCATCGTGGGAACGGTTGGAATCGCGGGAGCACCAACAGGCAGAACAGGACGAACCGTCGGCGCAGCATAGGCAGTGGCTGCGGTGGACGGCGCGACAGACACCGCAATCTCGGGAGAAGGGGCAGAAGTTGGTTCCGCTGGATCTCCCAATAGGTCTTCGCCGCTATCGCTAGCGGGAGTCTCCTGCGGTATGCGGACCGACGCGCCGCACTTGGGGCACTTCCCGCGCTTCCCAGCCAGGAACGCCTTCACGTTCATTTTGTGCCCGTTGGGGCAAAGGAACTTGATGCCCATCGCTCTCGTGGGTAGAAGGGAAGCCCCGGCAGGAACAGGAAACGACGGTCGCACCTTCATTATACACGCCTTCACCGCTGGAGGCGCGGCGCTTGCTTCCATCGGCAAAACCAGCACAATTGGACCACCATGGCAAAAGACGAAGATCCCCCCGAAGGGCCGCTGGAAATCCCGATTGTCGGCGAGCTGACGGAGCATGAGACCGACATCTGCGACAAGCTCCTTTCCGTCCCAGTCGGCGGCGAGTGCATCCTGTACTTCAACTCTCCCGGGGGCAGTGCCTATGCTGCCCTCTCGCTGATGTCGCTAATGGTCATTCGCGGCCTGCAAGCAACCGGCATCATCACTGGCGAATGTTCCTCAGCCGCCCTCTGGCCGCTCGCCGCGTGCCGTCGGCGGTACGTCACGCCGCACAGCATCCTGCTGTTCCACCCCATGAAATGGGAGAGCGGCGAGCACGTGGAAATCGCCGAAGCCGCGGAGTGGGCCCGTCACTTCGGCCACTTGGAGCAGGAAATGGACGGCGTGCTGGCGACATTACTAGGTATGCCCAAGGACAAGCTGGCAACTTGGATGCGTCCCGGAAAGTACGTCACCGGCCGCGAGTTCGCCGCCGCCGGCCTCGCCGAGTTGATGGAGCTGGCCGCCCTGCCGCACTTGCAAGGGACAAGCGTGCAAACGGGGAAGGGGAAGAGGAGAAAGAAATAGCCCGATACATATTCGCTTCGCAATGATGCATAATCCATCTATGCCCTTCGTCCCCCTCCTTTTTGCCGACATCATCAACTCTCTTCCTCTCTGGGGCTGGGGGTTACTGGCTCTCATCCCGCCCGCGATCCTGGCGCTCTACTTCCTCAAGCTCAAACGCCAGCCGCTCGCCGTCCCCAGCACCTATCTCTGGAGCCGCACGATCGAGGACTTGCACGTCAACTCGCTCTGGCAGCGGCTGCGGCAGAGCTTGCTACTGCTGTTGCAACTCCTGCTGATTGTGCTGATCGCGATTACGCTGATTCGGCCGGGTTGGAAGGGGACGGAATTGATCGGACATCGGTTCATCTTCCTAATCGACAAGTCCGCCAGCATGGCGGCCACCGACGTCGGACCCAGCCGTCTGGATGAAGCTAAAAAGCAGGTCAAGGCTCTCATCGAGCAGATGAAAACCGGCGACCAGGCCATGATCATCAGCTTCTCCAGCCGGGCCACTCCCGACCAGAGCTACACCGGCGACCGCAAGCTGCTGCGGACGAAGGTGGACATGATCTCACAGACCAACCACACCAGCGACCTCAACGAGGCCCTCCGCGCCGCCTCCGGCCTGGCGAATCCCGGGCAGACGGGCGATCCGAGCAAAGGGGACGTCGGCTTTGCGGAAGCGATGCCCGCCACGCTCTACATGTTCACGGACGGCAAGTTCGCGTCGGTCAAGAATTTCCAGCTTGGCAATCTCGACCCGATCTTCCAGAAGATTGGCAGCGAGACTTGCGGCAATGTCGCGATTGTTGCGTTCAGCACCGACCATCACCCGGACAAGCCCGATAAGATCGAAGCCTTTGCCCGCATCGAGAACTTTGGCTTCAAGGCGGCAGCTATGGAGGCTTCGCTCTATATCAACGGCACCTTGGCGGACGCCCAGAAGGTCAACCTTCCCCCCCGCCAGTTCAAGACGAGCCGCAATGCCGACGGGAATGACGAAATCCTTCCTCAGGTCCCCACCATCGCCAACATCTCCTTTGCCCTGGCCCGCACCGCTGAGTTGGAAAAGGACGGCATCCTTCGCCTCGAAATCAAGCCCGTTGGCACCGACGTGGAAGACTTTCTCAAGGAGGACAACAAGGCCTATGCGGTGGTCAGCGCCCCGCATCCCGCCAAAGTGCTGCTCGCCACGCCGGGGAACGACGCCCTGATGGTGGCTCTCTCCACACCTGAAGCCAATAAGGTCGCTACCGTCACCATCGTCGAACCCGCGAAGCTGGCGGACAAAGACCTGCAGAAGCAGCTTTTGGACGGGGCCTTCGACCTGGTCATCTACGACCAATGTGCCCCCGCGGCCGAAAAAGAGATGCCCGCCTGCAACACGCTCTTCATCGGACGCGTGCCTCCCGTTCCCGGCTGGTCGACCTCGAAGGAAAAATCGGCAGGCCCGATCATTACCGACGCCGACCAGGTCCATCCTCTGACCCAACTGGTGCGGCTCAGCAGCAATACGGGGATTGCGGAGGCGACGCCGCTCAAAGGCCCGCCCGGAATGGCGGTGTTGCTCGACTTCGATGTCGGTCCGCTGTACTGCGTCGCCCCCCGGAGCGGCTTCGAGGACGCGGTGCTCGGCTTTGAGCTGATGCACGCGGACAAAGATGGCCAGCACTGGAACACCGATTTTCTCAAGCAACGAGGCTTTCCCGTGTTCGTGATGAACGCTGTGCGGTATCTCGGCGGAGTGAAATCCGGCGCGAACGCCCCGACAACTCGCCCGGGCATGCCCGTCACCCTCCGGGCGGAAATCCCCGTCAAGAACCTGCTCGTGCAGTCGCCGCGCGGCGACGGCTTCGAGGTCCCGCGCGAAACCCAAAACACCTACGTCTTCGGAAAAACCGACGACATTGGCGTCTACGACGTCCGCGAAGGGACCGGAGCCAAGATCAGCCAGAAGTTCGTCGTGAACCTCTTCGACGAGCAAGAGTGCGACATCTTCCCCGCCTACCGGGTTGAACTGCAGCACACGGAAGTGAAAGCGACCGTCAGCAAACAGACTGCCCGCCAGGAAATATGGAAGTGGCTTCTCCTCGGAGCTGTCGGCCTCTTAATCTTCGAGTGGTACATCTACAACAAGCGGGTGTATCTATAAGGCGCTCGCGTCGCGAATGCAGGTCCGAAGATGCGACAATGCTACGTCTGCGGCGACATCATCATCGAGCCGGTTTCAGCGTATGCTCGCAACATCTGCCGGCGCTGTGCTTCGGCTCCGCCGCAGACGCCTTCCGAGACACAGCCGGCAGTAGCAGAGAGCGTCAAAAATTGCCCGAGGAAATAACGCGGATTAGACCAGCAGCGAGGCCGCGCGAGGTGAATCTACAGTTTCTGCGAGGGGCAACTTGCTTAGCGGTGGGAATCTCCATCATCGCTTATAACGTGTGGGTCATTCTGTTTGGCGGCGTGCTGCACTGGCTGGGTGGCGGCCTCGCGCTGCTCATCGTGGGGATGCTCGATCTCTATTATTGGCTCATGGATTGACCTGTTTTTCTGGTGCTCGTTACTTAGGCTGCCCCGCCTTTTCCTTCATCCGCTCCCGAACCTCCGGCAGCGGGTACTCCAGTATCGACAGCCCCTCCAGCGTCGCCAATTCCTTCAGCCGCCGCCAGCCGCGCGTGACGAGCGTCTCGCGCTCCTTCACAAACTGCGCATCGAGCAACTCCTTGCGAAAATCCTCCTTGGCAGCGACCGCCGGAAACTCGGGATCGACAATGAACTGGGCCAGCGCGGGGTTGCAGCCGATGTGCCGTTCCTTGGTGGTGTGCAGCGTCTCTGGATCGATCAGGCCGATGACATACCGCAGGTACAGATCGCTCTCCCAGATGTTCTCCACATCTTTTCCGCAAACGTCGCAGAGGTAGCCTTCTTCGCAGCGCATGTCATTGTCCCTTCCCCTTCACCTCCGCCAGTCGCTCCGCCTCCGGCCGCTCCTTGTAAAACGGATCCAGCGGGAAGCAGCCGCTGACCAGTCCGTTGCGGGGGGCGGTGGTGCAGTCGCTGAAGGTGCGGCAGACTTTTTTTCGCTGCCAGTCGCGGCCGGCGAGGACGTCGGCTGGAAGCTCCGGGTAACTGAGGACCATTCGCCCCAGCCCGACGAAGTCGGCCCAATCCTGGCGGACAATCCCCTGGGCGACGTGCGGCAGATATTCTTGCAAGTACGAGTACGCAGTTCCGACCGTCGGCAGGCCTGGGACAGCCTCCTTGAGCTGCCGGGCCACGTGGATTTGCCGGACCACGCCGACCAGCGGGTCTTCCGGCGGCTGGTAACCGTCGCTGGGGGGAAAAATGGCCGGCCGCTGCACGTGCGGATTGTAATAAGGGCTGCCGCCGCTCAGATTGACCGCGAACACGCCGATCTCTTGGAGCAGCTTGAGCAGCTTGATCGGCTCCGCCAGATCCACTTGCGTCGGATCTTCTTCGCTCGCTCCAAATCCGTAGTGATACGGCAGCAGGTGGCGATATTCCGCGGGCTCGCCGATTCCCTCGTCCCCCCCCGGCTTGTAGGGCAGCGTATCAAACGCGCTCAGCCGCACGCCGACCAGCAAATCCGGCACCTCATCCCGAATGCGGCCGATGATGGTTGTGAGGATGCGGGTCCGCCCTTCAAAGTCGCCGCCAAATTGTCCCGGCCGAGTCCGCGCGCTCAAAAACTCGTGCAGAAGATAGCCGTGGCAGGCCTTGATATCGACGAATTGATATCCGCAATCACTGGCGATCTTCGCCGCAATCACATAGCGATCGATCAGCCGTTTCAGATCGTCGTCCATCCAAATGCGTGAATCATCCTCCGGCGAAATCCCGACGCGCGAGTCCAAAAGCGGATGATGATATGCTATCCGCGGCTCGAATCGCTTGTGGTCGTTCGGCTTGCAGAACCGGCCGGAGTGCGTGAGCTGCAGGCCGACCAACAGGTCGTCCGTGGAGCCAAACGATTCCACATGGGCAGTCTCCAAGGCATAAATCAGATCCCGCAAACCACTCCGATTCCCCTCGGTCGCCAGTGTCTGGTTCGGGTTCGCTCGTCCATCCTCCTGGACCGCTGCCGCCTCTCCCCCCCAAATCAGTTTTGCTCCGGAGAGCCCAAAATTCCGCCAGCGGCGGAGCGTCAACTCCGACGGCGAGCCGTTTCGCTTGGCGTCCCAGCCTTCCATCGGATGAATGCACCAGCGATTGCCGACGATCATCCGTCCGATCGCTCGGCGACCAAATTCGAAAGCCTCCCCAAGCGGCGACCCTTCCGCCGCCGACAGCGCCCGCTCCTCCGCGGGCAGCTCCAGGCGCAGCTCCGCCAGGCGGGCGCGGAAGGCCTCCACGGTCTTAAGCTGGGCGATTTTGGGGTAGTGAGACATCTGCTCGCTCTTCGCTCGTTCGTATACAGCGATTCCAGATACTCGCGCACAATGTTTTGAAGGCAACCTAGCGGCCCAGTGATTCTCACTCGTGCCTGGGTCCAATACGGGCAATCACCGTCATCAATAGCAAATCGCGGTTTGAGAGTTTCATGGCCCCTCGCAAGGATTTGTGGTCACTTATTCAGTGAACAGGGTCTTTCGCACGCTCCCTGTGCTCAGCGGGACCCGTCTGCCGAAAGTGTCGGTCACCGATTCTTGCGGATTGACCCCCAGCGCGTCCAGGATGGATGCTGTCATGTCTTGCGGCGTGTATGGGTCGTCGACCGGGTACGCTGCGAAGCGATCCGACCTACCCAGAACTCGGCCACCACGCGCCGTGCCTCCGGCCACGATCAACGAATAGCATTTGGACCAGTGATCGCGTCCCGTTTCATCGACGCCGTTCCCCGTGTTTTGACCAAATCGCGGTGTACGGCCGAATTCGCCCATGCAAACGACCAGCGTGCTTTCCAGGAGTCCGCGAAAGTCCAGGTCTTCCAGGAATGCCGAAAAACACTGATCAAACGGGGGTAACAGCTCTTCCTTGAGTCGGCGGTTATTCTTGACGTGTGTGTCCCAGTACGGAACGGGGTTGTTCACCTTGCCACCCCAGTACACTGTCACTAGCCGCACACCAGCCTCGATCAAGCGACGAGACAAGAGCAGACTCTGACCATATTTGTGCCTGCCGTAGCGGTCTCGCACGCGGGACTTCTCCTTGGACAGATCAAACGCTCTTCGCGTGGCATCCGACGCCAATAGCGTATACGCCCTTTGCCGAAACTGGTCCAACTGCTGGACCCGCGGATTAGCAGCTAAATCATCCTGCTGCGCGTTGATCGCCGACAAGAGTGCGCTCCGCTCCGGAAAGCGGCTTGCGCCCAACTCAGGACCATCCGTCAAGCCATCCACCGCAAATCGCTCGTCGTTAGGATCTCCATAAACGCCAAACGGCGAGTACCTTGCGCCCAGGAATCCGGCGTTCTGACCGGGAGTCTTGTAGGGACCGTCACTCACGGGGTCGGGCAATGAGACGGCGGTCGGAATCCCGTGAGGGCCGGGACTCTTGAGTGCGAGCTGCGCTCCCAGGTGCGGAAAATCATTTTCGGAGGGAGTAAACGCCAGCAGATCGCTCAGCGGCGTATTGCCGGTCATGACAAGAGACGTAGCGGTGTTGTGAAACAGTGAAGAATGGGTCATCGAGCGCACGATGGTGAATCGGTGCGCCATGCTGGCCAGTAGCGGCAAGTGTTCGACAACCTGGATGCCGGGCACATTGGTTGCGATCGGCTTGAACTCACCCCGAATTTCGACGGGAGCATTGGGCTTCAAATCCCACGTATCGAGTTGGCTTGGCCCGCCGTGGAGCAGGAAGAGCACGCACGAGCGAACAGGTGAATTGAACTTGCTTTGGGATTCGGCGCACAGCAACTGCGGCAACGACAACCCCAGGGTGCCGAACGCACCAAGTTGCAGCCACTCCCGCCGGTGTAAACATTGCTCCCGCTGCACAAAATGGTCCTGACTCGCAACACTTGGCCGCGGAGGTCGCTCACTCCGCTACAGGGACAGCACCAATAGCACATCGTACTCGACTGGCAGTGGAGTGACGACACGTAGCAGTACCCGGGACGTTGCTCGCGCTGGCATCCTCAAAGGATCGTCCAGCTACTAATAGATGACCCGCTGGGATTGGCAGGGCCGGGAAAGCCCTGGTAGAGCCCACCGGCCTTGCATATTATTTGCTTCGCCGTGGTGGCTGTAGTAACCTCAGTGGTATGAGCGATGTCACTCAAGCGCTGGACGCCATCGGGCGCGGCGATGATCACGCTTTCGAGCAGTTGTTGCCGCTGGTTTACCAGGATTTGCGGCGTCTGGCCGCCAGCATGCTGGCGCAGGAAAGGCCGGGACAGACGCTGCAGGCAACGGCGCTCGTGCACGAAGCGTATGTTCGCCTGGTGGACTCGGAACAGGAGCAGAATTGGAAACATCGCGGCCATTACTTCGCGGCCGCGGCAGAGGCCATGCGCCGCATTCTCGTGGAGAAGGCTCGCCGCAAGCAGCGCGTCAAGCATGGCGGTGAACATCAACGTGTAGAACTGGACGACGACGAGCGACTCGTTTGCTCGATTCCCCCGGACCAGATTATTGCGCTCGATGAAGCGCTCCAACGATTTGACGTGGAGGAGCCAGAAAAGGCGCAGCTCGTGAAGCTGCGTTTTTTTGCCGGGCTGAGCCTTGAGGAGGCCGCCGAAACACTGGACATTTCGCGCGCAACGGCTTCACGGCACTGGACTTATGCCCGCGCCTGGCTGCACGACGCCGTTTCTAAGGATTAATTTGCGGCGGCTGAGGCGCGCACGGACAAAAAGGCGCACTTCTAAATAGAACGCGATTTAGGAGATTGTTTTGGATTCACAGCAACCCAACGTGGAAGAGATCTTTCTGGCTTCCGTCCAAAAGGATCCTGCCGACCGGCAGGCTTTCCTAGAGGAAACGTGCGCCGACAGCAACGTGCGCACGCGGGTGGAGGCGCTACTAATAGCCCACGACAGCGCCGGCACCTTTTTGGATGGCCCGGCCGTCCAGCCAGCCCCCTGCGCCGGCACGCCAGATCCCCCTACGCATGGTAGCGATCCTACCGCCGCCCGCGCAACGCTCGACTTCCTCGATCGCTGCGACACACCTGGCCGGCTGGGCCTGCTGGCGAATTATGAGGTCCTCGAAATCCTCGGCAGCGGCGGCATGGGCGTTGTGCTGCGCGGCCTGGACGTAAAACTCAACCGCGTGGTCGCCATCAAGGTGCTGGCCCCGCAGCTGGCGGCCAACGCCGTTGCCCGGCGACGCTTCCTGCGCGAAGCACAGGCGGCGGCGGCCGTCAGTCACGAACACGTGGTCGCCATTTACGCCGTCGATGAGTTTAAGGGCCTGCCCTATCTGGTCATGGAATGTATCGGCGGCTCGTCGCTGCAACAGAAGATTGACGGGGGACCGTTGCAACTTGTCCCAATCCTGCGCATCGGCACCCAGATCGCGTCGGGATTGGCGGCGGCCCACGCGCAAGGCCTGGTTCATCGCGACATCAAGCCGGCCAACATTTTGCTGGAAAACGGCGTCGAACGGGTCAAAATCACCGATTTCGGTCTGGCCCGCAGCATTGACGATGTCCGCATTACGCAAGCCGGAGTCGTGTATGGGACCCCTCTGTACATGTCGCCCGAACAGGCACATGGCGAGCGCGTCGATCAACGTTCGGACTTGTTCAGCCTCGGCAGCGTGCTGTATACGATGAGCACGGGACGACCTCCTTTCCGTGGAGATACCAGCCTCGCAGTTCTGAAGCGGGTTTGCGACGACACTCCGCGGCCCATTCGGGAAGTCAACCCGGACATTCCGGAAGCGCTGGTCGATATCGTTAACAAGCTATTGGCCAAGAATCCAGCCGCCCGCTTCCAGAGCGCTGGCGAAGTGGCTGCGTTGTTGAGCCGATATCTGGCTCATGTCCAGAACGATCCTGTTACCCCTTTCCCGAGGGAGGCACAGCCTGGACCATCCGCCCCGCGCGAAGAGACCCGCGAGGGAAACAGCGAGTCAGGCAGGCGACCCCCGGAGCGTGCTGCGCGTTCCTGGCCTCGCTGGCCGCTATTCGCCGGTGCTGCGGTTTTGATGCTTGGAATCGGTGTGGTGGTGGCGCTGGAATGGGCTCGCGTCACTAGCTGGACGGGCGCATTTCAATCCCCGGCGACTTCCGCCAACAAAGAGGCTGATCCACCCAGCGAGACGACGCCAGCCATTCCAAGCACCTTGACGAACCCAGCGACACCGGTGGCGGTCCGCCCGGTCAAGGTCTTCATCCTGGCCGGCGATTCCAACATGGCCGGCAGGGCAAAGGTCGCGCTGCTCAAGTACCAGGCGAACCAGGCGGAGACGAAGGAGCGATTTCGGCATCTGCTCCACGACGGCGAATGGGTCGTACGCGAGGATGTCTGGATCAAGAACCTCAATCAGAAAGGAACCCTGACCGTCGGCTTTGGTCAAGAGCCCACGATGTTTGGCCCGGAGCTCCAATTTGGCAACGTCGTCGGCGACCATTTTGCCGAGCAAGTGCTGCTGATTAAGACTTGCTGGGGTGGGAGCTTATTTTCCAACTTTCGTTCTCCCAGCTCCGGTCTCCCCCCGAGGGAGACTCTTGAACAAGAACTGAAGGAGCTTCAAAAAGAGAATGCCAGTGCTACGCTCGGTGATGTGGAACGGAGTTACGGCGCCGCGTATCGAGATATGGTGACCGAGGTTCGCGACACGTTATCCAACCTCGGCGAGCATTTTACCGGCTACCAGGGCCAGGGCTATGAGTTAGCGGGGTTTGTGTGGTTTCAAGCCTGGAACGACATGATTGACTCCGGTAAGAACTCCTTCTATGCGGAGAACCTGACCCATTTCATTCGCGATGTACGGCGCGACTTCAAGACACCCAACCTTCCCGTCATCATCGGCCAACTGGGTGTCCGCGGCATGGACGGTCTGGATACGAACGGCTTGAACCTCCGAACTGCCCAAGCGACCGTCGCGCAACTTCCGGAGTTCACAGGCAACGTGAGGCTGGTGGCAACGGACCCTTTCTGGGACCACGAGGCCTACGCTGTGTACCAGAGGGGATGGGAACAGCACAAAGATGAATGGAACAAAGTCGGCTCTGATCGTCCATTTCACTATCTGGGGAGCGCCAAGACGTTCTGCGACATTGGCAAGGCGTTCGGGGAGGGGATGATCGAATTGCGCCGCTCCGGCGCCAGGAACTGAGCGGACAACGCGTCAGGGCTCCCAGCTTGGCGCGGGTTCAGGAGCGTCTCAAATACAAAAATATCCATGCGCCAGTGCAAATACGTTGCAAAGATTTCGCAGCGTGGCTAGATTGGATAGTTAATACCAGAGGCGCATTTTACTTGATCGGGAATCTCCGCCGGCGCAGGAAACGCCGCAAGTAGTTGGTACTACTTGACTTGGAAAGCGGCCGGCAACCAGGGTGCCGTTGAATTGCAGGAAACAGAGTCTTCTCGCCGCATGAAAAATCACATGAAATCGTCGTCTCGCCGCAGCCTTCGCCGGGGACATCCTGCATCCCCAGGCCCCTTTTCTCTAATCTGACGACTCATCTCTGAGCAAAAGTCAGAAATCTTGACGCTCCGTGAGGCGCGCGGCGGCAATAAATCGCACTTCTCTTAGTGCCGCAGGATCATTCTCTTCTCTTTTCTCTTTGTGTTGCAGGACCATTCACTCGGAACCACTAATGTTCAGATACCTCCGCTCTGCGCCGCAAGTCCTCCGTTCATGCCTTGCGCCATCTCGGCGCCGCCTAAGCCGGAAAGAAGAATTCCTTCGGCCGCTTCAGTTGGAGCAATTAGAGGACCGATCGCTGTTAGCCGCCATCAACCTGAATGTGGCGATTGGCAATCTGCTCGCGAGCTTTTCCCAGGCAAATCCCCCGAGCCCATCCCAGGAGTTCACGTATGCGGACGTCACTGTTGGATCGTCAGTGGGTAGTGGCACAGCGGACATCGAGCTCAATGACGTGACCTTGTCGTTTCCAAACTTGGCCTTCGATGCCGGAGCCGGGCAGTGGACGGGCAACGTCGCGGTCGCGGCACAGACCGGCGTCCTGTTCCCTGGTCTGCTCAACATCCCTGTTGAAGACGGCGACGACGTCGTTGACGAGTACGGCGTAGTCGGCAACATCAGCCTTTCTGCCGGCACCTCACGGCTGGCCCTGGACGATATCGACGGGGAGGAGATCGGCATCCCCTCGTTTCTCGACATCCAGTTCACGAGCCTCTCGCTGAACTTCGCGAACTTCCGGGGGAATGAAAATGCGAATACCCTCGATGCGGGCATCGACTTCGTGGGCCTCGACACCGGCGTTGACAAACTCAACGAGCTGATGGCCTCGGACAATCCCCTCTTCCAGCTCACTCTCGAGGGGCACGCTGAGACCTCTTGGGATCTCGCGGCGATCGAGGGCTCGGCCGCAGCCTCGAGCGATATTGTGTCCGCGTTCCAGGAGGGGCTTGCCGCCGAAGTGGGGACAGATCTCCAGAACGGCCTCTCCCTCAATGTCGCGGGAAAGATTTTCCACGTTGGAGACATCGCAGGCACAGCCTCCTACCATACCATCACCGTGGACCCCGACGGCGTTGGCCCCCTGTCCGATCAGACCTCCGGATACGTCGCCGTGAAAGGCAGTTTCCGACTCGCCAACGAGGAGCTCGGCGGCCGCGGCCCGAAGTTCGAGCTGGCCTTCGCGATCTCGGACCTGGGGCCGCTCCAGTTCTACATCACCAAGAGCCCGACCGAGAGCGCGCCCGATGCGGACCCGCCGCCCCCCGGTACCATAGTCGTCGAGTCCGCCAGTTTCGGGGTGATCTTCAGCAAGACGATCGAGCAACTCCAGAGCGGGATCGATTACTTCGCGACCGCGGCGACGACCCCTGTCGCTGCCGGGAGCAAGTACAGCGTCACGCTGACCATCCCAGGCCACGACCTCGAAGTGGGCGACTCGTTCGCGATTGTTCAGGCGAACGTCTCGCCGAACTACATCGGCGAGTACGAGGTCGATTCCATCCTGGGGGACAAGGTTACCGTCTTGATGGACACGAACCCGGGAACGTTTGCCGGTTCCGCCAGCATCATTCGGCGCACGATCAAGGACCCGCTGGACCTCCGGGACGACGGCCTCCGGACGGGAATTAGCATCCCGGGCAGCATCCTCGATTGGAACAACCAGCTCGACGCGTCGGTCCGGGCACTTCTCGTCTCGGGCGACGACCACTGGGCCCAGATGTTCGAGAACATGGTCATCGGGGGGGGCGCCACGCTGAGCATCAGCGATATCCCCGACACGGTTCTGCTGATGGACGTGAACATGTATCTGGATACCCACTTGCGGGCCATGATGCAGGGGAACTTGATTCTCGCCGACGGCGTCGTCCAGGTCCCCGCGTCCCTGTACGGCGACCTGAGCGATCTGTTCGAGGGAGACGGCCGCTTCCTCTTCTTGGCCGACGTGGGACAAGTCGATCTCCTGCTCGACGACCCGCTCGTGACGCTGCGCGGGGAGGCGTCCTTCGAGGTCATCGAGAACGGTTTCCAGATCGCCCTGGACGGCGGTGTGGACCTGAACATCCCCGAGGCCACGACGATCACCCTGGAGGGATTGACGACCCTCGCGTTCTTCTCGCCCTCCGCGGGCCCGGATTTGCAGATTGACCTTGGATTCGACGCGGCGCTCAGCGAAACGAACGTCGGCGACATCGCCGCCGCCCGCGGTATGTTCCACCTGGCGATCGATGTCCTGAACTCCCAGCAGCAACCCGCCCAGATCTGGGGCGCAGCGCTCTTGACCACCCAGTTCGACTTCCTGAACGACGTCGGGCTCTACGTCGACGCCAGCGCCGTCTTGCGCGTCAACAGCAGCAACAATGACAAGCTGCCCGAAGTTCTGACGGATGCCTCGGATAATGAAATCCAGGTCGCCCTCCCCAAGGAGTCATTCGCGCTGCGGCTTGATGGCTCCGTCGACTTCCGCATCGACTTCAACGGCAACCACGTCTTCGCCGTTACTGAGTCGGTGGCCAAACTCGACGGCGCCTTCGTCCTCGAGTTCTCGACCGATGGCTTCAACGCCGCCCTCTTTGATGATTCGTCCGGCACCGTGCGTCCGGCCTCGATTGCAATCGGGCCGTCCGGGAGCCGGTTGATGACGTTCGGTGTCCTCGGCTTCCTGGGGATCCGCCTCGACGGCATCGCGGCAGACCTGGTCCTCACGGCCAATGCATCGCTCCCTCTAGGGCTGGGCAATCTCGACGCGGACGCCGTGTTCATCGTCAATACCACGGGCAAGGTGGTGACGTTCAACATCCCCGGTGGCCTGGACCCCAGCCGCTCCTCCCAGGGTCTCTCCGTCACCATCCCCAAGGCCGCGCCGTCAAACCCCGCATCGATCCTCAAAGCGCCCGACAAGGACGGCACCGCCAGCGGCCTCAACAGTCTGATCAACGGCAGCCCGTCGTGGACGGAAGGATCGGTCGGTCCCTACGCCGTTGTATTCGTCGCGGGCGAACTCGACTTTCTGAAAGTACTCGAGTTCGACCTCTCGGGCTACTTCCTGCTGAGCCCGGACGTGATCAGCCTCGAAGCGAACTTCTACGCCGGGGCCAACTTCCTCGATCTCGCCAGTGGCTCGGTGAGCGGGCACATGTTCTTCAGCTCACAAGGTGAATTCGAACTAATAGTCGACGGCAAGGCGCAGCTCGGACCGGATGGCTTCAATATTAACGGCACGGCACACCTGGCGATTAGTTATCTGGATTCCGACCTTAAAGGTTCGGCGGGTACTGGCTCGAAAAAACTCAGCGTCACGGGGTTGTTGTCAGTTGGGGCGGAAGTATTCTACGTCGACATGGGCCATCTTGAGTTGGGCGTCAAATACAAGGAACCTTCCATCACGGTTAGTGTCGGGGGAATTCCGGTTCCGGACATTGCGTGGAGCGCCCCTGATCCGGTATTCGGCGTCAGCTGGCCGTACCCCACGATCGTGATTAAATCGTACGACTTCACCGTCGGCACGCTGACGGTCGACCCGCAGCTGCCGCCAGAACCCGTTCTCGCGTCGCGGGACGCGAACGGTGTGCTGACCCTGAACGCCGGACCGAAATCGAGACGCGATCTTCGCTTAATCAGCGGAGATGTGAGGGACGAGGTCGTCACGATCAAGCGCGGCGGTGCGGGTACCGTGTCAGGGGAAAAGATCCAGATCACCATGTTTGGTGTTACCAAAGAATATGACAACGTCACCAGCATCTCCGCTGACATGGACGACGGTGACGATACCGTGGATATCCTTGATGGAGTCACTGTGCCGATCGTGGTTCACCTTGGTGTTGGCGCGGACATTCTGACAAACAGATCCGCCGCTCTCCTGACCGCCTACGGAGACGGGGGACGAGACCAGCTGAAGGGAGGAAGAGGTGCGGATAATCTCTACGGCGGTGACGACGGCGACAACATCAACGGAGGGACCGGTGCTGACTTGATCGAGGGTGGAGCTGGAAGCGACTTCCTCATCGGCGGCGACGGCGCTGACACGATCAAGGGAGGTGGGGGAGAAGACCTGATCGCGGGCGACCTGGCAGAGTTTAAGCCAATTTTCGCGGACGAAGCGAAAACCATTCTCATCAGCACTGAGTTCGCATCGAAAGAGTCGGCGAACGGTGGGAGCGACAGCATTGAGGGCGGCGATGGCGCTGACATCATCTTCGGAGGCAGCGGTGCCGATAACATCACCGGCAACGCCGGGAACGACCGATTGTTCGGCGGTGAGGGCAAGGCAACGTTCACGACCACAGTCGATGTCGTCGGGCTCAGCTCGAGTCTCGACGGGAACGATCGGCTGACCTGGGCTGTCGGCGATGGCGACGACATCATCGACGGTCAGGCCGGCGTGACCGATACGCTCGACATCCTCGGCACCGACGGCAGCGCGGAACAGGTGATCGTCAGCGCGAAGGGCACGGGCTTCACCGCCGGCATCGGAGCGGCGACCCTGAGCGTTGACGGCGTCGAAGTTTCCAACATCGAGGGCCGCGGCGGGAGCGACACGTTTACCATCAACGACCTGACCGGGTCGGTGTTGCAGCAGATCAATCTCAAGCTCGGCAGCGACAACGTGCAAGATGCAGTTGTTGTCAACGGTTCGGCGAGCAGCGACGTATTCACCATTGCTCCGTTCGGAAACGCCCTCCGCGTTCAGAAGACAGGTGGCGTGACGATCGACGTCCTCGACACCAGCAGCACGTCCGGAAGTGACACCATCACGCTCGACACCAAGGCGGGAGCAGACACCATCAACGTGCGCGGCAGCCTGGTTGGGACCTTGACCACGGTGCATGGCGGCGACGGCAATGATCTCATCCAAGTTGGCAGCAACGCCACTGCACTTGCCAATACTGGTGGCAATCTTAACGGCATTGCCGGGAACTTGACCATCGCTGGAGACGGCGGCCTGGACGTCCTCAGTCTGGACGATACCGGCGACACCACGGCCAACGCCGGCACGTTGACCTCAACACAGATTACTGGCCTGGGTCTGGGGAGCAATGGCATCACCTACACGGGACTGGAGACGCTGGTCGTTTGCATGGGTTCCGGCGGCGACACCTTCAACGTTCTGAACACGGCCAACGGAACCGCCAGCACCATCAAAACAGGCGGCGGCAATGACCTCATCGCGGTCAACGCCACCGGCTCTGGCGGCCCAATTTCCCTGAACGGCCAGGCGGATTCCGATACTTTCAACATCAATCTTGGCAGCCTCGCCGCCATCGTCAGTGTTTCGGACACCGGGGCGAGCGGCAGCGATGCCCTCAACATCAACGGCCTTGTCGGTGGTAACAACATCGTGCTGGAATATGCCAAGATCACCAGCGGCACCGAGCTGGTGAATTACACCGGCATTGAATCCCTGCAAATCAACACCCACGATGGCGCTGACGCCTTCATGATCAAGGACAACGGCGCCGTCACGACCATCAACAGCGGCAAGGGAGATGACGAGTTCACCATCGGCCCCGCGGTCAATGAAGATGGAGAGGTCATTGATGCCAACTTCAACGGCACCAACACCGATGAGCAGGCCATCAAGGGCACCAGCTTCCAGATGACCATTAACGGCGGCGACGACAACGACGACTTCGAAGTCAACCGTAATACCGCCGACTTGTTCCTCAACGGCGAAAACGGCGACGACGTCTTCGTCCTCAACACCCTCATCACCGGCGGCGATTCCACGGTGGACGGCGGTGGCGACGCGGATGTGATCACCTATCTCCAGAACGCCCCCGTTCACATCAACGGGGGCGATGGTTTCGATACTATCATCGTCAACGGCAGCAAGTTGGACGACTTCTTCATCATCACGGGCACGACCATTGAGGTCGTGGGCAGCCGCAAGGTCGACTATGTCGAGATCGAAAGCCTAACAGCCAATGGGCGCAGGGGCATGGATACCTTCACCGTGGATACGACCATTGACGGCCTTGGAAATCCGCTGGCCACAAGCGCCCTCGATTTGCTGGCGGTGAACGGCCAGCAAGACAACGACCTGGTGGAACTGCGCGGCATGCTCACCGACATCACCGCAACCTTTAGCGGTGGCTTGGGCAATGACACGTTCAACCTGAGGAGCTTGGCTCCCTTGACCGTGACCGTTAATGCAATCGACGGCCCGGTGTCGATCAACGGCGACGAAGGGGAGGACACGCTGAACGTCTACGACACCTGCGACTCAATCGCCAATACCGGCACGCTGACCGGCACAACGCTCACCGGGCTCGGGATGGCAGGCGGCGTGACCTACGGCACCCTGGAAGCGCTGAACATTTCGCTGGGCAAGGGGGGCAACACCTTCACCATCCAGGACACCCACACAGGCCTCACCTTCCTCAAAAGCGGCTCGGGCGCCGACACGGTGCACGTGCGCCGAATCCACGGCACAACCACTGTCAACGCCGAAGCCGGGAATGACACGATCAACGTCGGCTGCCTGGCACCGTCGACCAGTGGCACCGTGAACCAGATCGCCTCCGCCCTGTTCGTCAATGGCGGCGCGGCCAATCTCGATACGCTGAACGTGGATGACACCGGCGATGCGACTCCGAACGACGGTGTTCTGACTGCGACCACGTTAACCGGCCTCGGCATGGGTTTTGGGATCACTTACAGCAACTTGGAAGTGCTCAACGTTTCCTTGGGCGCGGGGGGCAATTCCTTTAATGTCAAGGCCACAGCGGCTGGGACGGCCACAACGCTCAACAGCGGCAATGGCGATGACATCCTCACCATTGATTCCAACGGCGCTTTGGCGAACGGTACCGTGAATTGCGTGGTCAGCAGCCTGACCATCAATGGCCAGGACGGGTTCAACGTCTTGACGATGGAAGACTACAGCGACACCACGGGCGATAAGGTCCACGTCGCGCCGACCCAGATCGGCGCGGCCACCGGCGATACTTTCTTCGGCACAGGCGGTTTTCTCACCTACAGCGACCTCGACAAGGTCACCCTGAACATGAGTCAGGCGTACTTGCCCGACACGATCTACCTGACGCCGAGTCGCCTGGGCACTGAGTTCTTCATCCGTGGCCGGGATCCTCAGACTCCCATGCGGCGAGATCAACTGAACGGCGATACCCTGTACCAGGATTTTACGGGCCTGACGGCCACTGAGCGGCTAGGTGTCCGCCTCAATGCGACGGGACTGAACAATCCGGCCGACCCGGTGTTCAACGTGTGGAACATTCCGGGACATGGCAGGGTCAACTACAAGCAAATCGAGAAAATGAACCACGTCCAGACCGTGGCGGTTGGGGTCGACCTCGGCGGTCAAGAACCGCGGGTCAAGGTCATTGATGCGGAGACGGGCGTCCAGAAGCTTACCTTCCTGGCATTCGCTGCCGGTTTCAAGGGGGGCGTACGGGTCGCAGTGGGGGATGTCAACGGCGACGCGATCCCGGACATCATCACGTCCGCGGGGCCCGGCGGCGGACCGGAAGTGCGGGTGTTCAACGGCGCCACCGGGGCTCGGTTCACCGAGCCCATCGGTGACTTCTTTGCCTTCCAGAAGGGTTCCAATACTACCGTCTACGTGGCCGTGGGCGATTTCAATATGGACGGCCTCGCCGACATTGTCACCGGCTCCGATTCCGGTGATCCGATCGTCAAGGTCTTCGACTCCTACAAGCTTCTGACCGGACAGGCCAATCCCGTGATGTCGCAGTTCACGGCCTACGATCGGCACATCACGGGCGGTGCTCGCCTGGCGGTCGGCGACCTGACCGGAGACGGCATACCCGACATCGCCGCCGCTCCCGTTTCCGGGCTGAGGTCGGAAGTGCGCATCTACGCCACCAATCTCAGCGCAAACCAGGCTACCGTCTCGCATTCACTATTCACAAGCTTCACCGCCTTTCCCAATTACAACGGCCCCATTAACATCGCCGTGGGCGACGTCAGCGGCGATGGCCGGGCCGATGTCATAGTTGGCACGGACTCAGGGGGCTCGTCCCTGGCGCGCATCTACAACGGGGCCACGCTCCGCGCCGGGTCGGCGCCCACACTGTTCACCGAATTCGCACCCTTTGACAAACAGCCAGGAGGCGTGCGGATGGCGCTGGTTGATGTGAATGGCGACGGCGTCAACGAGCTGATCACCTCCTCTGCCCTGACCGGCAGCAAGGTCAAGCCGAAAGCCTTCCGCCTCCAGCCCAATGGTCCTGGTGGCTTGACGCCCGCTGCAATTGACGCCGTCTTCGCCGGCTATGCCTCCGACCCGTTCTTCCAGGGTGCGCTGTTCCTTGCTGGCGGAAATTAGCGGCTTATTACCCCTGACGGCGCACGTGGCCGTGGCCGATGAGGTAAAGGCTGCTTATGAACGGCTTATCGGGTCACAGCAGAAAACTAGGGGGTCGAATCCTCGACCACGCCGTATTCAAACATTCCAGTGAATTACTCATGCTTTTCCGTGGGGCTCACCCGGTGCTGGCCCCCCCCGGTGCTCCTCGTATACGCGGTTCATCAGGAATGCGCTCGGGTGGAGCACCGAATGGAGTAGGTCCTTTGAATGGTGCCCCGGGAGGACCCGCTGCTGGAGGCAGCAAGTGAGTCCACGGAGCGGCCTAAATCGTCGAACAATTCTGCGACAATGCGCGTCAGGCTGTTCGCAATGGGAGGGGTCTTGCAGCCGTTTCGCAATTGCTTGCGCTATAAGGAAGTATGAATCCGCAGGTGCTCCATAGTTAGGGCTACTGGCTACCGCTCCACTACTACATCTATGGAGGCCTTTGCGGTATCGCGGCGCTCGGCTTCGTGCTCGCTGTCGTAGCCGCAATCGTGATGTCGGGCGAAAAACGCGACGACCGATAACCGCTTTCTGAGGTTTCCGCCGCCCTTTAACTGGCACAATCGTCATCGCCGGAGCAGGCAATGTGCTAGGGTTGCGAAACGTCAGATGACATCCGGGAGCATGAGCGATGAACTATCTGGAACGCTATCGCAATGGGGAATGTGAAAAAGTCTGGAACGAGCTTCAGGCCCTCGGCCCCAGTGTCCGCCGCGAGCCGCATTTCTCTCAGGCTCGGGAAGTGGCCACGGAAACGATGCGCCGCGTCAAGCGGAATTGCGAGCAGATAATTTCGCGGCTCCGCGTCCTGGGATACAAGTTCGGCACCTACCCGGATGGTTCTCGCCGCTCCTACGTTGGAGAGCCAATCTCTTCACCGTCCCGACAAATGGGCATCGATTGCAGTGAGCTTGAGGAGCAGGCCGGCACGATTCCGCTCTCGCTCATGGCCTTTTGGCAGGAGGTTGGGGCAGTTGATCTCGTCGGCATGCACCCCGCCTGGACGGACGGCCTTGATCCGCTCGTTGTGGACCCGCCGGAAGGGGCGCTCAGCTTCCTTTGTGAGGAGGAGGGGGAAACGGAAGCCCCAAGGATGTTCGCCGGCCTTGCCCCTGACGACTTGCACAAGGACAACACGAGTGGTGGTGATCCGTACGGCGTGCACTTACCCAATCCGTTGGCCGACTTCCCGTTTCTGTATGAGCGGCATAATCTCCACTTCGTCCCCTATCTACGGCTCGCCATTCTGCGCTGGGGTGGCTTCCCTGGCTTGGACGGGAGGAGGGAAGAGTTTGAGCCGCTTGGTGG
>Ga0065712_10067933_pt1 | contig 20332 bp, 18 predicted proteins | sample MisRhiReplicate1_FD_59099 | JGI IMG/M metagenome (GOLD analysis project Ga0065712, IMG submission 59099) | Miscanthus rhizosphere microbial communities from Kellogg Biological Station, MSU, sample Rhizosphere Soil Replicate 1: eDNA_1 v3... | ecosystem: Host-associated > Plants > Roots >...
CTTGCCGGCGATGCAGTCGACGCGGTATGTCAGGAAAATCGCGTCATCGTTTATCGCCGGCAAGCCGCCTCCCACGGTCCGTAGTTTGCAGCGCGACAGCGTTACGTCGAAGACGTGGTGGCGCCTCCCACAGGGTCTGCACGCCTATTCAATCCAGCATGAACAACGCATCGTTGCTGAACTGCGCCTCGAACTGGCTGGCGGGCATCGGGCGGCCGAAGAGGTAGCCTTGCACCTCGTCGCAGTCGTGTTCGCGCAGGAAGTCCAGTTGCTCCTGGGTTTCCACGCCTTCGGCGATCACCGACAGGTTAAGGCTGTGGGCCATGGCGATAATTGCCCGGGCGATCTGTGCGTCCTGTTCGCCGGAGGGCAGGCCGTCGACGAAGGTGCGGTCGATCTTCAGGACATCGATCGGGAACTGCTTGAGGTAGTTGAGCGACGAGTAACCTGTGCCGAAGTCATCCACCGCAATGCTCAACCCCAGATTCTTCAGCCCGTCGAGTATCTGCATGGCTTCGTTGACCTCGCGCATCAGAATGCTTTCGGTCAGTTCCAGTTCCAGGCACGCAGGGGGCAGGCCGACGGTGTGCAGAATGCTGGCGATGCGTTTGCCAAGTTGGCCGTCCGAGAACTGCCGGGCCGAGATATTCACGGACACTTTCGGCACGCGAACTTTTGCCTGATGCCATTTCTTCAACTGGGTGCAGGCTTCGGTCAGGACCCAGTCGCCGACTTCGACCACCAGCCCCAGTTCTTCAAGCACCGGAATGAAGTCGTTCGGCGGCACCAGACCACGGCGGGGATGGCGCCAGCGCAGCAAGGCCTCGGTCCCGGTCAGGCGCTTGCCATCGCCGCTGAACTGCGGCTGGTAGTACAGCGTAAATTCCTGTTGTTCCAGCGCATGACGCAGATCGCTTTCCAGCTCCAGACGCTCCAGCGCCGAGGCGTTCATGTCGGCCTGATAGAACTGGAAATTGTTCTTGCCGCGCTCCTTGGCGTGATACATCGCCGTGTCGGCGTTCTTCATCAACTGGCTCAGCTCATCGCCGTCCTGCGGACTCAGGGCGATGCCGATACTGGCGGTCACAAAAAACTCGCGTCCCTCCAGCACGAACGGGGTCACCAGACTGGTGAGGATTTTCTCGGCGACATGAATGGCGCGGTTCAAGGCGCTTTCCCGAGTCGGACCTGGCTGCAGCAGCAGGGTGAATTCATCGCCGCCCATGCGCGCCACGGTGTCATCGTCCGTCACGCAGGCCAGCAGACGCGTGGCCATCTCCTGAAGCATGCGATCCCCCGCAGCATGGCCCAAGGAGTCGTTGATCGGTTTGAAACGGTCCAGATCGAGGAACATCAGCACGACCCAGGCCTGTTGCCGCTCGGCCTGCTGCAGCGCCGAATGCAGGCGGTCCTGAAACAGCGTGCGGTTGGGCAGGTGGGTCAGGGCATCGTAGTAGGCCAGGCGATGGATGCGTTCTTCGCTGGCCTTGCGCTCACTGATATCACTGAAGAAGCACACGTAGCTCGCCAGATCGCCTTCATCGTCCACCACCGCCGTGATGCCGACCCATGCCGGATAATGCTCGCCGTTGCGCCGCTTCAGCCTGACCTCGCCCTCCCAGGTTCCGCTCTGGTTGAGTTGCCTGATGACGTAGCGCAGGTGTGCTTCCTGTTCCGCTTCCACCGTCAGCATGCCTGGCAACTGATCGAGTACCTGAGCCACTTCGTAGCCGCTGACCCGGGTGAACGCTTCGTTGGCCTGCACGATGTAGCCTGCGGGATCGGTGATCAGAATGGCCGACGTAGAGTGTTCGAATACGGTGGCAGCCATGCGCAGGTCTTTTTCCGCGCGGCGCTGCTGGCTGATGTCGCGGCCAACCCCGAGAAGCCCCTCGAAATTGTCGTGCTCGTCCCAGACCAGCACCATGCGCAGTTCGACCGGTACCTTGCGGCCGTCGGCCCGCAGGCAGTCGAACACGAACAGACGCGGCGTGTTGTCGCTGCGCAACTTCGCCAGTTCTTCCGGCTTGTCGAGAACTTTGCGGATGTTGCGGATCAGCGCATCGAACCCCGTCAACTGTTGCGGGTTGGCAACGGTCACGCCCCAGCCGTGAGCGAGAATCCAGTCGGCGGTGTAGCCCAGCACGCTCTGAACCGAGGGGCTCACGTAATTGGGCTCGAGCTGATTGTCCGTGGAGAAGATCACATCACTGATGCTCTCGGCGAGCATCCGATAACGCTGCTCACTGTCACGCAAGGACTGGCTGGACGTGACCTGATCGGTAATGTCCTTGGCAACGCCGATGATGCGTGTCACCAGGTTCTGGCTATCCCGCGCCAGCGCCTGCTCGCGAATGTCGAAGCAGCGCCACTGGTTATCACAGTCGCGGAAGCGCAGGACACATTGCAGCAGTTCGTTGTGCCCGTGATGACGCTGGCGCAGACGCATGTCCTGATAGGGTTTTGCGTCTTCCGGATGGAGCAGGATTTCCCAGAAGAACTCGCCCATCCCGTGCAGTTCCGACTTGCTGTAACCCAGCGTCTTGCCGAGATGGTGGTTGCTGTAGATCATCCGCTGGCTGAGCACATCCTGCACGTAGAGGTGGTCCGGCACGGTGCGGACCACATCGGACCAGAAGCTTTCACGGTCCAGCAACGACAGTTCGATCTGTTTGCGGCTGGTGATATCGCCAATGCTGAGAATCACGGCATCGAAGTCGGCGGGACTTTCCGGAAGCCTGAGCACCAGCCACAGGTGTTGATCCTGGCCGTCCTCGCGGGTTCGGCGGATTTCCAGTTCCAGTCGTGGCTGTTTGTCGAGCACCGCGCGGATTATTTGAATGCCGATGCCGTGACGAGTGCGCGACTCGCCTTCGATCAGTTGCTGCCAGGCCTGCTCGCCGCATTCGACGTTCAGCAGGCCCAGAGCAACGTCATTCACCTCGTTGATCCGCAGCTGTTGCAGCAGCCGGTCAAGCAGGCCCGGCTGGTTCTTCAGCAGCAGGTCGAGGTCTTCGCAGGTCCGGATCTGCAGGGTTTCCAGGCGGCCCGGCAGGCTGGACATGTCCAGGACACAGATCGCAACGCCAGCACCTTCGAAGATATCCCGGTAGCGGCGGCGGCTTTCCAGCAGTTGACGCTGCCTGCCCCGCAGGCTCAGGAGGGCAATGAGTGGCAGAATCGAAAACAGCAGGCCGATGATGCATTTGCCCACGAGAGGCGCCAGCAGGTCCTGGCGAGCCTTGTGTGCATCGAAAAGTCCACGCAGCTGCCAGTCGCTGTTGCCCAGAGGCTGAAGCAGGACGGTCTCTGCATGGCCGGTGTCCGTGACGTTGTCAGGCAGCGTCTCGCGCAGTATCACCTGCTGAGTGACACGTTTTTCCAGCCGCCACAGATGCTGGAAATCCTGCGTCGGTTGCTGGATGAAACCCTTGAGGGCGTCGGGCAGCATGCGCACGGCCCAATAGTTGCCGGTTGTGCCTGCGCTCTGGCGCAACAGCAGATAGATCTGTGAACCGTCCTCATTGCTGGTGTAGTAGAAAGGACGGCCAGTGGCCTGCTTCAGCGCACTTTTCAACAGCGTGGCATCGCTGCTCATGTCGGCGCTGTCCCTGATGACCTCGCCGTTGGGGGCGAGGCTGACAACGCTGCGCAATGTCGGCAAGGCTGCGCGCAGCGCGCTCATTGGCGTCGCCTGTTCGGGCTTGTCTTCGCCTGACTGGATTTCCTCCAGCAGATTCATCGCAATCTGGGCGTTGAGCGCCATGTTCAGACTGATCCGGTCGCAAAGCTGTGTCGCGTAATCGAGGCTGCGCTGGCGCTGGCGTTCCTGGGTCTGATGGAATTGTTCGATAAGTTCCCAGAGCAGCAGCGCGATCATCAGCAACACCAACGTCGCCAGCACCCCCTTCAGTGAGCCGCGCAGAGGCCTGACGGTACTGCTTTTGGCGATACGCGATGGTGAAGAAGTCGTTGATGTGGGCAAGTCGTTGTTCCTGACTACTGGACTGAAGCAGCGATGCACTATGCAATATAAGCTGGCCACCCAAAAGGGCGGCTAGCATGCCTTGAGTTGTGGCAGAGTGCCAGTCCCACTGGGCCGGATGGTTTGCCCTGCAGGCCGCATTCGGGTAGCTTTGCGCAACGCGCGATTACCGCCCGACTCCTGCATGAGTGACTCCACTGTGTGCAAACAAGATCCAGCTTCATAGCTGCCCAGGCACTCAAGTCTGTTCTCTGCCTGTTCTGATTCAAGGCGTGGAACGCTCATGCGGCAAGTCTGAAAGACAAATAAAAGCTTTTTTTCGGTCGGGGCTTTAAGCTCGCGTCCCAGATCAGTCCTTATCACAGACACCAGGTTTTCATTCCATGGCTCAATACGTCTTCACCATGCATCGGCTGAGCAAAGTTGTGCCGCCGAAGCGGGAAATCCTCAAGAACATCTCCCTCTCTTTCTTCCCGGGCGCCAAGATTGGCGTGCTGGGTCTCAACGGTTCGGGTAAGTCGACACTGTTGAAGATCATGGCCGGCGTCGACACCGAGTTCGATGGCGAAGCGCGCCCGATGCCTGATCTGAACGTAGGTTATCTGCCACAGGAACCGCAACTCGATCCCACCAAGACTGTGCGTGAAGTGGTCGAAGAGGCCGTCAGCGTCATCAAGGACGCCCAGGCGCGTCTGGACCAGGTCTACGCCGAATACGCCGACCCGGATGCCGACTTCGACAAGCTGGCTGCTGAACAGGCCAAGCTCGAAGCCATCCTGCAGGCCAGCGACGGTCATAACCTTGAGCGCCAGCTGGAAGTCGCCGCAGATGCGCTGCGTCTGCCTGCGTGGGATGCAAAGATTTCCGTATTGTCCGGCGGTGAGAAGCGTCGTGTCGCCCTGTGCCGTCTGCTGCTGTCCGCTCCCGACATGCTGCTGCTCGACGAACCGACCAACCACCTGGACGCCGATTCCGTCGCCTGGCTGGAGCACTTCCTGCACGACTTCCCGGGCACCGTGGTTGCGATCACGCACGACCGTTACTTCCTGGACAACGTCGCGGGCTGGATTCTGGAACTCGACCGCGGCGCCGGTATTCCTTACGAAGGCAACTATTCGGGCTGGCTTGAAGCCAAGTCTGATCGTCTGGCCCAGGAATCCAAGCAGCAGTCGGCCCATGAAAAGGCCATGAAAGACGAGCTGGAATGGGTTCGCAAAGGTGCCAAGGCGCGCCAGTCCAAATCCAAGGCTCGTCTGCAACGCTTCGAAGAAATGCAGTCGCAGGAATTCCAGAAGCGCAGCGAAACCAACGAGATCTACATCCCGGCTGGTCCGCGTCTGGGCGACAAGGTTATCGAGTTCAAGAACGTCACCAAAGGCTATGGCGATCGCGTCCTGATCGACAACCTGTCATTCGCCATGCCCAAAGGCGCCATTGTCGGCGTGATCGGCGGTAACGGTGCCGGTAAATCGACCCTGTTCCGCATGCTGATGGGCAAGGAGCAACCGGATTCGGGCAGCATCGAAATTGGTGAAACCGTGCAACTGGCCTGCGTTGACCAGAGCCGTGACGATCTGGACGGCAGCAAGTCGGTGTTCCAGGCGGTTTCGGACGGTTCGGACGTGATCCGGATCGGCAACTATGAAATCCCGTCGCGCACCTATGTTGGCCGTTTCAACTTCAAGGGCGGCGATCAGCAGAAGTTCGTCAAGGACCTGTCCGGTGGTGAGCGCGGTCGTCTGCACCTGGCGTTGACCCTGAAAGAGGGCGGCAACGTGCTGCTGCTCGACGAACCGTCCAACGACCTCGACGTTGAAACCCTGCGTTCGCTGGAAGAAGCATTGCTGGACTTCCCGGGCGCGGCCATTGTGATCTCCCACGATCGGTGGTTCCTTGACCGTGTGGCGACCCACATTCTGGCGTACGAAGACGACTCTCAAGCCGTATTCTTCGAAGGCAACTACACCGAATACGAAGCTGACCGTAAAAAGCGTCTTGGCGATGCCGCTGCCCAGCCGCACCGCGTACGTCACAAGAAGCTGGCGTAACTCAGATACAGCGGGAGCGCCTTTTCTGGCGCTCCTGTTGTCTCAGCCTACGTCCGTCTCAATCAGCACCACCTCGATCACCTGATCGCCCGCCGGTCGTTTCCACAACACCTCATCGCCCAACAGCGCACCCAGCAACGCGCGGCCCAGTGGCGACCCCCAGTTGATCAAACCATTGGCCGCATCGGCCTGATCCTCACCCACCAGTTGCACACGCTGCTGGCGGTCGTCCTCATCGGCAAATGTCACCCAACTGCCAATCTGCACCTTCTCGGTCGAAAGGGCGGGCGTGACCACCTGTGCGCTTTGCAGGCGCTGGTTGAAGTAACGCAGGTCTCGCTCCAGGTCTGCCAGACGCTGCTTGTCGGCATTGTCGCCCAAGGCCGTTTGGGCGCTGTGCTGCGCCTGAAGATCGCTCACGTGCTGTTGCAGCAATACCAGGCCGTGAGCAGTCACGTAATTGGGTTGTTCGCTGACCGTGCGCTCCACCGGCTGGTTGGCATCGGCGGCGGCGTTGTCTTCGTTTACAAATGCGCGACTCATGAAGTGTCCTCCCTCAATTGGGTTTGGGCCACGGTGAGGCGTGATTGGTTTCGTTGAAATGCCGGCTGCGACGTGCCAATCAGTTCGGGCGGTAGGCTTTTGCGGCGCTGCGGGTCTTTTCCCGCTCCCAGTCGCGGTCACGATCATTGAAGATCTGACCCGGATCGAAGCGGCTGCGATTTTCCTGAGAGGCCTGACACTGGCGAAAACCATCGCCCCAGCCTTCTGCGTAGAGCTTATCCTTGAGGTAGCGCGGTACGTTTTTCTTGAACTCCCCGGTGAACGCACCTGCCGCGGCCTTGCCGCTGCCACATCCGTCCTGATACCCGTCGGCGAAGCCGGGCGGATAACCCTCAGCCAGCATTTGATCACGGGCGGACTGACAACCCGCCAGCCCGATGGCCAGCGACAACAACACCCAATGCAGCTTCATGATGGTTTCCTCTACGTATGAGGAGAGTCTAGAAGCGAATGTGTGAGTTATTTGTAAAAACGACGTGGGGAATGTGTAGTGTCGCTTCGCTATCTGCTGAATGACTCAGGCCGGATCGCTGGTCTGACGGTTGCGCTGCAGTTTTTCACGGCTCCCACAGACGCTCATCTCGTTGTCGCCAGTGATATCAATAGTGATACCACTTCACCTCTAGCATCACTTCGTTCTGTGGCGAGCTCATCTGGCTGAATTCGCGTTGGGCGCTCAGGCGCAGGCCTACGTTTCGGGAGAGTTCCCACTGCTGATTGAGGCTGACGCTGCGGCGTACTTCGCCGTTGGTGAAGTAATCACCCTTGGCTTCCAGGCTCAGGTTGCCCAGCGGGTTGCGCCACAGCAGGCCGGTGTTGAAACCCGCGGCTGGCGAGATGAATTCCGAAAAGTCATTGTTGTGCTCGACACGCACTGTGCCCAGCGCGAAACCCAGTACCTCTTCGCCCAGTTGCCAGGTGCCGCCCGCGCCGCCGTTGACGTGGCTGACCAGATTTTCATCGCCATGCTTGCCCAGCACACGCTCAAGGCCGCCGGTGACTTGCCATGACCATGGCTTGAGCAGTTCGGTACGGGGTGTCAGTGAACGAATCGTGGCCAGATCCAGTTGCTGGACCTGCCAGTCGTTGCCTTCGTACTGACGCACCTTGAGCTGCAGGATCTCGATCTGAGCGCCGAGCGGGAAGCCATAGGCGTTGTCGTTCAGGTCGTGATACGCCATGCGCAGGCCGTACTCACCGAAAGCCCGGTCGCCCCGTGTGCCTACGCCCAGTTGCCAGGTGCGTGACTCATGTCCGTCTTCCGGCAGGCCGGGGCGCTGAATGTCCAGTTGCGGCGGCGGGTTCTGGTTGATGGCCTGCAACAGTTCGAAACTGCGCTGGGAGCGCGCTGCGTCACGCTCCAGCCCATTGGCACGATAGCGTTCGAGGCGATAGGCAGCGTCCTGAATCAGCGCGCGACGCTCCTTGGGCTGTGCCACATACTGCGGGTCCTGCAGTTGCTTCTGGTCAGCGCTGACCTTCAGCACCCATTGCTGTTCGTCAGCGTTCAGCGGTTCGGCACGGCTCAGCAGTTCGCGTTCACGAGAGGGGCGGTAATCAATGCTTTCAACCAGTCCCGCGGCCTTGATGGCTTTGACCGTGTCGGTCGGAATGGCCGTCAGCCCGAACTGTTCGGTCAGGTGCAGGCCGGGGCGGGCGACCTGCAACAGTTCCAGCAGGCGATACGAGCAGTTTTCATCGAAGAAGAAGTAGCTGAAGCGAATCTGCTTCAGTTCCCAGACATGCTCGACCATGCGCCCGGTTTCTTCGGGCGTCAGGTTCAGTCGGTATTCCCACAGGTCGCGGTTTTCCAGGCTGCGGTATTCCGACAGTTTTTCCTGATACGGCACCAGCGCGAACAGGCCGGGGTAGCCGCCCATCAGGCCTTTCCATGCATACAGGATGCTGTTGTCCATGCCTTCGATGTAGGCGCCGAAGTTGATCGCGTAGCTCAGTAGCGTGGTGTTGTTTGCTTTCGCGCTGGCCGGATCGATGCGCAGCAGCGTGTGGCCGAACATGGACGACGGACTGTTGAGGTAGGCCGCCGGGAAGATCAGCACGGTGCTGTCCGGGGCTACGTCTTTGTACCAGGTCTTGAATTCCTTGCAGTCCAGCACCGGCAGGTCGGTCAGTTTCAACTGATCGCGCAGCCAGCGGGTCCTTGCAGGGTAAACGCACTGTGCGTGGGTCTGTTCGTTGGTGACGGGCGCATAAATGGCGTCGAGCGTCGCGCTCAGCTCAGCCTTCGGGTCATGCGCGCCATCAGCCGCGAGAAAGAATTTGGGGTCGTCAACGTAACTGCGCCAGCCGCCGAGCTTGCCAGCCTCGTAGTGGCCCAGTGAAATCCAGAATGGCTCGTTGGCCAGTTGCTGCAAACGGTCGGCAGCCACGCGCGGGGCGGCAGACAAGGGGGCACAGACAAACAGCGCCAGCAAGGCAAGACGTTTGAGCATAGAGGGCAACTAGTCAGGGAGAAGAGTCCCGCCCCTCATGAAGAGGGGCGGGCGAACGACTTTAAGCCTGGGTAGCGTACTTGGCCAGGGTTGGATCGTTTTTCAGAACGTTGACGGTGTTGGCGTGAACGTCTTCGGCAGTGGCGTCAGCCTTGCTGAAGATTTGCGAGAAGTGCTCGTGAGTGACAGAAGCGAAACGCGCACGATCTTCCGGTGCGACGCCCAGCACGACCGCGTAGGTGGTCAGTGCTTCGCCCTGGCCCATGGCCATGTCTTTGGAGAGTTCATCCATCATGCCGTTCATGGCCAGCCAGGATTTGCCGCCATAAGTCAGAGCGCTGTTCGTAGAGCAGCCGTTGGTGCCGGACGTCATGCCGAAAGTGGCGTTGCCCGAAGTGCCGTTGGTAGTGGAAGCCAGGAAGTGAGCGGGAGTGCCGCGTTGACCTTCAAACAGCATGTTGCCCCAACCACAATCCGGACCGCCTGGCGCTTGGGCCATGGCGTTGATGGATACAGCGGCGAAGAGCGTTCCTAGAAGAATCCGTTTCATAGCTTTTTTCTCTTTATGGTCAGCCAAGGGTCGAGTTTCTTTCGTGTCACACCATGCCGGAAGGCTGTTTTGAGCGATCCGCGAAGTTTTGAGTTTAGGCGGGTTCCAAGGGTTCCGTGAGCTATTGCAGAATATTGCGTAAAACAGCGTTTTTTATTACACATGAAGCGTCTTTCATGGAAGAGAAAGTCATCCAGACGGATCCGCCCTCGAAAGCCTGTCTTGCAAGTCGTGTGCGGCGAGCGCCAGAATGCCTGCATCTGCCCCGCCTGATGTAAGGAACACTGATGCCCGATTCTGTCGCAGCCAACCTACGCCTGGCGCCACACGCGCTGACCCGTCCGTTTTCCGCTGAGCAGTTCAGCTTTACGACCACCAACGATCTGGAACCCTTTCGCGGTGTGCTCGGCCAGGAGCGAGCGGTAGAAGCCTTGCAGTTCGGGGTCGCGATGCCGCGTCCCGGTTACAACGTATTTGTCATGGGCGAACCCGGCACCGGCCGGTTCTCGTTCGTGAAACGCTACCTCAAGGCCGAAGGCAAGCGTATGCAGACGCCTTCGGACTGGGTTTACGTCAACAATTTCGACGAGCCTCGCGAGCCGCGTGCGCTGGAGCTGCCGCCGGGCAGCGCGCAAGCGTTCATCGCCGACATCGGCGGCCTGATCGATAACCTGCTGGTGACCTTTCCGGCGGTGTTCGAGCACCCCTCGTATCAGCAGAAGAAGAGTTCGATCGATCGTGCCTTCAATCAGCGCTACGACCGTGCACTGGACGTGATCGAGCGCCTGTCGCTGGAAAAGGACATCGCGCTTTACCGGGACAGCAGCAACATCGCCTTCACGCCAATGGCCGATGGCAAGGCGCTGGACGAAGCCGAGTTCTCGCAACTGCCGGAAGCGGATCGCGAGCGTTTTCACGAAGATATTTCTGCGCTTGAAGAGCGTCTGAACGAAGAACTTGCAAGCCTGCCGCAGTGGAAGCGTGAGTCGAACAACCAACTGCGTCAGCTCAACGAAGAAACCATCACCCTGACCCTGCAACCGTTGCTGGCACCGTTGTCGGAAAAGTACGCCGAGAACGCCGCCGTCTGCGCTTATCTGCAGGCGATGCAGGTTTACCTGCTCAAGACGCTGGTCGAGCAACTGGTCGATGACAGCAAGACCGACGCTCAGGCCCGCAAGCTGCTTGAAGAGCAATACAGTCCGAGCCTGGTGGTCGGCCACACCCACGATGGCGGCGCACCGGTGGTGTTCGAGCCGCATCCGACCTACGACAATCTGTTCGGGCGCATCGAGTACAGCACCGATCAGGGCGCGCTCTACACGACCTATCGTCAATTGCGTCCGGGCGCACTGCACCGTGCCAATGGCGGCTTCCTGATTCTGGAAGCCGAGAAGATGCTCAGCGAGCCGTTCGTGTGGGATGCGCTCAAGCGCACCCTGCAGTCGCGCAAGCTGAAAATGGAATCGCCGCTGGGCGAGTTGGGCCGTGTCGCAACCGTGACCCTGACGCCGCAGGTCATTCCGTGGAACGTCAAGATCGTCATCATCGGCTCGCGTTCGCTGTACTACACGTTGCAGGACCTGGATCCGGACTTCCAGGAGATGTTCCGCGTGCTGGTCGACTTCGACGAAGAAATTCCGATGGTCGACGAAACCCTCGAGCAGTTCGCCCAATTGCTGAAAACCCGCACTTCGGAAGAAGGCATGGCGCCTTTGACCGCTGATGCCGTGGCGCGGCTGGCGACTTACAGTGCGCGGCTCGCCGAGCACCAGGGGCGTTTGTCGGCGCGCATCGGCGATCTGTTCCAACTGGTCAGCGAAGCGGACTTCATTCGTCAACTGGCCAGCGACGACAAGACCGACGCAGGTCACATCGAGCGTGCGCTCAAGGCCAAGGCCACACGTACCGGGCGCGTTTCGGCGCGGATTCTCGACGACATGATGGCCGGTGTCATTCTGATCGACACCGACGGTGCGGCCGTCGGCAAGTGCAACGGCCTGACGGTTCTGGAAGTCGGCGATTCTGCGTTCGGCGTGCCGGCCCGCATCTCCGCGACCGTCTATCCGGGTGGCAGCGGGATCGTCGATATCGAGCGTGAGGTCAACCTCGGTCAGCCGATTCACTCCAAGGGCGTGATGATTCTGACCGGTTATCTGGGCAGCCGTTACGCACAGGAATTCCCGCTGGCGATCTCGGCCAGCATCGCTCTGGAGCAATCCTACGGCTATGTCGATGGCGACAGTGCCTCGCTGGGCGAGGTGTGTACGCTGATTTCCGCTCTGTCGCGCACGCCGCTCAAGCAGTGTTTCGCGATCACCGGTTCCATTAACCAGTTTGGTGAAGTGCAGGCGGTCGGCGGGGTCAACGAGAAGATCGAAGGCTTCTTCCGGCTGTGCGAGGCACGCGGTCTGACGGGCGAGCAGGGCGCAATCATCCCGCACGCCAACGTGACGACGCTCATGCTCGATGAGCGCGTGGTGCAGGCCGTACGTGACGGCCAGTTCCATATCTATGCGGTGCGTCAGGCCGATGAAGCCTTGAGCCTGCTGGTCGGCGAGCCGGCCGGTGCGCCGGACGAGCAGGGCGAATTCCCCGAAGGCAGCGTCAATGCCCGCGTGGTCGAGCGGCTGCGCGACATCGCAGAAATGCTCAGCGATGAAGACCTGAAAGAAGAGCTGGAAAAGGAGCCTGCCCAGTTGCAACCTGAACTCAAGGTCTGATGTCATCTTGAGCGGCGCCGGGTGTTCTTGCGAGCATCCGGTGCCCGTTCATCAGCCCCGGTTTCGCAACGTCACTTTTCTTCTATCCTGTCAGGTGATCGTGGTGGCCAAATGGACTGGCACATTTTCCTGCTGTGGAGGAGGGTGATACCGCTGCTGACAAGGAGCTCGCCATGCCGCGCAGCCTCTGCCTCAACCGTGAATGCCTCGGGCTCATCACCCGAATCGAATGCGTCATCCGGCCGATGCCCGGCGATGATGGCCTGTGGATGGTGCTGTTTGCCGCCGGAATGTCTGGCGAACAACCTTCTGCACTTCGCTCTCAGGGACCGTTCACCAGTCTGGCTGCTGCCCAGTCCATTCTCGAGAGTATTGCCGAAAATCTGCTGCTGGGCGGTTATCGCCCGGCTGACGATGTGCCCATCTGGACGCTGCACATGCAGGCTGAATTGCGTCGGCTCAACGGCGATCTGTCCCGCTATCAGCGTTCTTCTCCGTTCAAGTTCTAACCCGTGATTTGTGCGTTATTTTGTCGCACACCTAGAGCCGTACGTTCCCGCTGATATACTCGCGCGTCTTTTTCCAAAACACTTGCGAGTCTCAATGGAACGTTTCTTCGAAAATGCCATGTATGCATCGCGCTGGTTGCTGGCGCCGATCTATTTCGGGTTGTCCCTTGGGTTGCTGGCGCTCTGCCTGAAATTCTTTCAGGAAATCTTTCATGTCCTTCCCAACATCTTCAGTCTGGCCGAAGCCGATCTGATCCTGGTGCTGCTGTCGCTGATCGACATGGCGCTGGTGGGCGGCCTTTTGGTCATGGTGATGATTTCCGGCTACGAGAACTTCGTTTCGCAGCTGGATATCGATGAGGACAAGGAAAAGCTCAACTGGCTGGGCACCATGGATTCCTCTTCGCTGAAGATGAAAGTGGCCGCCTCTATCGTGGCGATTTCGTCCATCCACCTGCTGCGCGTGTTCATGGACGCCACCAATATCAAGACCGAATACCTGATGTGGTACGTGATCATCCACATGACCTTCGTGATCTCGGCGTTCGCGATGGGTTATCTGGACAAGCTGACCAAACTGGACAAACTGACCAAGCAGTAACCCCACGACTGCTTCAGGCTCACATCCGCCTGCCCTGCGCTTGAAATGAGCGAAGGGCGGGCGGTTTCGTTTCTGGATTGTTGTTTCGACGTGCTGTAAAAAGTCCGTTGCGATGCTTTCAGCAAACGACGAAAGAGGTTCGATCATGAATTATCAGGAATTTACCGACCATGCACAGGCTGGCCGGGTCAATGAGCTGAATCTGATCTCGATCGAGGGCGGCATTTACCTGCTGGAGGTGCTGATGAATGGCAGCTCCGGAATGCTCAAGGATCAGGCCGGCAAAACCCTGCACCTGCGCTCGGTCGAACATGCACGTGACCTGCTCAAGAATCTGCCGGTGGTGCCTTTCTACCTGGTCCATTGCGTGGTGCATGACGAGCTGTGCGGCATGCCGGTCAATGACCGTTCCGAGATGCGCATGCCGATCTCCTTTCACTCATCCTGGTCCTGACGCAACGTAGCGCTTCGCCGCGGCGGTAGGGCCTGTCAGGTCAATTGTGCTAGGCTGGCTGCCCTTTTGGTTCGGGGTGCCACCGAGCGGGTCATGATTGCCAGGCTGGTTTTCATGTCCGTCGACAGCGCGCCCCTCTGCGGAGCAGTGTCATGTCCGAAGTCAATCTGTCCACCGACGAAACACGCGTCAGCTACGGCATCGGCCGTCAGTTGGGCGACCAACTGCGCGACAACCCGCCACCGGGCGTCAACCTGGACGCCATCCTGGCGGGCCTGACCGATGCGTTCAACGGTCTGCCGAGCCGCGTTGGTCAGGAAGAAATGTCCGCCAGCTTCAAGGTCATCCGCGAAATCATGCAGGCTGAGGCAGCTGCCAAGGCCGAGAAAGCCGCAGGTGCCGGTCTGGCTTACCTGGCTGAAAACGCCAAGCGTGAAGGCGTGACCACATTGGCCTCGGGTCTGCAGTTTGAAGTCCTGACCGCTGGCACGGGTCCAAAGCCGACGCGTGAAGATCAGGTGCGTACTCACTACCACGGCACGCTGATTGATGGCACCGTGTTCGACAGCTCGTACGATCGTGGCGAGCCTGCCGAATTTCCGGTCGGCGGCGTGATCGCTGGCTGGACCGAGGCGCTGCAACTAATGAACACCGGCAGCAAATGGCGTCTGTACGTGCCGAGCGAGCTGGCTTACGGCGCTCAGGGCGTTGGCAGCATCGCACCGCACAGCGTGCTGGTGTTCGACGTGGAACTGCTGGCCGTTCTGTAACGGCTTCAGGCGGTACGCAAGGTTGCTGAACGAGTCGTCTTGATCCGTTCAGCAACGGGGTTGTGCTGATGCTTCATGCTCAGTGCAACTCGCCTATCGGGCGCAATGCCCGCGCATAACAGAACAGAAACAGATTGCGCACCAGCTCCTTGAGCACCACCGGCTCGCTGGAACTGAGGCTGTAGACATCCAGATCACCCTGATCGCGCAACTCCTCCAGCGCTTCCTCTTCCAGTACGGCACACACCTCCCCGGTTTCGCGATGAAGAATTCGCAGGTACGGGTGTGGGCGGTCCAGCCATGCATCGATCAAATAAGTCATGTTCCATCTCCTGTATCGGTTTGGTGAGAATAATTCTTATTGTGATAATAGCAAGGTTCTATTGAGATTAATTCTCATTTTGTGCCAGGCGGTTGATGTGGGTCAGTGAACGATGGCGATCGTGCTTTTGCTCTGCGCTCATCGTGATACAGAAGTCCGCAAGACGCGCAAAACGGGGGCAAAACGAAAGTGATTGACTGAATGCATACCCCGTGGGAGGCGGCTGCAGCAAGACTTGGCTGAATGGGCATGAATCAGTGCAACAAAAAGCCCGTCACGAGGACGGGCTTTTTCGTGCTGCCGATGCAATCAATGCGTACGTGCGACGGCAAACTCGCTCAGTTCGACCAGCGCATCGCGGTACTCGCTGGGTGGCAGGGCGTCCAGGCAGGCGATGGCCTTGGCGGCGTAGTCACGGGCCAATTGTGCGGTGTAATCCAGGGCTCCGGCGCTTTCGACGGCGTTGCGGATGCTTTCCAGATCTTCCAGGCCGCCTTTCTGAATGGCCTGACGAACCAGGGCAGCCTGCTCGGGCGTGCCTTCGCGCATGGTGTAGATCAAAGGCAGGGTAGGTTTGCCTTCGGCAAGGTCGTCGCCGACGTTCTTGCCCAATGTCTCGGCATCGCCGCGGTAGTCCAGCAGGTCATCCACCAACTGGAAAGCCACGCCCAAGTGATCGCCAAAGGTACGCAATGCTTCGGTCTGTTCGGCAGAGGCGCTGCACAGTGCCGCAGCGCTGTGGGTCGAGGCTTCGAACAGCATGGCTGTCTTGCCGCGAATCACTTCCATGTAAGTTTCTTCAGTGGTGCTGGCGTCGCGAACCTTGGACAATTGCAGCACTTCGCCTTCAGCGATGACGCGCGTGGCCTTGGACAGGATTTTCATCACATCCATCGAGCCGAGTTCGACCATCATCTCGAAGGAGCGCGAATAAAGGAAGTCGCCGACCAGCACGCTTGGCGCATTGCCCCACAAAGCGTTGGCCGTCGAGCGCCCACGACGCATGCCGGACATGTCGACGACGTCATCATGCAGCAGGGTAGCGGTGTGCAGGAATTCGATGGTGGCGGCCAGCAGGCGCACATCGTCGCCTTCGCGGCCCAGCGCCTTGCCACACAGCAATACCAGCAGGGGACGCAGGCGTTTGCCGCCAGCGGACGTAATGTAGTCGCCGATTTTCGAGACCAGCGGTACGCGTGACGTCAGTTGCTTTTTGATGATAACGTCAACGGCACTAAAGTCGTCCGCCACCGCGCGGTAGAAGGCTTGGGGTTGCATCAGCGACACGTGCTCCGGAAAGGTTGCGCCGCATGCTAGGTCGCGGGGTAGAGCGTGTCAAGGTATGACGAGCGGCCCCTTGCAACCCGTCATAGGCTTGCGTACAATCGCGCACCCTAACTTTCCTGGGCAGCACCTGCCTTACGCAATTGCAAACGGGCCGTTCCAGCCCCATGCAGCCATGCCAGCCGATACTCTTCTTATAAAGAGCTGGGTGAGCAGGATTTTCGGAGAAATACCATGTACGCAGTAATTGTTACCGGTGGCAAGCAGTACAAAGTCGCCCCAGGTGAATACCTGAAAATTGAAAAACTGGAAATCGCTACTGGCGAATCCGTCACTTTCGACCGCGTTCTGCTGGTTGGCAATGGCGACGACGTCAATATCGGTGCTCCGGTTGTTGCTGGCGCTACTGTCGTGGCAGAAGTGGTTTCGCAAGGTCGTCACGATAAGGTTCGTATCATCAAGTTCCGTCGTCGTAAGCACCACATGAAGCGCATGGGCCACCGCCAGTGGTACACCGAGATCAAAATCACAGGTATTCAGGCTTAATTTCAGCCTAATCCTCATTTGGAGAATTGACTCATGGCACACAAAAAAGCTGGTGGTAGTACCCGTAACGGGCGCGACTCAGAAGCCAAACGCCTTGGCGTGAAGATGTATGGCGGCCAGGCTATCATTCCGGGCAACATCATCGTGCGTCAGCGCGGCACCCAATTCCACGCTGGCTACGGCGTTGGCATGGGTAAAGATCACACCCTGTTCGCGAAGGTGGAAGGCGTGATCAAGTTTCAAGTCAAGGGCGCCTTCGGTCGCCGCTACGTGAGCATCGTTCCGAAGACTGAAGTCTCCGCAGCGTAATCACGCAGTAGCTTAAAAGCCCTGTCTTGCGACGGGGCTTTTTCGTTTGTAGAGGTAGAGAGTCAGGTGAGTCTCTTGCAAAACTGTTTGTGCGGGCTGTTGTGATGTTGACCCTTGGGGTCGCTGGTTTCTGATCGGTATCGCAACGCTCATTTTTGCAAGAGTCTTATGTAATTTATGTGGTTCTGCTCGTCCCTGTGGCGGGAGGCGTGCGTTATGAAATTTGTAGATGAAGTATCCATTCGAGTAAAGGCTGGTGACGGCGGCAACGGTTGCATGAGCTTCCGTCGTGAAAAATTCATCGAAAACGGTGGCCCCAACGGCGGCGACGGTGGTGATGGCGGTTCGGTCTACATGATGGCCGACGTTAACCTGAACACCCTGGTCGACTACCGTTACACACGTCACTTCGATGCCGAGCGCGGCTCCAATGGTGGCAGCACTGACTGCACCGGTCGTAAAGGTGAAGAGCTGGTGCTGCGCGTGCCGGTTGGCACCACGATCATTGATGCCACCACTCAGGAAATCATCGGCGACCTGACCAAGGACGGTCAGCGCATCATGGTTGCCCAGGGCGGCTGGCACGGTCTGGGCAACACGCGTTTCAAATCCAGTACCAACCGTGCTCCGCGCCAGACCACGCCGGGCAAGCCTGGCGATCAGCGTGATCTCAAGCTGGAATTGAAAGTGTTGGCGGACGTTGGCCTGCTCGGCTTGCCGAACGCAGGCAAAAGTACCTTCATTCGCTCGGTGTCTGCCGCCAAGCCGAAAGTGGCCGACTATCCGTTCACGACCCTGGTGCCGAACCTGGGCGTGGTCAGTGTCGATCGCTGGAAAAGCTTCGTGGTTGCCGACATTCCAGGTCTGATCGAAGGTGCATCCGATGGCGCGGGTCTGGGGATTCGCTTCCTCAAGCATTTGGCGCGTACCCGTCTGTTGCTGCACCTCGTCGACATGGCGCCGCTGGATGAAACCAGTGCTGCGGATTCGGCTGAAATCATCGTCAACGAGCTGGTCAAGTTCAGCCCGTCCCTGGCGGATCGTGATCGCTGGCTGGTGCTGAACAAGTGCGACCAGCTGCTTGAAGAAGAGCATGAGGCTCGCAAGCAGGAGATCGTTGATCGTCTGGAATGGACCGGTCCGGTCTATGTGATCTCTGCCATCGCCAAAGAAGGCACCGAGCAGCTGACCCGCGACATCATGCGTTATCTCGAAGAGCGCAGCCTGCGCATCGCCGAGGAGCCTGGTTACGCCGAAGAACTGGCCGAGCTGGATCAGCGCATCGAAGACGAGGCGCGTGCTCAGTTGCAGGCGCTGGACGATCAGCGTGCGTTGCGTCGCAGTGGCGTGAAGAGCGTTCATGACATCGGCGACGATGACTGGGATGAAGAAGATGTGGACGATGAAGATGGTCCGGAAATCATTTACGTCCGTGACTGATCGCTTGAAGTAAACTTGAACGCCGCTACTTTTGTTAGCGGCGTTTTTGTATCCCGAATTTGAAAACTCTCTGGCTAAGGTTGGAAGATGATGCGCAGCAAAGTGACGGGTGCCCAGCGCTGGGTCGTGAAGATCGGCAGTGCCCTGCTGACAGCGGACGGCAAGGGTCTGGATCGCACGGCCATGAGTGTGTGGGTCGAGCAGATGGTGGCGCTGCATGAAGCAGGCGTCGAGCTGGTGCTGGTTTCCTCCGGGGCGGTAGCTGCCGGGATGAGTCGCCTGGGCTGGACTGTTCGACCCAGTGCGATGCACGAGCTGCAGGCGGCTGCCGCCATCGGTCAGATGGGCTTGGTGCAGGCATGGGAATCCAGCTTTGCCGAGCATGATCGGCACACCGCGCAGATCCTGCTGACTCACGACGACCTGTCCGATCGCAAGCGCTACCTGAACGCTCGCAGCACGCTGCGTACTCTGGTTGAGCTGGGTGTGGTGCCGGTCATCAACGAAAACGACACCGTGGTCACTGATGAAATCCGTTTCGGCGACAACGACACGCTCGCGGCGCTGGTGGCCAATCTGGTCGAGGCTGATCTGCTGGTCATTCTCACGGATCGCGACGGCATGTTTGACGCCGATCCGCGCAACAACCCCGATGCGCAGCTGATTTTCGAAGCCCGCGCGGATGATCCTGCCCTGGATGCGGTGGCTGGCGGCACGGGCGGGGCATTGGGTCGTGGCGGCATGCAGACCAAGCTGCGTGCTGCGCGTCTGGCGGCCCGCTCGGGCGCGCACACCGTCATTGTCGGCGGTCGCATCGAGCGCGTTCTGGCGCGGCTCAAGGGTGGTGAGCGGCTGGGTACGCTGCTGTCACCGGAACGCGGCATGCTGGCGGCGCGCAAGCAGTGGCTGGCGGGGCATTTGCAGACGCGCGGCACGCTGGTGCTGGACGATGGTGCGGTATCTGCCTTGGCCAGAGACCACAAGAGTTTGCTGCCGGTCGGCGTCAAGCTGGTGCAAGGCAGTTTTCGGCGCGGCGAAATGGTGGTTTGCGTGGCGCCGGATGGGCGTGAGGTTGCTCGGGGCCTGAGTAACTACAGTGCTGTTGAGGCGCAGAAGATCATTGGGCAGTCGTCCGAGGCCATCGTGCGCGAGTTGGGCTACATGGCTGAGCCTGAACTGATTCACCGCGACAACCTGATTCTCGTCTGAGTCGGGTCATTAACTGGAAGGAAGGCTCGATGCGCGTCATGAAGGCTTTGTTGACTGCTTTGCTGTTCGTGCCTGTGCTGGTCTCGGCAGAAGAGATCGGCCAGGTGTCGACGGTGTTCAAGATGGTCGGGCCAAACGACCGGATCGTGGTGGAAGCCTTCGATGATCCGAAGGTGGATGGCGTGACCTGCTACCTGTCGCGTGCCAAGACGGGCGGCATCAAGGGCGGTCTTGGGTTGGCTGAGGATCGGGCGGAAGCGTCGATTGCCTGTCGTCAGGTCGGCCCGATCCACTTCAAGGAAGACCTCAAGGATGGTGATGAGGTCTTCAAGGAGCGCACATCGCTGGTGTTCAAGACCATGCAGGTGGTGCGTTTCTACGACAAGAAGCGTAATTCGCTGGTGTATCTGGTCTACAGCGACCGCATCATCGAAGGTAGCCCGCAGAATGCGGTGACCGCTATTCCGATCCTGCCATGGTCGCCCGCGCCAGCGCCATGATTTGAGGTCTGTGTCTTTGGCATGGCGGCGGGTGCGGACTTGTGGGAGGCGGCTTGCCGGCGATG
>Ga0065712_10067934_pt1 | contig 20330 bp, 12 predicted proteins | sample MisRhiReplicate1_FD_59099 | JGI IMG/M metagenome (GOLD analysis project Ga0065712, IMG submission 59099) | Miscanthus rhizosphere microbial communities from Kellogg Biological Station, MSU, sample Rhizosphere Soil Replicate 1: eDNA_1 v3... | ecosystem: Host-associated > Plants > Roots >...
CCCAGCGCCGCGAACATCGCGGCGGCCTGGCTGCTGAAGTCCGGCGAGGCCTCCGCCAGGTGCGCGAGCTGGAGGCAGAGGTCGCTCGTCGCCAGCGCGGCGAGCATCCCTCGAACCTGATCGGCCACCTCCGGCCGCTCCTCCTGCGCGGACTGCGCGAGCGCGCCGAACGAGCTGACGAGCTCGGCGTAGGCCAGCCAGTCCTTGCGGCTCTCGATTTCGGCCAGCAGCTCCCCGGCGAGCGTCACGAGCGCGGCGGTCACCTCGGGGTTGGCTTCGACGCCGAGCACGTCGCGCACGCAGGTGAGCTTCGCCAGCGTGAGGTCCGTGGCGTCCACACCGGCGGCGATGTTCCCGAGGGCGGTCCGCGTAGCGGCGTCCAGTGAGAGATCGAAGGTCGTGAAAGTGCGGAAGTCCTTGCCAGTGCCCTCGACGCGGATGCCACCGTCGGCGAGCCCGTCGATGGCACCGGGGCGCAGGTCGTCCGTGGCGCGCGTTTCACGGCGGCGCGCGGCGACGCGCTCGTCGATGATCGGCTTCATCCGCGCCTGCCGTTCGGACGGCAGATCGAGCCGCTCGAAAGCCGTGCGCAGCATCTCGGGAGCGGCCACCTGCAGGTCGAGCAGCAGCGAGAGCGAGTCGGCAAGCTCGAGATCGGGAAAGTGGCGGAGCAGTCGGCCGTCGGCGCGCCCCTCCAGCAGGCCTGGCAGGACCGTGTCCCGCAGCAGCTGCTGGCGCCGCTGTGAGTCGAGAGCGAGCACCGACCGCGCGAGGCGCGCGAAGAGCTGCTCGACCAGCGTCGGCTCGAGCCGGGAGATGAGCCCCGAGATCTCCTCCACCTTCTCCGCCAGCGCGTCGGCGGCGTCTGCCATCGGCGATTCTTCGGAGAGTTGGACGAGCATGCCCGCCAGTGCCGCGGGGTCTTCGACGAGCAGCACCAGGTCGAGCAGCGACGTCTCTTTCAGCGACGAGGCCGGGTCCACTCGCACCCACCCCTTGTCCTGCGGGTAGAGGTGGACCGCAGGTCCGGTCGTCACGGCCTCGGCCTGCCGCGCGCGCTGGTGCGCGAGGAGCGGGAGGCGGGACGGGGCTGGGACGCCGAGCTCCAGGATCTCCGCCCGAGGCGAAGTGGTGACGCTGATGCGCTCGACGCCGTATTGCATCAGCGCGTCCTGCAGCGGCTCGCAGGCGGCGTGCCGATCGTCGCGGCGCACCAGCTCGCGGCAGAACCGCGCGATCTCGCGGGCCGAGGTCTCGCGATCGAAGGTCGCGGCGGCGATGCCGGCGCGGCGGAAGCGACGTGACAGCTCTCCGGCGACCAGCGGCGAGGACTGCACCGGGTCGTCGTCTACGGTGAGCCGCCCGAGCTGTGAGCGGAACGTGATGGCTTCGCGGTCGGCGAGGGCCTGCAGCGCGCGTGTGCAGGAGGCGACCGCCTCGGCGCAGAGCGGGCTGTCAGGGGGGTAGGCCTGGTGCCGCTGGATAGCACGGGCCAGGGCCGTGACAACCGGATCGATCCCGGACTGGGGGGTGCCCCCCGGCGGATCGGTCCGGACCCCGGTCTGGCGGTTCGCGACGGGCGAAGACATGGAGGGTCTTCCGGAGCTATCGGCGCGGGAGCGGCCGGCCTCCAGTCCGCCGCACCGCTCGTATGCCGAAGGTGGCCTAAGATCGCGGCGGCCTTCGACAAGGAGCCGACGTGAGACACCACATGGCTGCGATGCTGCTGGTCGGGAGCGCTTTCGCGCTGTATTCCCTCCACCCCAGGCAGGAACCGTCGGCGGGGACCACGCCCGAAGGACAGAACTGGACCCGGCGCGTGCGCATTGCCGGCTACGGCCTGGGCCGTCGCCCACCCTCCGAGATCGTGCGCGATGCCACGGACAGCCATGTCTTTGGTATCGAGGTGGACAACGACATCACCGGCCGCTACGAGAGCTTCCTCGATCCAGACGTGAAGCTGGCCGACATCCGCGCACTCGCCAGCGAGGCGCACGCGGCTGGCAACCGCGCGTTCGTGTACATCGCCGGGACCGAGTGCATCACGAAGGACGCCGACAGCAACCCGCACACGCTGGCGAAGGATCATCCGGACTGGCTCCAGCGCAAGCGCAGTGGCGAACCCGCCATCTTCACCGGCGGCGCGGCCTTCTGGATCAGAAAGGGCGACGAGGACGTCTGGATCTCGCCGTACGCCACTGCCTGGCGCGAGCAGTACATGACGCGGGTGCGTCAGATTGCGGCGACCGGTATCGATGGCATCTACGTGGACATCCCGTATTGGATGACGCACTTCGATGGGTGGCAGGACTCGTGGGCGAGTTTCGACGACTACACCGTTGAGGCCTTCCGTCGGAAGACAGGCCTCGATGCCCGCCGGGATCTGGACGTGGGCAATTTCGCGGATCCGCATTTCCGCCAGTGGATCGATTTCCGCATCGAGACCATCACCGACTTCATGCGAGAGATCGATCGAAATGCCAAGGCTGTCAACCCCATGGTCATGACGATTCCCGAGATCTATCCGGGGATCGAACGAGCGGCGGTGGTGGTCGGCGCGGACGTGTACCAGCTGTACGGAGTCACCGATGCCATCGCGCACGAGTACGCGAGCGGCGGCGGGAACCATGTGGCGACCTCCCGCTCACAACTCGACTGGTTCCGGTATCAGGTGGGCATGCGCACATTCCGCGCGTTTGCCCAGGGCAAGGCGAGCTGGATCCTCAACTACTCCTGGGACGGTGACAAGAACATCGCTCCGCCGGAGCCGATGATGAACCTCGCCATGTCGGTGGTCATGGTGGGCGCGAACTCCTGGGACGCGGCCACCCACGTGATGTCGGGCTCGAACGACCTGCCCACTCGCAAGCGGATCTTCGAGTGGATCGAGAAACACGAGAAGACCCTCTACGAACCACGAGCGCCGATTCATCCGGTCGGGGTGTACTTCTCTCCGGCCACACGGAACTACTTTCCGGACGAGTTCATGCGCTCCTATCAGGGCATGGTCATCCTGTTGCTGCAGGCGCACCGGGAGTTCCAGATCGTGACGCCGCGCACGCTCACGGCCTTCCGTGGATCGACGCTGATCCTTCCTGATGTGCGTGTGCTCGAAGACGTCGAGCGCACCGCTCTTGGCGCCCAGGTGTCGAGGGGCGCCCGACTGATCGTCACAGGCACGGATGCGACCGGCCTTTCGTCCGATGCCGTGAGACGGTTCCCGGACTGTCCAGGACGCGCCTACCTGAAACGCCTCGAGACAGACTTCGAGAAGACGAATCCGTCTGCAGCGTCAGACGTCATCGAGGCGATCGCTCCGGATGAAGGCGTTCGCGTCGAAGCGTCTCCGTCGGTTGCCACCGACATCGCGAGCGTCGGCGGGAAGCTGCACATCTTCTTCGCGAATTTCGACGGCCTGGTCGCCGGGCAGAACGCCGTGCAAAGGCCGCAGCAGGGAATCCGCGTCAGCTTCGCTGCCGCCGGCCGCGGCAAGGCCTGGTTCCTGCCATTTCTGGGAGAGGCCGTCCCACTCCAGGGCCAACGCCAGAGCGGCAGGCTCGTGTTCGTGCTGCCCGAGGTTCAGAAGGGCGCCATCGTGTGGTTCGAGGAGTAAATCTGGGCCGGGAAATGTATCCGACCCCGATTTAGCGCACGGCGACGAACGACACCTGTTCCAGCGTGGGATAGCTCCCGTTGGCATCAGCATCGCGCTTGCCCGGCGCGACCTGCTGAATGGTCGTCCTCGCGGGCTTCACCGGCCCCTGAAAGTACTGCGCGTAGACGGCATTCATCCTGGCGAAGTCATCGACGTTGTCCAGATACACGTTCGCGGCGACGACGTTGTTGAACGTCAGACCGGCTTCCTCGAAGTTGTCCAGCTGATTGCGCATCGTCTGCCGCAACTGGTGCTCCACCGTGGCCGCGTAGACGCCCGAGAGCGGACCTGGGATGAAGCCGCTCTTCGCCGAGCAGTACAGCGTGTCGCCGGCGAACACGCACGGGCTCGCCGTCGGGCTGGGCGCCATGTTCTTCGGCCGGATCGCCTTGCGCGTCGACAGGTCTCGCACGGCCACACCGGTGTAGACGATGTGGCCCTCGGGAAGCGCGGAGACGGAGATCGTGGCGCGAGCGGGCGTGTTGCCGAACTCGAACCGCTTCGCGTACCGCTCGTTCATGACGCTCGACGGGATCGACGAGGTCAGGTACGGGTTCACGAAGACGACATGCCCCAGCGTCAGGCCGGCTGCTTCCGTGACCGCCTTGAAGTTGTCGAGCGCGGCGTCTACCTCGGAGCCGGGATCGTCCGGGACGCTTCCGCCAGCCGTGCGGCCCGGCAGCGACGAAATGAACAGCCGATCGCGTGTGAGCATACCCGGCGACAACGGCTGGCTTCGGTCCCAGCCCTGTAGGCGGACCGGCGTTCGACCCTCGCGGTTGAGCACGGCAACCGCGTTGATCTCCACCGGCGTACCGGGTAGCCGTGCCACGCCGATCATCGCGCGCGCGGGCGGATCTTTTGGAAAGTACCGCCCGTAGACGCGGTCGAGCGCCGCCAGGTTGTTGATGTCTTCCAGATAGACGTGCGTGTAGACGACGTGGTCGAGCGTCAAGCCCGCGGCCTGGACGACCGCCTTGACGTTCTCCAGCGTCTGCTGCGCCTGCGCCTCGAATGTCGCGGCCATCTGGCCATCGGCCGACTTCGCTCCCTGGCCAGAGACATAGAGGTACCCGTCCGCGATGACGCCCGGGGTGTACGGCCCCACGGGTGCCGGCCCGCTCGCCGGAACGACGGCCTTCTGCTGCGCACCGAGGCCGATGCCGACGCCGAGTGTCAGGACAACTAGCAGCAGCTTCATGCCTTCGCCTTCCTGCTGGCGGCGCTCAGGATGTCGCGCAGGCGCCGCCCCACGATCAATTCCTCTCCGTCCTTCATCGTCATGGAGATGATCTGCAGCCGATCGGGCCTGCGCTCGGTGGGCTTGCGTCCCGCCTGCATGCCCTCGTACGCGGCGGGCACGAAGCTCGGATTGCTGGACGTGAGCACCTCGATGCGCGGCTCGCCCGCGCGCAGCTCACGGTCGCAGTCGGCCACCGTGAACTTGAACGCCTCCTGGTCCCACGACACGGTGAGAGTCGGGTAGCTGTTGCCACCCTCGGGGATCTTGATGCTCGTCTGGACGCCTGGCACGGTCTCCACGAGTTTCGCGATGCGCTCGACGCGCCGTGACCATTGCTTGTTGAGAACGGCGAGGTCCAGTGTCGACCACGTTTCCACGGCCGTGAGCACGCCGACGATCTCTTCCTTGCCGACTTTCATGGCGCGGCAGACCGCTCCTTCCCAGGGACTGCACTGCGCGAGCGCCGCCTCGATCAGATCCTTTCTTCCGAGGAGAATGCCCGAACATTGCGGCCCGCGCAGCCCTTTGCCGCCGGAGAAGCAAAACAGGTCGATCCCCATCTGCGCGTATGTCTTCAGGTTCTCGACCGGCGGAATCCCCGCGGCATCGTCGAGCAACAGCGGCACGCCGGCCTTCTTCGTCACCGCCAGCGTCGCTTTCAGCCGGTCGCCGAGCCAGGTCGTGTACACCATCGCGGTACGGTCGGTGAGCGCGCCCGCGAGGTCGTCGACGCTGCCGACGACCACCAGCTTCGCACCAGCCAATCGGATGGCGCTATCGAACGCGCTCCGTCCGCCCAGCATGACCACTTCGTTCTTCATGCCGGTGGTGTCGGGCAGTTGCCACACCTTGTTGGGATCGGTGCCGGCCATGCAGCCCGCGGTCGCCGCCGCCATCGCCCCGGCGGCTCCGGACGTGACCATGCCCGACTCGGCGCCCGACAGTTGCGCCAGCTTTCGCCCCGCGGCTTTCTGCAGCTCGAAGATGTCGACGAAGTGCTGCGCTGCGTCCGCCATTGCGCGGCTCACCTCGGGCAGTTCCAGCGAGCCGCTCAAGTACGTCCACGTGCCGCGTGCGTTGATGAAGGGCCGCACGCCGAGACGGCGATAGACTTCGCCGCTGGCTGTCGCACCAGTTGCGGCGGCCAGTGATTCCGTGGCCGCTCGCGTGGCAATCACGCCGTAGACAGGAGCGGCAGCCAGCCATTTCAGCCAGGTTCGACGATGCATGGCGTCACCTCGCACGTGCCACAGCCACGTGGCCGGGTCATCTTATCTGAGCCAATGCGCCACGGAGAAGTTTTGCCCGCGGAGACGCGGAGAACGTCGTTACAGAAGCCGATTGAGCAAGTGCAGTGGAAAGCCGTCAGGGCGTTGCGGACGGCGGCTGCCAGAGCTCAATCTTGTTCCCGTCGAAGTCATAGATCCAGGCAAAGCGACCGTAGGATTCATTCATTCGCTTGGCGTCGATCTTGACTCCCTCTTGTTTCAAGCGGTCGAGCAAGGCATCCAGATCGTCCACGATGTAGTTGACCATGAACGGTGCGTGGCTCGGATTGAAGTAGTCAGTGGAGGCCGGAAAAACAGTCCAAACTGTAACGTGTTCCTTTTGCGGGTCGTCGTGTTCGCGCCACGGAAGCATCACGCCTTCGCCTTTGTCAGCGAGTCCAAGATGCTTCGAATACCATTCGCGCATCTGATCACGATTGGCGGATTTGAAGAAGACACCGCCGATTCCGAGGATGCGGCCGCGCTGCTCCATTGTGACAGGGGGCTTCGACTCTTCAGGTTGCGGAGATTGCACTTCCTGTCCTCCTTTTGGGCGGGCCGAGATGAGCAACAGCGAGCCGAGCGCAATTGTGCTCCAGGGTATTCCTCGCACGTGCGGATTGTACATAGTTTCGATTCGGATGCAGAAGACCGTTCGCTCAACGTACGGCGTCTCCGCGCCTCCGTGGCAGATGAACTCGCGTGGTGGCGCGACAGCCCGGATGACTCTCGGTGTTCTCCGTGTCCGCCGCGGCGGGCCATGCTATGTTGCGTCAGGTCCCTTCATGCGCACATCGGCCCGTCGAGTCACCCCATTCGTCGCGATTCTTGCGTGCGTCGCGTTGTCGCGGGCTCTCTTCTCCCAGGCCCCGTGTCAGGTGACGCTCCCCACGGCAAGCCTGTCCGTTCCTTACGTGCCTGGCGAGCCGACACTTGATGTCGACCCCGCTTCCGCGACGTGGAAGAATGCTGGTACTGCGAAAATCCTCAAAGACTGCTCTCGAATGCTGGACTACCCGGACCTCGACACCACGGTCAGAGGATTCTGGACCGATCAGTCCCTGTACTTGCTGTTCGCGTGTCCCTATCGATCGTTGAATCGCTTCCCGCCGGCCGGCAACGGTTCTGATCGAGAGAAACTCTGGGACCGTGATGTGGTGGAAGTCTTTCTGGGCGACGACTGGAAGAACATCCGGCACTATCGCGAGTACGAGATCGCTCCGACAGGCGAGCGGGTTGATCTGGCGATCAACCTGGACGGAGGAGGCGAGGGGAGAGCCTGGAACTCGGGCTGGCAGACTCGAGCCAGGATCGATGACGCCGCGAAGGTCTGGTACGCGTCCGCCAGAATTCCTCTGGCATCGGTGTCGACGTCGCCGGTGGTGGCGTCAACGCGCTGGCGCATGAACCTGTATCGGATCGACGGCGACGGACCAGATTCGGTGCGGCGCTTCCTCTGCTGGCAACCGACATGCGTCGTCAACCGGGATCCCAACCACGTGCCGGAGGCGTTTGGCACGCTGATGTTCCTGCCTGGCGGGCAGCCAGCGGCGGTCCGATGAGGTGACGGCGGGAATCGGAGTTTGGAGACTTCAAGGGGTTTCCAAAACACGAGAGGCGACCCTCGGCCCAGCGACAATAGTGTCGAAAGCGACCGAGGTCAACGAGATCAGCGCAGAAAGCAGCTCGAGAGGTGCCGCCGTCCGAAGAGAGGACTCGTGCCCGCTGGCGGCGCCGGAGGCGACGCCGCTCGAACCTCCACGACCTTGCGCCCACTAGCTCCTGAGTCGTGTGAATCGGACGGTCGGACCCGCCTCGAGCTACTCCGACCGAACCGCTCTCTATGCAGAACTGGAGTCGTTGAGCCTCTTTGGACTGACGGTGTCGCACTTTCTCGCACAGACAGGATGGCGTCGACTCTCTAGTCATCGAGTATTAACGGCCCTAGCGTTTCGTAGCCAGCTCAGCTACGATTTCACGATTCAATGACGCCGCCCAGCACGCTCGCCAGAAATTTTCGTTGCACGTCCGGCGAGTGGCAGGCGGCGTGAGCAGCCTCGCGTCAGGTGTCCGTCTCGGACCCTATCTAATCACGCATCTCATAGGTGTCGGCGGCATGGGAGAGGTGTACCGTGCCCGCGACACCAGACTCGAACGGGACGTCGCGATCAAAGTCCTGCCTCCGCAGTTCGCGGAGGGTCCCGACAGGCGCGCGAGATTTGAACGGGAGGCGCGCGCCATCGCCGCGTTGACGCACCCGAACATCCTCGCGATTCACGACGTGGGCTCGCACGACGGCACGCTATTCCTGGTGACGGAATTGCTCGAGGGCGAGACGCTCCGGCAGCGCCTTGGAGGCGGGGCCGTGGCGCCACGCAAGGCCGTTGAAATGGCGATTCAGATCGCCAGCGGCCTCGCCGCCGCGCACGAGAAGGGCATCGTGCACCGCGATCTCAAGCCGGAAAACGTCTTCGTCACGCGTGACGGCCGCGTCAAGCTGCTCGACTTCGGGCTGGCGGCACAGTTTTCGGCGAACGCGGGCGATGCCGACTCGCCAACGATGGCTGCCGGCACCGAGCCCGGCGTCGTTCTGGGCACCGTCGGCTACATGTCACCTGAGCAGGTCCGCGGTTCGAAGGTGGACCACCGGACAGACATCTTCGCCCTGGGTGCCGTGCTCTTCGAGCTACTCACGGGACGACGCGCGTTCCAGCGCGAGACCGCCGCCGAGACGATGACTGCGATCATGAGGGAGGACGTTCCGGAACTCTCGTCGACCGGTCGCCAAATCCCGCTGCCGCTCGATCGCATCGTCCGGCGGTGCCTGGAGAAGAACGCCGGCGAACGGTTGCAGGCGGCTCGTGACGTCGCGATCGCTCTCGAGGCAGTGTCAGGCAGCGACAGCTCGGGACTCCCTGGCACTCTAGCATCGGGGACGACAGGCCACGGGTCACGGCGGCGCATCGCGCTGGGGTTCGCGGTGCTTCTCGCCGGCGCCGCGTCGGGATTCCTCGCTGCCTCGATGAGGACGCCAGCCACGGCTTCCGCCGAACTGCCGCGCTTCAGTCAACTGACGTTCCGGAGAGGCGAGATCCGAAGCGCGCGCTTCGCGCCCGACGGCCAGAGCATTGTCTATAGCGCGGTCTGGGACAGTGAGCCCCATCGCGTCTACCCCGCTCGCCTCGAACGTCCGCGCGCGGATGCCCCGCCGATTGCGGACGCCGCCCTGCTGGCGGTCTCACGAACGGGCGACATGGCCATCGCCACCAACCCGCGTCGCGAGAGTCTCTTCCTCGAGCGTGGGACGCTGGCGCAAATCCCTCTGAGCGGCGGTGCACCTCGCGAACTCCTGGAGGACGTGATCCAGGCTGATTACGCCGCCGACGGACGCGTCGCGGTCGTCCGTTCGGACCGCGGTCGCACGCGGCTCGAGTTCCCGATCGGCACGATGCTCTACGAGACAACGGGGTGGCTGTCTTCGCCGCGTGTCTCGCCTGACGGCAACCGCGTCGCTTTCCACGAGCACCCTCTGCACGACGACGACCGTGGGTGGCCCGCGGTCGTGGAGGTGGCGACCAGGGTCAAGCGGAATCTGATGCCAGAACAGAACGACTCTCTCCTGGGTCTCGCGTGGGCGCCGAACGGTCAGGAAGTCTGCTTCGCGAGCGGCGTCACGATCCGGTGCGCCGCTATCGAGAAACCAGACGTGCGAGTCGTCGTGAGAGGAGCGCAGCATGTCGTGCTCCACGACATCGCCAGCGACGGCCGGATGCTCGCCTCGATGTTCAGCATCCACGGGGCACAGGTGGCGGGCGAGATAGGCGGACGCGAAGTCGACCTCTCGTGGCAGGAGGCCGCATTTCCCATCGATTTCAGCCCTGATGGCAAGCGTCTTCTGTTCGAGAGTCTAGACTACGGAGTCAATCTTCGCGCGCTGGACGGCGGCCCCCCGATCCGGCTCGCAGACGGAATCCCGGCGGGGATCTCGCCTGACGGCCGATCCGTGCTCGCGCTCGCGCCCGGAGTCCCCACGACGATCGCGATTGTTCCGACCGGACCGGGTTCGACGCGGAGGCTGCCTCGCGGTCGGCTCGAGGGTCATACGTCGGCGGCGTGGATGCCAGACGGTCGTCGTGTCGTGATTGCGGCAACCGAGCCCGGTCACAGCACGCGACTCTATCTGCAGGACACTGCCGGTGGCGAACCACGGGCCTTCAGCGGCGAGGGCGTGCACCTCATGACGTTTTTGCCCAGGGTCGTCTCGCCCGACGGGCGGCTCGTGATCGCGGTGGGACCGGATCAGCAGCCTGCGTTCTATCCCGTCGCTGGTGGCGCCCCCCAGCCGATCGCCGCACTCGGGAACGACCTCATGCCAATAGGGTGGGGGGAGAGTTCGGAGGTCATCTTCGCGAGGAGCCGTACGCTCGCTCGTCAGGTCCCGCTGTTCAGGATCGATCTCACAACCGGGCGCCGCCAGCCAGTAGGCGTGGTCGGCCTGGCCGATCCGAAGGGTGCTCCGCTGGTGCTGTTGGTTCAGGTGTCGCGCGATGGCCGCCACTACGCGTACTACACGTCGCAGCCCTTCGATGCCCTCTTCCTCATCGAAGGCGTGAACCCGTGACGGCGGCACCTAGGGAGTCTGGTCCCGACCGGTAGAATGAGGATGGTGCGGAAGAGAGGACTCGTGCCCGCTGGCTCGCGCGAAACCGCGAGCCGCGCGCCTGAGGCCGCTCTGACGCACAAGAGCGAGCCGAAGGCGAGCGATGGTGCGGAAGAGAGGACTCGAACCTCCACGACCTTGCGGCCACTAGCTCCTGAGGCTAGCGCGTCTGCCAATTCCGCCACTTCCGCGTGGTGAAAGGACTTGCTCGAAGCAGAGCCTTCTAGTCTAGCAGACTCGCCGCGCGCCGGTCGAGCCGCTCTGTCGCCCATTGCGATGTGGACCTGAAGTCACTGCTTTCGACGCGCGCGGGCCGATGTCCGTCGTGCCGGTGCGCGATGGGCCGGCAGTGGCGCCGGCGCCGCGATCTCCGCGCGCAGCGTTCGGAGACCGGCCTCGAGCGCCGCGACCGCTCGCTCCAAAGTTCCGAGCCCCTCGGCCGCGAGGGGAAGGTCTCCGCGCTTGGCGACGGCCTCGACCTCGCGAGCGGCGGCGAATGGCTCCGCCATCGTGAACAGCCCGATCATGGATTTCAGCGTGTGGGCCTGCCCGGCGACCCCCGCGGCATCACTCTTCTCGAGCGCGGCCCGCGCGTCGGCGAGGCGAAGCGGCGCATCCACAAGAAACACGCCGATCACCTCGGCCAGCAGGTCGCGCTTGCCTCCTACTCCCGCCAGGATCGCGGCGAGGTCGAACTCGGCCCCGGCCGGCTGGTGCGCCGTTCGTGTCCGGCTGGCCCGAGGATGCCCGCGCGTGGCGGCCTCGATGGCCGCGAAGACCTCGTCGATGCGCAGCGGCTTGGCCACGTACTCGTCCATGCCGGCTGTCAGGAAGCGCTCGCGGTCGCCTTTCATGGCGTGGGCCGTCATCGCGACGATCGGGACATGCCTCGTCGAGCCGCGTTCGGCCTTGCGAATCGCTTCCGTGGCCTCGAGGCCGCTCATCTCTGGCATCTGCACGTCCATGAGCACGAGGTCGAACTCCTCACGCCCGACCGCGGCGACTGCGTCGCGGCCGTTGCCAACGACCGTGATCTCGTGCCCGTCTTCCGCGAGCATGCCCACCACCAGCTTCTGATTCACCGCGTTGTCTTCGGCCAGCAGCACCCGAAGGGCTCGCGCACGTCGATGGCGCTCCGGCCGGTCGACAGGGGCCGCTCCAGGAGAGGCGCCCCCCGCGGCGGTCATGATCGCGTCCAGCAGATCCGAATGCTTGACGGGTTTGGTAATGGACACGATGGGGTGGCGGCGGCCCCGGCCAGTATCCGCCCAGGCGCCGGCCGACGTGAGCATGATCAGCTTGAGACCTGCGAGACGCCGGTTCTGTCTGATGCGATCGACCAGCATGAAGCCATCCATCTCGGGCATCAGTGCATCGACGATCACGACTCGATACGGGTCGCGGGCCTCGGCGGCCCGAGAGAGCTCGTCGAGCGCGGCGGCGCCGCTTGCGACCGACGTGCCACGCAGACGCCACGCGGCCAGCATCTCGTCGAGGATCAGACGGTTCGTGGCGTTGTCGTCGACCACGAGCACGCGGAGGTCGTGCAGGCTGATCGGACTTGCAGCCATCTCCTCCTGCGACTCCTGGCGCTTCAACGCAATGGTGAAGTGGAAGGCGCTCCCTTTGCCCACCTCGCTGTCGATCCAGATGCGGCCGCCCATCAGCTCGACGAGTTGCGAGGAGATGGCAAGCCCCAGCCCCGTGCCGCCGTAGCGACGGGTCGTCGATCCATCGGCCTGCACGAAGGCCCCGAAGATCTGCCATTGCTTCGACGCCGGGATGCCGATGCCGGTATCGTTGACGACAAAGTGGATGTGCACGTCGTCGCTGCTGTCGTTCCCCCGCTCAGCCGTGACCAGCACCTCGCCGTGCTCCGTGAACTTGATGGCATTGCCCACCAGGTTGAGCAGCACCTGCCGCAACCGGCCCGGGTCGCCGACCAGAGTGTCGGGAACCTCCGGGTGAATCCGCCAGGCGAGCTCCAGCCCCTTCTCGTGTGCCCGGGGTGCGACGATCCGCAGGGCATCGGCGACGGTATCGCGCAGCCCGAACTCGATCGCCTCGAGCTCCAGTTTGCGTGCTTCGATCTTCGAGAAGTCGAGGATATCGTTGATCACGGAGAGCAGGGAGTCGGCCGCCTCCTTCACCGAGCCGATGAGCTCGCGCTGGTGCGCCGTCAAGCGCGTTCTGAGGGCGAGATCGGTCATGCCGATCACGGCGTTCATCGGCGTGCGGATTTCGTGGCTCATGTTGGCGAGGAACTGTCCCTTCGCCGCGGTCGCCTCCTCGGCACGGCGCTTGGCGACTTCCAGTTCGCGCACAAGCTGTGTCAGTCGCGCGGCATTGTCGCTCTGTGCCCGCTCGGCCAGCTCCAATTCCCGCGCGTAGCACTGGAGCTCCTCCTGTCTTGCCTTGCTTTCGGTGACATCGCGTGCGGCCGCGAAGACCAGACGCTCTTCGGGACGAGCCGCTGCCGTCCAGACGAGCCAGCGATACGATCCGTCACTGGCGCGATAGCGGTTCTCGAACGACACGATCGTTTCCCCGGCCGCGAGCCGGGCCGCGGCCGCCCTCGTCGCGTTGAGGTCGTCGGGATGGATGAAGTCCATGTACGGCGAATTGACCAGCTCCTGCTCGGAGTGTCCCAGCAGCGCGGTCCACGCAGGGTTCACTCGCAGGAACCGTCCGTCGGTGGTGGCGATGCAAAAAAGGTCGCGCGAGAGGGTGAAGAAATGATCGAGCCGATCCTGCGCCTGCCGCTGCGCCATGAACTGACCCATCTGGACGCCGATGGCACCAAGCAGTTGGAGCAGCGCCGGGTCCGGCGGGCGGATCTCCCGGCTGAAGAATTCCATCACGCCGCGGATCTCGCCGTCGATCACCAGCGGGAAGCCGAACGCGGCGCGCAGACCATCGCGTGCAGCCATCTCGGCGCGCGGAAAATTCACATCCTCGAGCACGTCCGGAATCCACGCGGGGGCCCCGCTCGTCCAGACGCGTCCGGGCAGGCCCACGCCCGGCGCAAAGCTGCACGCGCGGCTGGCCTCTTCGAACGCCTTGAAGCTGAGCGAGGGAAGGGACCACGTGCCGACGCAGCGCAAGACTCGCGCCCGATGGTCCACGTTCCAGAACGCGCCGTACTCCCAGCCCAGGGCTTGACACACGGCCCCGAGCGTGCGAGGCACGCCGTCGGCCATCGATGCCGACGCCGCCAGGGCGTGCGCGGTCTCGTACAGCACCGTGAGCCGGCGTTCTGCCCAGGACTGCCTGGCGTCCCCCGATGGCGCTCTGACGATGTCGTCCACATCGCTCTCCGACCGGATGGCACGTTGCGAAAGCGCTTCTACCTTACGCCATTCCACGGGCCCCTGCCGCATGCTGCTAGAATGGGGCGCTCTCCCATCGCGCCGAGCTCACGCCATGAAGGCGTCCGATCCAACCGCCAAATCCATCCTCGTAGTCGAGGACGATCGGGGCCTGCGCCTCGCGCTCACGCGTTTGCTCGCCGAAGACTTCAATGTGGATGAAGCGGCTGACGGCACCGAGGCGCTGGCCCGTCTGCAAAGCCATGCCTACGATCTGGTGCTGCTCGATCTCGGGCTGCCGGGCCTGAGCGGCCTCGACCTGCTCGCGCAGCTGCCGACCGAATCGCCATCGCCACGAATCGTCGTCATGACGGCCGACGATACGCCCGCCACCTTGCTGCGCGCCGTTCGCAGTCGCGCCTGGGATTACATCGTCAAGCCGTTCCCGCCCGCGACGATCACGGACATCGTGAAGAAGGCCCTGGCCGCCGATGGATCGCTGGCGATCGAAGTGCTGTCCGCGAGGCCGGAATGGGTCGAGCTGCTCGTGCCGTGCTCGCTCGAGATCGCGGATCGGCTGCAGGGCTTCATGATGCGGCTCGACGCGGACTTGCCTGAAGCGGTTCGTGAGTCGGTCGGGTACGCGTTTCGCGAGCTGCTCTGCAACGCGATCGAGTGGGGGGGGAAGCTCGACGCCAACCGCAAGGTACGCATCGCGTGCTTGCGCGCGCGACGCATGCTGGTCTACCGAATCGCCGATCCCGGCAAGGGCTTCACGATGGATGGCCTCACGCACTCGGCGATTCACAACGCACCGGACCGGCCGCTCGACCATGTGGCTGTCCGGGAAGACATGGGCATTCGCGCCGGCGGGTTCGGCATCTTCATGGTCCGAAGCATGGTCGATGAGTTGCTCTACAACGAAGCGCACAACGAGGTGGTGTTCGTAAAGTATCTCGACTGACCACGAGGTGTGTGATGCAAGTACGTCAGGAGACTCGCGGTGGGCACTTAATCCTCACGCCCGACGACTCGCTGATGTGCGGTGGGCGGGCAGAGCAGTTCGAAGCTGTCATCATGGAGGTCGCCGGCGCCGGCCAGCGGCACCTGATCGTGGATCTGGCGTCGGTCGCCCACATCGACAGCGGCGGCATGCGGGCGCTGGTCCGGGGCCATATGAGCGTCAGCAAGCAGGGTGGCCGGGTGACCCTCGTGAACGTGAACGGCAACGTTCGCCGTGTCCTTCACATCCTGCGGCTCGACACCGTGCTGCCCGTGTGCGAGTCGATCGACGCGGTGCTGACCGGCCTTGCCGGCGCCTGATCGAGCGAGGCTAACCGCACCGCAGGCGAGCGGCGTCGCCTGCGTCGCCGCCAACAGGCACGAGTCCTCTCCTCCGCACCAGTAATTCGGTCACCGGGAATGATCGGTTGCTCACCGCTTCGGGATTGGACCAGCGCCCTGGGCCTGCCACGGCTCGGATCGATGCGTGAGGAGATCGCGCAGCTTGCCGATATCGACCGGCTTGACGAGATGATGGTCGAATCCGGCGGCTCGAGATCGCTGCTGATCCTGATCCTGTCCCCACCCGGTCAGCGCGATGATCAACATGGCGTCGTGTCCGGTTCTCGCGCGGATTCGCCGCGACACTTCGTAGCCGTCGATCTCGGGCATGCCGATGTCGAGCAGGACCGTATCCGGGGCGAATTCGTCGAGGGTTGCGAGCGCAGCCCGGCCGCTGTGCACGACCGAGACCGTCGCACCGAGCGCGCTCAACAGCGCGCCGAGCGTTTCGGCGGCATCGCGGTTGTCATCGACGACCAGAATCCGGCGCGGAGGAAACTTCTCCATCGGCGCGGTCGTTTCCGCCTCAACCCGTGGCCTTGCGAGCATCGGCAGGTGCACGATGAATTCGCTGCCCGTTCCCGGCCCGTCGCTCCGCGCTTCGACGCGGCCGCCGTGCATGCCGACAATGCTTCGCACCAGGGTCAGCCCGATCCCGAGCCCCCCCTGGGTGCGCCGACTCGATCGGTCGACCTGCGTGAACATGTCGAAGACCGATCTCAGATCGGCCGGGGTGATTCCGATGCCATTGTCGCGGATAGAGACGACGGCCGTGTCGCCGTCCGTCTGCACGGTCAGCCAGATGTGCCCGCCGGCGTCGGTGTATTTCGCGGCGTTCGTCAGGAGGTTCGCGAACACCTGCGTCAGCCGGACCGCGTCGCCCGACACAGTGATCGCGCGGCCTGCCGGCATCGCGACGGTCAGCTCGTGCCCGGCGGCCTCCACCGTCGGGTGGGTCGTCTCGATTGCTGAGCTCAGGACCAGTGCGAGATCGAGCGGCACTCGCTGCACATCGATCACCCCGCGGGTAATGCGAGACAGTTCGAGCAGGTCGTCCACCAGTCGGATGAGGTGTTTCACCTGCCGTTCCATGAGCGTGACCTGAGCCGCGTCGGGATCGGGGAGGGTCGCGATCTTCAGGAGCTGGAGTCCGGTCATCAGCGGGGCCAGCGGATTGCGGAGCTCGTGGCCGAGGGTCGCGAGGAACTCGTCCTTGCGCTGATCGGCGATCTGCAGCGATTCTTCGTGGCGGGCGCGGTCCTCGAGATGGCCGCGAATCTGGTATTGGCGGTCGCGTGCACGCAGGGCGGTCTGGACGGCGCTGAGGAGCGTGAATCTGCGCAGCGGGCGCTCCAGCACCGTCACGTTGCCGAGCGAACGGATCGCCTCGCCCACTTCGGCGGAATCCGCTCCGGGCCTGGTTAGAACGAGCACGGGAAGGTCCGACCATGGCGGTTGTGTGGCAAGCACGTCGTGCAGCGCTTTCGTGTGCTCGAACGAGACCGCTTCCTCGGGCACGAGCACGGCAGCCGCACCCGCTTGCAGCTCCCTGACGAGGGCGTCGAAGGTGGCGCAGATTTCGAGCTCGATGCCCGCCGGCGCGAGCAGTGCCCGGGTGCTCGCCGCATCCGCCGCGGTCGGCGCCAGGAAGATCACCCGAGCGTCGCGCCGCCCGGTGTCACTGTTCACGTGAATTCTTGTCCCCCGAGAAGTCCTCGCTCGCGTCGTAGACGGGCACCCCGGTCAAAATCCCGCGGAAGGCCCGCAACGTCTCGCCGACCTCGATGTGTCCCCGGTCCAATCGGAACTCCCGGATCGTGCGCTCGTGCTTGCTGCCGCGCTTCTTCATCACCGAAATGGCCTGCCGAACCTCGCCGCGGGCCTCGAAGTAGCGCAGAAGAACGACCGCATCCGCCAGGTAGCTGGCATCTACCGGCGTGTTCATCTGCGCGCCGATCAGCCCCTTGTGCGCCCCGATCATGATCGTTGCCACGCTCATCTGGCTCAGATACATCAGCAGCTCGTGCAACTGAATGGTCAGAAAGCGCTCTTCGGGTGTCGCGTTCAGATATCCATTCAGGCTGTCGATGATGATGACCTTGGCGTGTCGGGTTTCAACGGCATGCCGGATCGCGTGGGTGAACTCTCCGGGCGTCAGTTCGGCCGGATCGATTTGCTGCAGGAAGACGGTGCCGGTCTCGACGTGCTCGCGGAGATTCACCTGGAGCGCGTCGCAGCGCGAGAGAAGGGTATCGACGTTCTCGTCGAACAGATACTGCGCGACGTGCTGGCCGCGGGCGGCCGCGGCCGCTGCGAATTGGCTGGCGAGCGTGGACTTGCCTGTGCCGGCGGCGCCGACGATCAACGTGCTCGTTCCTTCCTCGATGCCGCCGCCCAGCAGCAAATCGAGCGCCATGACATCGCTGCCGAGTTTTTTGCGCGATGCCGGCTGTCTGTGTTCAGCGGCGACGAGACGGGGAAAGACCTCGAGGCCACCCTTCCTGATCACGTAGTCGTGATAGCCACCGCGAAACTGGACGCCGCGATACTTCACGACCCGCAAGCGGCGGCGCTCGGTCCCATACTCTGGATTCAACTGCTCGAGCAGCACGACGCCATGCGCGATGCTTTGAACCTGCAAGTCGCGATCGGCGGCTGTCAAGTCGTCGAGCAGCAGGACCGTACACTTGCGCGTCGCGAAGAACTGTTTGAGCGCGAGAATCTGCCGACGATAGCGGAGGGCACCGCCGGCAAGCAGCCGGAGTTCCGACAGCGAGTCGAGCACGACGCTGGTCGGTTTCAGTCGCTCCACGTCAGCGAGGATCGAGCTGGTCGTCGACGCCAATTCGAACTCGGCCGGGTGGAACATCGTGTTCTGCTGATCGGGATCGAGCGCCCCTTCCGACGGCGTCAGCTCGCGAATCCCGATGCCGTCGAGCACCCAGCCGTGCGACTCGGCGACGGACCGCAGCTCGTCTTCCGTTTCCGAGAGTGTCACGTAGAGGACCGGCTCTCCTTCACGAGCCGCAGCCATCAGGTACTGGAGCGCCAGGGAGGTCTTCCCCGACCCCGGAACGCCTTCGATGAGAAACAGGCGACTGCGCGTGAAGCCGCCGGCCATGATGTCATCGAGCCCGGCTATCCCGGTCGACGCGACTGAACGCGTCATGTTGGTCACGGATGACATGAGCTCCCACTCCTTCCGGACGGCAGCGTCGAGTGTCTCCCAGGGAGACAATGATGCCTCGATCGGGGCATCAATTGCGATTGATGGCCAGGGGTGCTGTGTGAAAGCGCACAGCATCGCCAGCCGCCGAAGTGGCTTCTGCCTGTTGATGAGGCGTCCGAGGACGCCGATCATGTCACAGAATGCGTCTGACTGCGCTCGATGACTATGCTGCTCACGGACTCCCAGGCGCATTCGTAAGGGTCGAGCCGAACGCCAGGCTTGTGACGCCATGCGTGTAGCTCTCGACACGCGCCCAACCTCTGACGAGCTACGGTGCTACGGGCAGGCCATGCGCGACGGGTGTCGATGCGAGAGGACTCGACGGTCAGAATCGGTAAGCGACGGTTCGAATGGGATCGCCGTGCTCCAGAACGTCGCACAGGACGTCGGCAGTCCATGGCGTGATTCGAAACGGCTCCTCGGTGAGCACGATTCCGGAGTTCACCAGGAGACGAGTCTTTCCACCGAGCCGGAAATCGCGATTTGCGACGAAGCGACCGCGCGGCACGTGCTCGGTGATGATCCACAGCGGATACGGCGACAGCTTCCGAACGATGGCGGCGACATGTTCGTTGGACAAATGCTGGAACACCTGCTTGACAATGACGACATCTCCTGGCGGCAGCGGATCAGTGATCGCGTCGAGCAGATGGAATTGGATGTGTGGCGCTGTGACGAGCCCGCGGTTGCGTGCGATCAATTCCGGCACGACGTCGCAAGCATGATACTGCCGGGCCAAGTCCGCGAGCCGGCCCGCGGCCGCGAAGTCACCGCATCCAAGATCCACCACGACAGGCGGCGTCGGGAGAGCCGAGAGACAGGCGCGTACCGCAGCCACATAGGGCTCGATCACATGTGCGGTATGGCTGCCGCTCCCTGAATAGAAGTCGTGCTCCTCGCCGCCCCACTGCTTCTCGCGATAGATCGTTCCAAAGAGTTCAGCCGGCGTCTGCTGCTGGTGCAGGCGAGAGCCGATTTTCATGGCCCCTCGGTTCCATGCTTTCTTCGCGAACGCTCGGAGCAGCCGCATCAGTATTCACCCAATATTGCCACTCAAGATACACTACGCCGCTGCAATGGGCGTGCAGCTGTGCTGCCGTTCATGCTTTCAGTCCTGCTCAACGGTCGCAGGGCGATCCGAGATCGCGCGCTCGGCGCGGCCGGCAGGCACGAGTCGCATCAATCCACTCTCGACTGGTGTCGAGGCGAAAAGCAAACGGGTTGTCCGCGACTTCAGCGCGTCTCGCGCTCAGGCTTCGACTTGGCGTCGATCGCCTTGACTGGCACGTTCTGAACAATAGCGGCGGTGGCCTCATCCTCCTGCACCGACAGCGCCGCCTCCCGGGACGACGCCGCGGAGGACACCACGGTGGCAGTAGCCTCGTCCAAGGGCATGCGCCGTCGCACGATCCCGAGCTCCGCCTCGTCGGTCAGGTCGAGTCTCAGCGGAGTCAGGGAAACCCACCCTTGTTCCACGGCCCAGCGGTCCGTGCCTTCTTCGGCGCCTTCGGTTGGGGAGATCGCAAACCAGAAGAGATCGTGCCCGCCTGGATCGGTCGTGGGCACGATGCGCCCGTCGTACCGGCGCACCGACACGCGAGTCCACACGAGCCCCCGCGGCTT
>Ga0065712_10000498_pt1 | contig 20182 bp, 19 predicted proteins | sample MisRhiReplicate1_FD_59099 | JGI IMG/M metagenome (GOLD analysis project Ga0065712, IMG submission 59099) | Miscanthus rhizosphere microbial communities from Kellogg Biological Station, MSU, sample Rhizosphere Soil Replicate 1: eDNA_1 v3... | ecosystem: Host-associated > Plants > Roots >...
GTTCTGTTATGGTATTGACCTGCTGTACAGCTTTCCTTCCAAGGCCAACTTGTACATTTCAGCTACGTATGGGTTCTTTGCTGGAGTTTCTGCGCCTAACTCTACTAGACGTGCATATACTCTTACCACGTATGCAAGAGCACCCATGAAAGCTACAACAACTCCCATGTTAAACATCCAGTGATTAGGTACTGCAAAGATTTCTTCGACAAACCAGAAGTGCCACATTTCATTTACACCTATCGTGAACATGGTTGCAAGATATCCAATTATGGTTATCTTTAGACCCGTGTTCATTGAATTGGCAGGGCCTCTCAGTATTGGGACCCTTCGGTCATACATTGCCACAAATCCCCATCCAAGTGGAAGGGCCACGAAGTGACTGTACAACCACCAGTGAGCTGGTGTAAATGCACTATCCCTGATTGCAGTCTGGTGTAGTGATCCATCGACAAAGTTATCTACCTCAACGGATGCCGCGATAGATCCAAGCATAATGACCATGATGTAAATTTTCTTTAATCTCTGGACCTCTACTTCTTTCGGTATTAGTGCTGGCAATTGTGCCATGTATAATCAGAGGTTATATGACAGAACTTATATTTGAACATAGAGCCTCGGGTTTGGGCGGAACTTTTATAAAACCACATTATTATTAAATCAGAACCCATAAGAATAATATATATATGCCACCAATTATGTAATAAATCGATAATATGTAGGGTTCATTAGACATTTAAGTAATGATAATCATTCTGGCTTAGCATGTCACATCGACAACTGAAGTGACACTACAAAATGCTAAACCTCATTTGCGCGAGGTTTCTGGTCGACCTTGTGTTTGTGTTTTGTTTACGTGAGAATTGTTAGGATGATTAATAGTACAATATCAGAATCCATAACCCATAAATCACTAAAACCGTAAATGTGTTCGGGAAGGCAAACGATGAAGGATATCCCTGCTTTGATTGTGGTGATAGTGGTAGCCCAGGTACTTGTCAATTCGCCACATTATTCAGCTTCTGCGACTGATGCCTCAGGTAGCATTCAGGGGACAATAACTTGTACCGGAAATTCAAGCAAACATCAAGTCGGTTTTGTTTTCTCAGCTTTTTTAGGACTTGTTCCAGTCTATGGTAATTGGGAAGTATCGTACGTCGATGATTTAGGTAATACCCATGCTATAATTGGATACTTGGGCGGAGGGACCATAGGACAAGGAAATTTTAATCTTGAAGGCACAGTCACTTCCGACAACGTCTGTGGGAGCAGCGTTCCCTCATCGGTTTCAATTACCGGGTCCTGTGCACCCATAGGGAAGTTGATATTAGCTTCGGGAAGCGATTGGCGGGGCGAATTCGAAGGTAATATTGAATGCACTCAATGATTGCAGAGTTACTTGTTATTCAAATGGCAATTGAAAGTAATATTCTATATCGTGGAAGAAACAGGGATTTAGAGGTGATACCTATGGATATTTGCAAGCCCCAATCATTCAATTATTAAAGAAAAATATCGGGCTGACTGGAATCAACCGTTCAGATCATGCTTTTATTTATGTTAATAATTTTTTAAACTAATTGCCTTATGGAAAAATTATTGTAATTGAAGGAATTGATAAAGCAGGAAAAACAACTCAGTCGAGACTATTAATGGATTCACTCAGGTCCCGTGGTATAATAAGTGCCTGCCTAGACTTTCCTGATTATTCCACTCCCATAGGCACGGAAATAAAGGCCTTCCTCGACGGGAAACGTGAGTATCCCGATCACGCAAAACTTATGCTCCTTTCTGCAAACCGATGGGAAAAGAGGGAGGATATTCGGGATATGTTAGAGAGTGGTACAATTGTCATCATGAATAGATATTATCATTCAAATCTAGCTTACGGTATTTCTAAAAATATAGAACTGGATTGGCTCCAAAACTTGGACAAGGGGATGCCCACAGAAGATCTTTGTATAGTCCTTGATGTTAGCAAAGGAGTCTCCAAATCGAGGTCCAATAACGTATTTGACATTTTTGAAAGTGACGACTTGCTGCTCGAAAGGGTACAAAGAAACTATAGGAAACTTGCTCGACGCTTCAAATGGAGAGTTGTAAACGCTAATGGGTCTAAGGAAGAGGTCAGTAAAAAAATAATGAAACATGTAAAGGCAAACGTCAAGTTTTAATTCTAACAGACGACTTTATCTTTTTGATAGTATGAAATATGTCGGTGAGATAACAGACCCAGTACACAAATGCATCCAAGTTACAGAACTGGAACGTGAACTAATTGATGCTCCGGTTTTCCAACGTTTGAGGAGAATAAAACAATTGGCTGGAGCTCATCTAGTTTATCCTTCTGCTCAGCACTCACGTTTTGAACATTCAATGGGCGCCATGCATGTTGCAGGACTAGCCGGAGATCGCTTATTTTCCTTAAATGAATTGGCTGATCACGATCTTGTTCAGCAACTTAGAGTCGCATCCCTCTTGCATGATATAGGACATGGCCCCTTTTCTCACTTATCCGAAGAGGTAATGATGTTGAGGAGCAATAAAGATCATGAACAAATAGGCAAAGAAATCATACAGAGAACTGAAATTAGTGACATATTGAGTACTCACGGCTTTTCTCCGAAACAGATTTCCGACCTTTCAACCGGTCAGTCAAATTCAAAATTCATGAACGAAATTATTGCAGGAAGTCTTTCTTCAGACCTAATGGATTATCTCCCTCGCGACAGCTTGTTCACTGGAGCAGAGTACGGGAGAATTGACTATAACAGGATCATAAACTCATTTACTATTACAGATGGACGCAGTATTGCTTTGCAGAGGTCGTCCCTTTACTCATTTGAGTCCATGTTAATATCCCGATATGAAATGTTTAAAGCAGTATATTTTCATAAAACGGTTAGAGCTGCTGAAGTCATGCTTCTTCATTCCATTTTGTTGGCATTTGATTCAATTGATTTTCTAACTCGGAACGTACAAACTTATTTAGCCTTAACCGACGATACCATTATTGCCAAGTTACTTTCGGCCAGACAGATACCTGTTGTCAGGCAACTTGTAAGGAATTACTTGGATAGAAAATTACTGAAATGCGTATATGAAAAGTTCGTATACAAGAGAGACAAGTTTAAGGAACTAGACTGGAAGTGGGTTGAGGATGTACGCTCAAGAATCGCAGAAATTGCAAGTGTTGACTCTAATCATGTTTTCGTCGATGTATCAGGGATTGCATCGGTACCACTTGCCCCTAATAAGAGCGAAATGAGGTCGATTTTACTGATGACCGAAAAAGGTGTAATAAGAATGCCGGTATCGTCCCTACCAATTATAAATTCAATTTCAGGTCATTTAGATATGCTTAGAGTATATACTAATCATAGGAACAGAAATGAAATAGCCTATGCAGCCCGAAAGATATTTGGAGACGAGGGATTGGAGATAACCGATGGGTTCTGACATGAACGAGACCGAGAGACAGAAAATCGTAATAAAATTGAGTGGAAGCGTTTTTAATTTCAATACACAATCTGTAGTGCTAAAAGAATATGCTGATCTATTTATGTCTCTAAATGAAAAAGTCCAACTGATTATTATTACAGGAGGTGGAAAAATTGCCAGACATTATATAGAATTGGCAAGAGCTTTAAATGGTGATGAGGCTACCCTTGATACCCTGGGTATAGATGTTTCTAGAATTAATGCTAGGTTACTTCTTACGGCTATAGGGCGATTGGGGTATCCACAGATTCCCAAATCACTTGATGAAGTTTCAATGGCTTTGGAGTTCAACAAAATAGTAGTTGTTGGCGGCCTACACCCAGGTCAAAGCACTAACGCTACATCTGCTCTAATAAGTGAAAAAATTGGGGCAAATACTTTCATTAATGCTACCGACGTATCGGGGATTTACGACAAGGATCCCGCTGTAAATTCTGATGCAAAAATGTTTACTGAATTATCAGTTGGTAAATGCATGGAATTGCTCGGTCAGAAGAACAGTCAGGCCGGAACTTATGAACTGATGGATCTTGTAGCATTAAAAGTGATTCAAAGGTCTAGGATTCGAACTATTGTCATGAATTCGGACATTAATTCATTGAAGGATATTATTCTGAAAGGATCTAATTTCGGAACTAGAATCACCTTTTAATTTATAATCAGGATGGCTAGGTTTGTGGTTACTTGGTCCTCGCCATTAAGGTTAATTGTAATAGCTTTGAAAATCTACGATACAGTTTTGACTTGCCCACTAAATTCTGCGAAACCGTCCTGTTTCATGCGAGAATAGATTTCATCTGCCTTACCGATAGGAAGAGGTTTAGATTGGGCCTTTGAGTATCCGTCTACATCGCACAAGACAAGTATAGCTTCAATGCCTCGTACTATTTTTGCTAACAGCATTTCTTCACCAACAGGAGCGAAGCCACTCCCATCATTTTTGGTTGTGTAAGTTAACATTGCGTAACCTGTATAATCAAATAGTTTATGCTGCGCTTTCTTAGCTCTATCGTGACCCAAGTGAGATGCCTTATGGTATTGCACTAAAGAACTAATTGATACACATTTGTATAAGTATTTTCAAAGTTGTATTGTCGTAGTCGGCATTTCATGGGCATAACAATACATGGTTCCCTCTAAAAATTATACAATATATTCTAAATAATTTGTTCCATTATTTCAGCATTAACACCAATCATAAACCGTAAAAACATGTTAAGATGATTAATGCATGTAAAGTCTATTTTTATTTAGATTATTTTTAGACTATTTAAAATTGATTCGCAAAAAACTAGATATCCATGTCAACGAGTGTTTATTTTAAGGGTGGCTCGGCTTATATGCTGTAAAAATAAAATGAAATCTATGCTAGGGCCTATCTTTTTGTCTTCGAGTCATTGGCAAATATTTATTATGGAACAGTTAATAATACGCTAATTGGTCCAAGGCTCAATTTTAGAAATTAAAGGGAGGAAAGAAGAATCCCGAATGGAATTACCAGAAAATACCAGAGCGATGCTAGTTTCTGCAATTTATTCAGGGGAGGAACAGAAGGTTTATCTGAAATTTTATGTTCCCAGTTTGGAATCAATATACTTTTGGGCTGACAAAACCGGGCATAAACCATATTGTTATACAAAGATAAATAATGAAGAAATTCTAGATCGAATTATTAGCAGCGATAAGAGATTCTCTAAATCCTTGGTCGACAAGAATGATTTGATAAACGATAAGAAAATCCAAGTCTTAAAAATTTCTGCTCCGGATCCTCTATCGATTGGAGGAACCGAGAATAGTGTGCGAGAAAAATTGACTGCTTGGGAAGCAGATATTAAATACCATGAAAACTATCTTTATGATTCTGGACTTATTCCTGGAAATTACTATTCTAGGACTGGAGACATAATAATCGAAGATCGGTTTGAGATGACTGGGACTGTTGAAATTGCATTAAAAGAATTACTTTGGAATAGATTGATTGAGGGCACCAAAGAAGCGGGAAATGAACAATATAGGAAATACATCGCAGATTGGGCTCATCTTCTGAATCAGCCTATTCCTAGCATGAAGCGTATAGCCATTGATATTGAAGTTGACTCGGAAGAAGGTAGGATTCCCAATCCTAGAGAACACGACCGAAGGATCACAGCTATAGGTTTGGTTTCAAACGATGGGATCAAAAAAGTTTTTGTTTTAGAGAAACATGACGTCATTGAAAACTTAAACCTTTCAAATAATATAGAAGTCTGTAAAACAGAGATAGAACTTATTCAAAAAGCGTTCAAGATAATTTGGATGTATCCAATAGTAGTAACTTTCAATGGCGATGATTTTGATCTCCCTTATTTACATGCCCGAGCTCAAGATCCACGCATCGATCCTAAGCGGAACTCTACAATACCCAGAGAAGAAATACCAATACTGATTAAACGTGAATCGTATGCAAAAAAAGGGATTCAGGCCGAACCGGTTCAATTAAAGCATGGTCTACACATCGACTTATTCAGGACATTTCAAAATAGGTCTATTCAAATTTACGCCTTTAGCCACAAATATTCCGAATTTAGACTAGGCGCGATTTGTGAAGCTCTATTAGATGATAGCAAAATAGAATTTGAAGGAAATATAAATGACTTACCGACTCAAAAGTTAGCTGAATATTGTCTAAAGGATGCCGACCTAACATTTAGACTTACTAGCTTTAATGACGACCTACTCATGAAGCTTCTGGTTGTCATTGCAAGGATTTCTAGGCTGTCAATAGAGGATGTGTCAAGATTTGGTGTGAACCAATGGATAAGAGGTATGCTCTACTTCGAACACAGGAAGATAAATGCACTAATTCCAAGGCGGGACGAACTTTTGAGCAAAGGTCAAGCTTCAACTATTGCAATTATAAAGGAAAAAAAATATAGAGGTGGTCTAGTAGTTGAACCAGTCTCTGGCATACATTTTAATATCGTGGTAGTTGACTTTGCGAGCCTATATCCAAGCATAATAAAAGTTCACAATCTGTCCTATGAAACTGTAAACTGTTCCCATCCGGAATGCAAAGCAGATAAATCTCAAGTCATACCTAACACAAATCATTGGATCTGCAAGATCCGAAAGGGGGTAACATCTCTTCTGATTGGGTCTTTACGGGATTTACGTGTTGGATATTATAAACAGCTCTCCAAGGACAAATCTCTTCAATATGATGATAGGCAACTGTATGTGGTTGTAAGCCAGGCAATAAAAGTTATCCTTAACGCAAGTTATGGTGTAATGGGAGCTGAAATTTTTCCACTTTATTGTCTGCCCGTCGCAGATGCAACTGCTGCTATTGGTAGGGATACAACCACTAAAGCCATCGAGAAATGCCGAGAAATTGGAATTGAAGTAGTATATGGCGATACTGATTCTTTATTTTTGAAAGACCCTACTGAAGGTAGGGTCAGTCAGGTTTCCAAATGGGCAAAAACAAACCTAGGCGTTGATCTGGAACTCGATAAGGAATATCGTTATGTAGTGTTTAGCGACCTCAAGAAAAATTATGTTGGAGTTTTAAAGGACGGTACTGTTGATGTGAAAGGGCTTACCGGGAAAAAATCCCACACTCCACCTTTCATCAGAAAGGCATTCTATCAAGTACTCGAAATCTTAAGCACGGTAAACACAACTAATGATTTTAATTTAGCTAAAGAAAGGATAATCGAGATAATCAAGGAAAACGCAACCAAACTCGAGACAAATGAAATACCACTACAAGATCTTACCTTCAATGTAATGGTAAATAAATCTCCAGAGAAATACGGAATCAAGGTCATTGACAATTCTAAGAATTTTTCGATTGACGGTAATGGTAACAGCTCATCATCATATAAAGGGCTGCCTCAACATATTAAAGCTGCAAGATTGTTGATCGGGGGCGGTAAGGTCGTCAGAGCCGGAGATATTATATCTTATGTTAAGACAAAAACTGCGGATTCAGTTAAGCCCGTGGAGCTTGCAAGTCACAGTGAGATAGATAAAGAAAAATATCTAGAAGCCTTGGAGTCAACATTTGACCAATTACTCTCTGTTTTGAACATCAATTTCAAAACAATTATTGGTAAGCCTAGACAAACGAACCTTGACGAAATTTTCTGGGACCAGGATCAAAGGAACTGATATTCTCTTGGTGGGCCATGAGGATGGAATTTAGGTCTAAATAACCCCGTGGTATTATTCTTGAAAGATATATACGACATCATTCAATCGTCATTCCTTCCACCTGAACGTACCAGGGCAAAAGCTGCCTTTGCTGATATAGATGCAGCAGTCACATTTGAGAATGCTGACGCCGTAATAGTTGGAGTGCCATTGGATATTACAACTTCTTTTGGGAAGGGAACCTTAAAGGGCCCGGAGTCTATTAGGGCAGCTTCTGCCTTTCAAATAGAGTCCCTCATTTACGATGATAGAATCGATATCAAAAACGTCATCAGCCTTTTCGATATTGGTGACATAATATTTCCTGAAACCCCTACCGGTCTAGATAATGTTCAGTACATATTGAAATATCTAGATGAAAATTTAGTTGGACTCGTAAGCCAAATTTCTAAGTCTAATAAAATACCCATTATTCTGGGTGGAGAGCATACAGTTTCATATTTTTGCTTTAAAGGTATCCAGAATAAGGGGTCTATGCTTATTCATTTTGACGCGCATAGAGACCTAAAATCTGAATATAAAGGACAGAAGTTGTGTCACACGACGCCCTTTTTCAGATTAATCAACGAGGGTTTTTTAAAAGGTACGGATCTTATACAGATTGGAATAAGACAAGCTGATGAGCTTGAAGAAAATTACGCTGAATCAAACGGAGTAATTACTTTTGATGCGTGGACAGTAAAGAATGACTTAGATGATGTTATTGCACGCCTTTCAAAAATAACAAAAGACCGAAAAATTTACATCTCGTTTGATATTGATGTTTATGATATACAATATGTTCCTTGTACAGGAACACCAGAGCCTTTCGGACTGGATCCCTTCGAGATAATTAAGATCATAAAAGGAATAAACAGGTCGGCCGATCTAGTAGGCCTGGATATTGTCGAAGTCTCATTAAGGAACAATGACTACCGCGAAGGTACGCTGGCTACTCACACACTTCTGCGAATATTGGATCGGGAATTTGTCAGGACAAAACGTTCGCGTCAATAAATATTCTGCCAAACGGATTTTCTTTAAATAACCTGAAAGAATCTAATTCCACCGGGCTCTTTCATTCTCTCTGTCCTCCTTTGTGGCTTTTTTCCACTCTTTATAATGTTGTCTACAAAGGTACGTCCTCTTACTCGAGGTATCTATGCCAAGATCAACGGCCATAGCCGCCTTGCTGCTACTTATTGACCTTTCGGCAGGACTGTCACAACCTTGCGCACTGCACGATACACCCCTTTCAACCCGCCCCATCTGTAATAATTACATCCTGGGTGGTCTATAAAAGGATGATCCGCGAGAAAGATGATTCATCAATCGAAGAATAGTTCATTAGATGTCATGCGCCGGATCTGAAATTACTTTGTGTGAGCAGTTTCAATATTAAGATCATATTATCGTCGTAGGTTTAACTGTTTTTAGATTGTTATATTTCTAGAATAGGGGACGATTTAAAATTTAGGAATAAATTATTCATGAATAGTCTGGTGATAGTAATAGAAATCTCCATACCAACAGACGTACTCAAAACTATATCTTCGGACGTTCTGAAAGATGAACAGGCAGATTTAATGGCAAGTATGGTCTTTCAGATAGTAATGAAGTAATTCTCTTAATTAAATCTTCAATAGAAATCTTATACTGATTTTTGGTTTCTCGATCTCTTACCACTACTTGATCCGAGTCGAGCTCATTATCGCCTATGACAAGAGTATAATATATCCATTCGGTTTCTGAATCCCTGATTTTCTTTCCCACAGACTCTTCCCTATCATCTATATCAGCCCTAATCCTGTTACTACTAAATTTATTTATAAGTACTTCACAATATTCAATATGTTTGGTTGATACGGGAATCAATCGTACTTGTGTATGAGTAAGCCACAAGGGGATAGACGGTACCTTCCCTAATCTAGAGTTAATAGCAGCTTTTTCTAAAAGTACGTAAATGACTCTTTCTACCGCCCCACTCGGAGAATTNTGTAGNATTATCGGAACCCTTCTTGCGTTATTTTCNTCCACATATTGAATATCGTATCGTTGCCCATTTTCAACATCTATCTGGTCGGTGGAAAGGGCAGCCGCTTTTCGTAAACTATCTATAAAATTGAATTCCCATTTCAAAATAAAGTAAAAGAAACGCTCTTCCCACATTTCGATAAGTACAGGTCTCTTGAATTTATTGACCAATAAATGAATAAAGCTTTTATTTTCCTCGTAAAATTGCCGAGTAAATCTCACGGCCATTTCAATATCTTTGTCAGGACAGATTCCCAATTCGGTAATGACCCGAAGGGAAAGCTCAAGCCTTTTCAAGAGCTCTTCTTTGGCTTGTTCCATGTCTTTGCAAAATGCATGACAATCTGGCATACTGAATGCTCTGAGTCGACGTAGTCCCACTAACTCACCTGTTTTCTCTCTTCTGAAGGAATATCTTGTTAGCTCGTACAGCCTTAGTGGTAAATTCTTGTATGAAATTTGAAAATCTTTTGCCATTAGGAACTGACCAAAGCAAGCTGCAAATCTCAAAAAAAGTTGCTTGTTGTCAGATGTAAGGTTATATTGTCTTGCGGGAAACCTATTAAAGTAGCTATGCAAGGCTGGATGTTGTGAATCATACATAATTGGTGTTTCCACTTCTATTCCTCCGTATTCTGAAATCCTGCTACTTACATGGGCTTCAATAAGTGACTTCATAAGCCTTCCTTTGGGGTAGAATCTCAAGTTTCCACTATCTGATGCAGGTTCATAATCCGCGATTCCTAATTTTTTCATAAGTCTAACGTGCGGGGGAGTTTCATCTACTGCCCTTGATTTTGACACCTCATAATCTGCCAGGATCTTCAGGTTGTTACTAGTCATAGTAAAATCAAATTTTTCTAAAGGGATTAAATCTCCAGTCATATTAAGAATATACCAAGACGATTTTTGTCGCTTTTCAGCTTTCAGAGCATTAGATACTGAATCTTCAGTTCGCTGGACGCCTGATGCCTTTTCTCCAGAAATAATTTTACTATTTTCAGCCAGTGGATGACCTTTGACCTTTATACTAAATGATTTGGTCCAACCAAAAGGCGCCCTAGCGACAATGGAAAATTCCTTGCCAATCAATGTTTCTAAAGACAAAAGTAGTTCCAAGGCTTGTTGGGGTAAGGCTAAGTTGGGGCTAAGATGTGCATATGGATAAATCAATATTTTGCCACCTTTGACGAGGTTTGAGTATTCCTTTATCTCATCAACCGCAGCTGAAACTGTACTCTCGTCATCGCCACTTTCAATAGCTACTAATATCACTATCACATCCTCCATTCGTTTTTTTTCAATAGAAGTTACATTTTCGGCTAAGCCGATTTCCTTGGAAATCGGCTCATATTCAACGAAGTCCGAATGGAGCAAAAGAAGACGCATATAGTTCAGTCACCTATCTTGGATGGACAAATAAATTACTTTTGCACTTAGGTTTATCCTAGATAAAATATTTTACTAAATTTCCACAAATTAATAATTCGCTCTGATATCAATGTATCGTGACTCGGGGGTAAGTTTTAGGCTAGTAAACGGATACTTAGACGTGTCGATGCCACCTGTCATGTTTTGTTCAAACAGGGATAGACTAGTAGTTCCATTCACTGCAAGTGATAATCTCTCGCGAGAGCGAGAACTCCCATTTAAGATATTCAAGAATCCTTTATCAACAATCATGATATATTTTTCTGTCTTGAAAGGGGCATTACTGTAATAACTACTGCCCTGAAAAGCCTTGTTGAATATAAATTCGGGTACCCAAAAATACTCTGGGTTTCCACTTAAAGTAATTTTTTCAGGTCCTGAATTCGAAACCTCGAAACTTGAGTTATTTTCCTGAGAAACAGGTCTAGCGTCTGGTAACTTTTGGACAACAAAGGCTAGAGCTCGGTAATAGCTCGAATTCATATCTATTGATATGAGCATGCTTAAGCTGATTAATCCGAAGAGGCCAATAGCCGCTATTCTAATGAATGGTAACACATTCCTAGTTCTTCCCCGTAAAGATTTATTCCCAATTTCCATAATCATTCGGCCACCGGCTATGCAAAGTGGAGGGAGAAGGGAAATTAAGTGAAAAGATGAAACATAGCCAATTAGTTGGAGGAAAATCAAAATAGGAAATATCCAAAGCAAAATGAAGTAATCGCGCTTGAAAACTGAATAAATGAGTCCACCAAATCCAATAACGAACAAAATTGGATCGGCTTGAAAAAATGTATTCAAGGTATTAATTAGCGGTCGGCTCTCCCTATGCGTTTGGTATAAAACACCACTAACCCAATCCTTCCAATCTCCGACAACGAGTGCATGTATGGGCCATAGAGTTGGGATTAACACTACGGGAATTAGCCACAGAAGGACGTATCTTAATCTCCTCGAATTGTAGTATGTAAGTGAAGCTGCTAAAGGAATCATAGTGAATGCTGGAATCTTGGTGAATATCGCAAAACCCATAAAGATCCCCGACATTACGATCGACGTTCGCCTAAATTGTTTCACGTCGGCTGAATAGATAATTAACAAAATTGAAGTCAAAATAAATGGCAATTGGATTGACTCAAGTAATACTCTTCTCGTCATCCATGTGAATGGCATCACGGCAAATAAGATAGATGCCGCAAAAGCAACTTTGTCTCCATACCTATATTGGGATATCTTAAAAACCAAAAATGTGTCAGCAATAGCCAAAATACCCATAATCACTCTCGGAATTGTAAAGATTTCTTGAACGGTACTATAGCTGGTTTCTCTATCTACTAAAAATGTCGGGTAATTAATCATTTTGAAGATTCCTGCCAAGAACATCTGTCCGAAATATGGTGCCAGGTACCTATTTTGCGGCTGAAGTCCTTCTCCTTTCTCCGTGGAAATCGCCTTCCTCAGATAGTGTCCCTCGTCAACATGTTGTGAAGGGAATCCAGCTGGGTTCCATAGATGACTATAGGCCGAAATTATCAATGGAACAACCACAAAAAGAGCTGGCCATAATCTGCTATACTTTTTTAGCGATATTTGAATGGTCAATTTATGGGACCTTACTAGTTAGTCATTATCTTTTAGAAATAAATCTTCTGGAGCCTACAAAAGACGATTGCAAAGGTAAAAGATCTTAAGTAAACGCGAAATTTGAATTCATTCTAATCTATTCTTCAGACTACTATCCTTTGGTGTTGCCATAAGTATTTCTTATCGCATTTTTCAGTGTATCATAGTATTGAGTTGTTTGTAGCGATCCATTAGATCCTGTTATCACAAGATTGAAGTTGTCAACTTTATGTGACCTAAAATTCCAATGCCAAAACGCCCACCCAAAAACTTTTACCTCATTAAATTTGTTGAGAATTTCTTGAGTTTCACCTGGAGTTATGTTGCTAGTTTCAGGATTGATTTCAAACACCACGTCTCCCTCCTCATTGACAGTAGGCTCTCGATCGACATTATTCCACTCGCCGACGTAAATTGGCACTCCAGCGATTTGTCCTGTACCCACGAACATTTTTAGTCTTTGTTCTTGATAGCTTCCGGGTTTAGGCAGCCCATAGAGACTGAACTTAAAAATTACATTCGTCTTATCAGTTGGGGCCATCATAGCAAGATTTGTGGCATTAACTCCGATCGGACTTTTAAGGTCAACTGGTATGGTCATACTGAAAATTATGTTCTTGGCAGTTACCGTCCTTAATTCACTCGTTATAAAGGAATTGAACTTGCCTATTTTTTTCCATTGGCTAGAATTATGGACTTGAGGCTCACTTAATATTTCGTAGCCAATTGTGCTAGGGTGAGAGTCTACTTCTTTTGCCAATCCTTTCAAGAATTGAGAGAGCAGAGTCCAACCATCGGTCCCATTAATATCAGTTACTTTTCTGTCCCACCAACGTTCCCACCATGCTGCAGCGGCAGGATATTTTGGGCCGCCACCGCTACCATAGGCAAACTGTGAATTATTCTGAAACAGAAAAGATGGGAAACCGGTACCCCTTTGGGGATTTAGCCAAGACGATGTATGAAATTGATGATTATCATAAACAACCTTAAGTCCATATTTATCTGCAGCCGATGCAACAAACTTAATTTCATTCATGAAGGCTATGGGATCCTTGACATAAGATTCCCAGAAATAGACAAATCGAATATGATTCATCCCTGCCTGACTAATTAGTCTAAAGCTATCGTCGAAATAGTTTTCAGGTAAAGGATCTTTAAACTCTCTTGTTTGTGGGGAACTCGTGTAATATCCGAGCATGTCAACTCCAATAAGCTGGGGTTTATACGTAGCCGCATGTGCTTGAAAGTTATTTACTCCCAGTAAAAGTGATGAAATCAAAATCATGTGAAAAATGATTACGCATCGTGACCAAATCATCATCGGCGGAAAAGCTTCTCCGCCAAATATAAATTTATGAAAAAATGTGTGGTTTAAATATTATAACCTCATGCTGAGCATATAAACACTTACCGTTCGTCCCTCAGTTTTACATTTGAAGAGATTCTCTAATCCCAGAAACTAGCTGTTTAGTTGTTGTAAGATCTTCTAGTTTCTTATTAATGTCTAGAACTACTTGAAGCAGGTCCGGTTCAATTTGTAATTTCTTTACAAATGAGGCAAGAGCCTGCGTATCTTTTGGTAAGCACATTCCATCAAATGGTCTTCCACCTTCAGTACCATATTTTCCAATTCTCTTGTCTAACGATACACCTGAACTTACAATTTTATCATCGACTCCGATAGCTCTACATATCAACCCAATTTCGTTGAAAAATGAAATTTTCAGCGATAGGAAACAATTGGAAGCATACTTTATGAGTTCCGCGGCTTCGAAAGTTGTCACAATAATCTTGTCAGTCAGTTCCTTGTACATAGCTACTAACGGTTCAGAAATTCCTTTCCTATCTTCGCCAATGATAACTCTATCAGGAGAGAAGAAATCATCGAGGGCTGAGTTCTGCCTCAAGAATTCTGGGTTATATGCGAGTTCATAATGCAATCCTCTTTTCTTGGTACAGTGTCTTTCCAAATAATTTGAAACTAGATTCTTCATAGTTCCTGGCAGCATCGTACTCCTAAATACTAAAAGATGATAACTTTCACTCTTATTAAGGAAATTAGAGATCTGGTATAGGGCTGACATAATTTGAGATAAATCCTGTTGCCCTCCATTAGTGGGCGTATTAACACAGATGAACGAAATATCTGTTTGCGACATCGCTTCGTCCAGGGTGTAAGTTGTTTTATATCCAAGATTCTTGAGAGATCTGAGTTTTTCTTTTGCCACATCGTAAAAAACGACGTCGTGGCCTAATTTATCAAATCCCCTGCCCGTGGCAGTACCTACTACTCCCGACCCGATTATACTGATCTTACTCGTTCCCACACCCTCCTATCCCTTTTAATATCATTATAATTGTATGCGTTTGTAAGGAATGATATATATACAATCCTGTTTCTTGTTCCTTGACATGCTTTTATTGAATTTACCAAGAAATATGTTAGCTCACCAATTTCTAGTTTATACACGAGTTATAATTAAATAAAAATTGGTGGCATTACTGGTAAAAAGGTGAACGGGGTTAACGAACACTATCAGTATATCTAAGCACAAACTGTCCATCACCAACTCGTTAGCGTTCGACTTAATACTGATCTGCTTTGCGGTTCTTTTGATTACTTCGCCAGTTTGGTTTGACCTCAATGATATATTGTATAACCTTGACGGACTCAAAAGCTATTTAATTAATAACTTGATCCCGCATAATATTTCACAGTACTGGTTGCTGATCCCCCTAGGAATAATTGGAACCTGGAGGTGGTCTATCTGGATAATAAAAAAGGCAACAGCTACTATTTACATGCCACTGGAACCAGCCAGAAGCAACAGTCATGACGTACTAAAAACCAATAATCTTACCTTTGCTATAATAACTCCTGTATACAACGAAGACCCCCTTATTTTTAGTAAGGCGCTTAATTCGTGGTGGCAAAATAAGCCAGATGAACTTATTGCAGTTATTGATAAATCAGATGTGGCTTGTATACAGGTATTTAATGAATTTCGTGAGCTAAAGACAAACCTAAAACTTATTGTTACTTCTAAGCCTGGGAAACGGGCAGCCCTAGCGGATGGAATACGGGAGTCATTTTGTGAGATTGTCGCATTGGTCGACAGCGATACCCTATGGGGGCCTAATATACGCGAAAAAGTCCTGGCTCCGTTTCAGAAGGATTCTTCAATTGGGGGCGTAACTACCAGACAACATCCTATTTCCAGACGATCATTGTGGCAGCGTATTACCGATGTGTTCTGGGATATGAGGAATTATTACGACCTACCGTCTCAGGCAGCAGCAGGTCAGGCTCTGTCTTGTCTATCCGGTAGGACCTCGCTTTACCGTAAGGAAATATTGCTCCCAAGGTTGCATTTGTTTCTAAACGAAATTATCTTTGGCCGAAAGAAGGAGTCCGGAGAAGATAAGTGTTTGACACGAATCATTCAAAAGCTCGGGTGGAAAACTTACTATCAAAGTAACGCCGTTGTTTATTCGTCGGCTGCTTCCGACTTCAAAACTTTTTGGAGTCAGCGCTTGCGCTGGTCTAGAAATAGTCACAATTCAGATTTTGTGAGTCTTTGGGACGGTTGGGCCTGGCACCATCCATATTTAGCCTTCTTCATGGTGGATAGGTTCATTTCTACATTTACTCTTTTCTTGGGTCCGATTTTCTTTGGAATTGCTCTTTTAAATCATCAGTGGTTGTTTGCTTCGCTTATTGTCCTTCTCTGGATAGTAGGAAGAGGCATAAAGATTCTTCCTCATTTGCGGCGACGTCCGGATGACATAGTTCTACTACCAATTTACGTAGCGATTAATTTTCTTGTTGCAATAACAAAACTTTATGCTTTAGTTACCATTCGCGATCAACGCGTGATTCGTGGCTCTAAACGGTACACAAAAAATTTCCTATCAAAGTTAAAGGATTATCTTTTGACCGGAGAAATAATATTTAGCATTATTATAATAGCAGCTGTATTTCGCTAAAAACAATCCAGCCCTAAAATCAAGTACTAATTTTCGTGTTTCCATTCATAAATCATTAAAAAAATACTGTAGAGTCGACGATATCGCCTAACACATACTATGCATAATGATCAAAGTCTCATCCTAATTCCATTTATAGATAAGAACTTCTTCACACTGGGAATAGAAATCTTATCATAGTGAAAAATAGAAGCTGCAAGGACTGCGTCCACATTAGTTTGTCTGAATACGTCGAGCATATGATTTAAGGAACCGCACCCTCCTGATGCAATCACAGGAACTCTGACATTCTCACAAATGGCCTTAGTCAGCTCCGTATCATATCCGTTTTTTGTACCATCTGCATCAATACTAGTCAATAGTATTTCTCCAGCTCCAAGCTCCTCTACAGTCTTAGCCCATTCTATAGCGTTAATTCCAGTTCCCTCTTTGCCGCCGTAAACCCGCACTTCAAAATAAAATTCTTTTTGCTTCTTGCCACTTTGTCTATTTTTCGGTTTATCTTCCTGATAGTTACGTTTAACATCTATGGCGACCACTACGCATTGTTTTCCAAAAATGGTCATTAGTTCGGTAATCAACTCTGGATGCATTACTGCAGCTGTATTGATTGAAACTTTATCAGCGCCATTAAGTAAAATCTCCCTGGCATCGTTTAGAGTCTTTATCCCTCCTCCTACCGTAAAAGGGATATCGATTACTTTAGCTACCCTCCTCACCAAATTCTTCATGATGTCTCTACCTTGTTGTGACGCGGTTATATCAAGAAAAACAAGTTCATCTGCCCCTTGACGAGCGTATTTCTCCGCAAACTTTACTGGGTCGCCCGCGTCCTTGACGCCTGAAAATTTGATTCCCTTAACAACCCTTCCTTTGTCGACATCCAAACATGGAATGATTCTTTTAGATAAGGGCATTATGTAATCATCTTAACCTTTTTAAGTTCTATTTTACCTTCATACAAAGCCTTCCCCAAAATTACTTCTTTACAACCCATGGCCTTGAGTCTTATAACATCCATAAGACTGGAAATGCCACCGCTAGCTATCACGTTAATCATTGGATTAGAGCAAATATGATTAATAGTTTCAATATCTGGTCCTTCTAACGTCCCGTCTCTTTCTATACTGGTCAAAAGAAAATTTGTTACTCCCATTTTATAATATTTTGACATCGCATCCCTAACATTGTATTCAGTAGGGGATTTCCAACCCTTTACCATGACTACTCCGCCAATTTGGTCTAATGAAATCACCGTTCTATCTGGATGATGGTTGATTAATTTTCGAATGACGTTCGGTTTCCGATACGCTAATGTACCGACCACAACTCTAAACGCACCAATTTCAAATATATTTTCAATTGCTTCCTCTGATCGAAGTCCTCCGCCTATCTGAACTGGAATATTTACTGACTTTAGAATTTCTTCAATAATGGCAAGATTATTATATTGCGAGTCTAACGCCGCATCCAAATCGACCAAGTGCAACATATCAGCCCCGTCAGATATCCATCTTCTTGCGATTTGGACAGGATCGTCGCTGTAAATAATCTTATTAGTTTCTTGACCTTTAGTGAGTCTAACCACTTTTCCGGCCATTATATCTATAGCAGCTAGAATTTTCATCTCTTACTAGAACAAACCGCCAAAAAGTTTCTAATTATTCTTGACCCTACTGCGCCTGATTTTTCTGGATGAAATTGAGTCCCATGAATATTGCGGTACTCAACGACAACCGGAAGCGACTTTCCATAATTTGAAGTAGCGACAACCATGGATTTATTTTTTGGATTTATATGATATGAATGAACGAAATATACCCACGAACCATTTTTTATCCCTTCCAATAACTTACTATCATTTTTAATTATTTCCAGATTATTCCAGCCCATATGTGGGACCTTCACTTTAGACCGCGGCAGCATCAATACTTCGCCCGACAATATCTTTAGCCCCTTCATTTTACCTTCCTCACTTCGGTCAAATAACATTTCCAATCCAAGGCATATTCCCAAAATTGGAAACTCACCTTTCATAGCATCAAGAAGTATCTGAGAGTCGCCTTTAATTGACTCGATTGCACTATCAAAATTGCCCACACCGGGCAGAACTAGGCCATCATATTCTTTTATGTTTCGCAAGGTATTCACGACCGAAGCAATTCTAGCTCCGTTCTGAATGATCGAGTGATGAAGGTTGAACAAATTTCCTGCTCCGTAGTCCAAAATTGCTATCTTTGGATTTTTCACTCACATTGCACCTTTAGTGCTCGGGATACCAACTCTAATCGGATCACTACCGGCAGCCTTCCTAAAAGCAACTGCAAAAGCCTTCATCGCCGATTCAATTTTATGATGATCGTTGGTTCCATAATCTACAGTAATATGGATACAAGCGTTCAAATTTTCAATGAATGAACGAAAGAAATGCTCCACGTCCTCCACATTAATTCCTTCTATTTCTTTTCTTTTCAATTTAAGATCCAATTTGCAATACTGCCGACGAACCAAATCTATAGATGCAGAACTCAAGGATTCATCCATAGGAACAGAAGCATTCCCGAACCTAATGATGGCAGATCGTCGTCCCAATGCTTTGTCCAAAGACTTGCCCAGAGTAATCCCAATATCCTCAATAAGGTGATGAGAAATTGAATCATGTGATCTAGACCGAATTTCGATATCTGCCATACTGTATTTGCCAAATGTGCATACTAAATGGTCAATGAATTTGAATCCTGTTTTTGCCAGAACTTCGCCTTTTCCATCAAGTCTTACATGTACACTAATTCTAGTCTCTCCTGTTTCTCTTTTTAAAATCGCATTTCTCATGTTTCCTCGTCTATTGGGCATCTTTAAAATTTGAATTGACTTTATATATTATGTTCGAAAGTTCATTTACATTCTTGACAACCGGGCAATTCTGCCCCAAGAAATACTCCTTAATTCTTCTTGGATGAACGGCAGCCCCATAAACGCCGATAAATTTAATGTCAAAGCCCTTTGTACAATTCAAATTCTTACACATGATTAGATCTTCTGGAGAATCACCTACATAGAAACCTTCCTTACAAGAAAAAACTTCGAGGGCATTCCTCAAAGCGTGAGGATTTGGTTTTCCTAGAGATCTTTTCTCATCTTCAAGATAAAACGAGGCCTGCTGACTAAACATTGGATACATATCACCCAACGAATATTCGGAAGCCAACTTACTCCTTCCGGTAATTATTGCCAATTTTCCTGAAAATAAATTTGAAATCTTCCTTATGCTAACCCTTGTAATTATGCGTCTGTCATACTGAATTAGTGGTTTACCAAAATAATGTTCGGCATTAATGCCATACCTCTTCCTAAAGAGCATCGGGCCATAAAAATATTCATCAAAAATTCTTGATACAATAGTTTCGGTAATGCGATTTGGATATTTCAG
>Ga0065712_10000309_pt1 | contig 20163 bp, 46 predicted proteins | sample MisRhiReplicate1_FD_59099 | JGI IMG/M metagenome (GOLD analysis project Ga0065712, IMG submission 59099) | Miscanthus rhizosphere microbial communities from Kellogg Biological Station, MSU, sample Rhizosphere Soil Replicate 1: eDNA_1 v3... | ecosystem: Host-associated > Plants > Roots >...
GTCCCAAGGGCAAGCTCATTTTTTTGTTTCGAGTCCCCCCCGGTCTCCCGAGTTCCAAGGATGCCGCGCATCGATTGGGTTTCCATCCTTGCCTATCGTTGTATCGTAGCCCTTGGCTTCTATGGTCTGTTTGTTTGCGTTGTGATGGTGGAAGCATAGGGCTTGCCAGTTAGACCTACACCAGAATAGGCCAGGGTCTCCCTTATGAGGGATGATGTGGTCTACTACCTGGGACTGGGTGGTCCTGCCTTCAGCCAAGCACATGACACACAGGGGGTGCTGCTGCCTGAATAGCTTAGACTCTCTGTCCCACTTTGTATTGTAACCACGCTGCCTAGCACTTAAGCGCATCGATGCTACGCGAGGGGAAGCCCTCAGCGTGGTAACTCCCCAGTCACAGCTAGGTGGCGTAAGCGTTTGGCTGCTTGCTGTGGGGTAGAAGCATCGTGGAACAACGTATGTGCTACACCATGCGGGATGCCCATCCCATCTGCTGCCTGCCGCCAATCCTCTTTGTTGATGTGTGCGTGCAGTTGTTGATACCAGCCACAGATGCATCTGGGTTCTTCCCACTGTCCCCAACTATTCATGGAGAAGCGTTCCGGTTCGAGCTCGTTGAGGAAATTGGCGAGTTCCAAAATCCTCTCGGTGGAAACATCGGGTTTCTGCAGCATCGCTATGCCTCTGCCGGTGTGTTGGCGAGAGTCTTGGCAATCCATGAATCCTTGTTGGCCTGTATGCGGGTGATGGCTTCATCGATCTTGGCCTGTGCGGCTGGGTCGAGTGAACCTTTGATGTTGCTCAAGTCCTGAGAGATCTTGTCAAGCAGCATGCCCATTGCCACGCCTGCATCGGTTTCTTCCTGAATCTTGTCGAGGAGTTCCTGTTCCTTAGCCATGTCGCGTTCCCTTTCCTGTTTGAGCCAATCAAAGATGGAGTCGAGCTTACCGTGTATCTTGGTGAGCAGCTTTCTGTCTTCCCAACCGAAAGCCATGTTTCACCCTGAGACGAAAAATGCATTCACGCCGGACGCCGAACACCGTTCGAAGATGTACCCCTTGCGCTCGGCAAGTTCCTGCATCTTCTCCAATGAGGAACCCTTCTCGGCGTCGTACTCTATGCAGACGACACGGGGCTTTGCCGTTACCGCTTCCCACACAGCGTAATCGTTGCCGTCGATGTCGATCGACAGGAAGTCCAGCGGATCGGTGACAAAGCGGTTGACGTTTTTTGGGACAATCATCTTGCGAATGATTTCCACCGGGTAGCTACCGAACAGCGACCGCGCATAGTTCATCCGGCGCTTATGGGGCTCTATCCAAGTGCCGGACCAGCCTTTGAGCAGGAGTGCAATGGTGTTGTTCTGCGTTCCCTTACCGGCGCCGAACTCTACGAACCGCTTTGCGCCGTCGCCTATGCATCCAAAGATTTCGGCAATGATTTCATCCTCATTGGACTGGCTGAAATGCTCGGGATGCGAATCCATCCAATGTGTCATCGGGGGACAAAAATCCTATCCGGCCGCAGCGCGTTCTTTCCTTGGTCATCGAGGTATTGGGCTTCGCGATAGCCCATGCGGAGGATCGTGCGATATGCCTCGGTGTTGCTCATGCCGAACCTTGCACCGAACCTCTTGTCCGTCTCCATAATGACGACCGGTCTGAACCGCTTGAGTAGTTTCTGCGCTCCCTTCAGAACCATCGGCTCGAAGCCCTCGACGTCGATTTTGAGCAAGTCGCAAGTCTCAAATTTGAGGTCATCAAGGGCCATCATAGGCACGCCCTTGCCCTTCGGGTTTACGAACCTCGATCCTGTATTTTTTAGTGGATCGTAAACCATTGAACACACGCCGGAACGATCGCCCACCGCAGCGCGAGCCGTTGCCACATTAGGATGCTCGGCCATGTTCCTGCACAGGCATTCAAAACTGTCATGGCAGGGCTCGAAGGCAAAAACCTGCTCGAATCTTTCCGCCATGTCGAGCGTCCAAAAGCCAACATAGGCGCCAACGTCAATGGCTACATGCCATGCTCTGACATGGTGAAAGGCTTTGAGAAGATGCTCGCGCTGAAATCCGTTCTGCTTGGGTATCGGTCCTTTGAGGAATGGAGGAAAATAGTTGTCATGCCCTGGCAGATGCCAACCGTTGACCTCGGTCATGCTGCCTTCCGTGGCCCCTTGAGGTGCGTCATGTACTGCCCGAGAACGCTGTTGTCGAACGGCTGACTTTGGCTGGTGTGCGGGATCATCTTGCACCGTGGGAGATACAGCCTCACAAGCCGGTCGAACTGCCAACAGTCATCCCATGCCGGGTCGTCGAAGAACTCGTCGTCGGCATAGCGCCGCTCATAGCGCTGAATGAAGTCTCGCGCTTCTTTCTGTTGAAGGTTGTAACCGACAAAACCAAGCTCGCTATAGGATCGGGGCCTTGCGAGATAGCATAGGCTCACATTGTCAGGCAGGAGATGCCGCAGCACATCCTCCGACATCCGTTGGTGCGTTACCGTGTCGGCATCGATCCAGAACAGCTTGCCGTAACCTATTAGGCGCGAGGCGTGCGCTACGGCGAACACCTTCCGCGAGAACTTATAGGCGTCATGCCTGAAGCTATAATCCTCTCGCCTCGCCTTCGGCCCCCAAGGTGAGCGTTCATCCTCCTGTAGGCCTGCGACTGCTAGATTGTCCTTATGACGGGCGAGGAACGATGCACAGGGCTCCGTTTTGAGCAGGTCAAACCCCTGAAACCCTGATGGTCTCTCGCCTTCCCACGCCACGAGAAGCTTCACGGTCAGAGGCCAAAACTCACCGAACGATTTCAGAAAGGCCTTGCCATAGAGCTCATAACCCGAGGGACTGAACGACGTTATAACGGTGAGCAAGGACACGCACCCGCAGGCGTCTTGATCGGAGTTAGGTCGAGCATTTCCTTAACGATGCTCCAAGCCACTCCGTCACGAATTTCGCGCATCTTGAACTGGCACCATGCGAGGTTGTTGATCCATTGCCGACGTTCCTCGCTCGAAGCAAGGCGAGGGTTTTCTAATTCCTCGAGACTCGTTGAACTGATCGGCCTCGCCGGTCCGCTTCCAAGGACTATGCTCGGCACGCCGACCCGGTTGGCGTCATAGCAAATTGCCCCGTTGTAAGTGACTACGGCCCATGCTCGATCGAGGTCGTGCCCCAAGTCTTTCAGTGGCACGCCGCGGTTACGGGCGAACTCCGATCCTTCTATTGCCTGCCGTCCTTTTGACGACGGTTTCGGCCGGTAGATGATCGGTCGGCCAGGAGCGCAAGCCTGGATGCGACGAACCACCTTGCGGCAGTGGGCATCGACATCGCCGATGTCTGCGCTCTCAGGCACGATGCCGTTGAACTTGAAGTTTTTCTCGCTACCTCCGTCGAGAACGATATGCCTTCCCCTATCCTCCTGCCATGAGGTGAAGCGGAAGCCCATCCCGTTCGCTCGGTTGCTGCCGTGCTTTGCCTTGGCGAGGTACTCAATCGGATGGTGTGAGTTGACGCTCATCCGCCAGTAGTTGAGCCATTGGTCCGGCGCCCGTTCGCGGATATACCCCTTGTCGAAGTAGAGCCAGGGGATTCCCGCCTCCGCATAGGCCGTAAACCAGTGACGAGACTTAACACCCACCTTGCAAACGAGGTCGCAGGGGTGGACTTCGATTGAACCGTCATCGGGCGTGGTGAGGATTTCGACCTCATCGCCGTGAGCGCGAGCGCCGTTCTGTATCGCCTTGGCAAGGTTCGTCTCCCGCCAATCCGACTCGACTCTTGTCCCAACCTCCTGCCGAGTCCAGAAAATCACTCTCATTTAGTCCAGGTCCATGCCGCGGCTTATTCCAATGCCGATGCATCCGAGAATGGCCGCGAGGCAGAAAAGCAAGAGGACGACATATTCCATTAAGGTCTGCTCTCTAATTCCTTGAGAGCTTTATCAATGGCATCGGCTAAAACATGCTGTCCGGCCACATTCCGCAGCAGATTTCTAACCGCTTTCAAAATAAGGATGGCCTTCACGGCACCAGCCCCTCGTCCTTGAAGTGACGCCAGAAAAGCCCGTTGCTGAACTCTGTCTTGGCGTTGAACTGTGTATAGCAAACGTCATTCATCAACTGCCGCCGCTCCTCATAGGTTGGGAGAAACGGTTTCTCGATCAGCGATAGATCGTTCAGACCGAGCTCTAATGCGGCGCCATCGTCCTGAAAGCACGGCACTCCTAAACAGAGCGCATCGAGCCCCGCGTTCGAGTGATGCGAGACGACAGCCCAACAGTTCTGCAGCTCCGTAGTGATGCTTCTCACCTCTGCCGGGTTTGAATATCGCACACCCTCAATGGGTGGAAGCTGAGGCTTGCTCATCTTCTGCGGCTTCGGCCGGTAGACGATCGGTCTATCGGTCATGAGCCGAATTTTGTCGATTGCCAGTCTCTCCCAGCCCTGCACGCCGTCAAATGCTGCGGCCTTGGTGCTGCACCCACAGAGCAGAATGTTTTCGCCCTGCTGCATGCGCTTGGAAATCTTCACGCCTACTGCGTCGGCCCTGTCTTGTGGGTGTTTAACCAGGCGGAAATGAGCATTCGGGTGGCGGGCATTGATGCTAAAACGATGGTAGCCGTAGCGCCCAGCAGGGTTGAAATATCCCAGGTCGACGTAGATAGCTTTCTTGCCAGCCTTCCGATAATCGTCAAAGGCCTGGGCAATTTTGCTATCTCGGCTTCCATCGAATCCATAGAAGATCACCGCATCGCCAATCGGTTCTTGGTAGGCGTCGGCCCTTAGCCTGACGACCTTGTCGCCGGTTCGCTCGATGCCTTGGGCGAGTTGGGGGCAGACCTTAGTCCGAGCCCGGAACTTGCGGGACTCAAGGACTAGAACTTTAACAGCCATCGGAACGGAATGCCCTTCGCTATCTCATTCACGTTCCATTGTGCCCACGAGAGGCGATGCAGCATCCATCCTCGATCACCGAGGTAGGGATTTTCAATATCAGAGATACCGTCGGCGATGCCGAACTCAGCAGCGGGTCCGCCGATCCAGTGTTCGAACTCATAGAAAACCGGGATGCCTGCACAAATAGCTTTCAGTGCGGCACCGCTTGCCCACGTCACCGCCGCCCAACAATCCTTCAAGTCGTCGTCCATCGGCGGATGCGGTCTAATCCCCGGATGCCCGCGGACCTTGATCGGACGATTAGTGACCCCATGCAGCAACGCCTCTGCCCGCTGCGGCCAGCCGCGAGGCATCCTCACGCCTTCCTCGCCGAGTCCGCGCTGTGGCAGAATCAGAACGTGCTTGCCATTGCTACGCCAAGGCTTGACAGGCCAGTCTAGCGGACGCGGTTCATTCCCAACATGCCAAGTACCGGCACCGTTGTGATGGTTCCGGCAGATGGCAAAGCAAGTCTGGGGCTTCACTTCAGGCCCGAGCCAGGCGTTCTCAACGATGAGAACGTCAGCCCCAGCATTCTCATAACCCCGAGCTTCCCGCTCGTCCCTGGAATATCGGTTCCAAAGGACGAGCAGGTCGCCTGGCTTGGGGGTGCCATTCGGTCGCTGTTCTACAGCGAAACCCAAAGAGCGCAGACCTGCCTCGAAGGCGTCGCGCTGATAATGCTGTGAGGAAACAAATTTGACGCAGGCGCTACGCTGCCGCCCATAATTCAAGCTCTCTGCGGTACTCATCCGCGTATTCGCAGTTCTCGTAACCACGCATGAACGGAACGCCGTCCGTGAAGTGAACCAGATGCGGCTCGTGGTCTATCTTGGTGTGCCCCACTAGGTAGTTCCATGCGGGATCGAGCTCGCCGATGAACTCGTCGTCCAGCCAGCAGAAGCGGTGCAAGTCTCTGCCGGGGACCGAGTTCACTAGCTCGTGCGTGAGAGCCTTGTTCGCCGGATGGTCGCAGTTGAACAGCATCATACTCGACCAATTTTTGCGAGCGTATTTTGTCTGCGCCTGCCCATCCATTTTCACTTGGTAGTCCGGTTCGTGGACGTGCTTCACGACCATGACGGCGTATTTTGATTTGGCCTCCTCGAACAACCGAGCGAGGGAACAGCGAGCCATCAGGTCGCAGTCCATGAACACCGCCCAGCCGGTCTTGGCGAGGATCGGTGTCAGAAACCTGGAGCAGGCAAACTCGGTCGACATCGGTGCGTCCGAGATCATGTCCCACAGTTGCCCAGCTTCTCCCCTCCGTTCCCAGGGCCGCTTGTAAATCCCCATGCGTTCCAGGTCGGAAAGAACTAGCCCTCGCACCGAAATCTGCTGCGTCAATCGGCGGGTGATACTGTGACGACAAACGGCAAAGGCTTGTGCTTCGCGATGGTCGAAACCAATCCAGATGCTTGAGTCCATCTACCGCGCGAGCATGGTTGTCGCCCCAAAGGCAATCGCTCCGCGCAGGTGTGGTATCCTGCCGGACGCAATGCACCACTATGTTGTGAGATTGCATCAATTTGAACCGATGTCGCTCAATGTCAATAGGGTTTGTGGAAATTACGCAATGCATCTTCGAGTTGTGAGAGCACCTTTTGCTTGACCATCGTCACGGCGCTATCCCCTGCCTCTCGCGGAAAATACATGACCCGGATGCGGCGAGGGGATAGCCCACCAGCTAGGCCTATCACGACACACTTGTCTCGCCTGAGCCCCCGCAACGTCCTTGCTCGGACATGGCGAAGCCATCCATAGACGGTCAGAGCTCGGCTCGGTGCGCTCGGATCAGTGACCTGTAACCTCGGGATTGGCGCCTCTGTCTTGCTTTCCCCCAACTCACGCATTCGCTCAACTTCTGCCTCGAACTGTTCCTGCGGGGTGTGCATGACATCAGGCCATCCTATCCTGTCCCCAGCGAGTAAGAACCGCCGCTCGTTGTCGGGTAGCCTGGCCATCGTCTCGGCTGCGTCCTGCAATAGGCGCCATATCAGAGCCCGAAGCGAAGGCCTCGCGTTACCCTCGCGCCTCAGCATGTCGATGCCCTCACGCAGAGCCTTGCGCGTCTCCTCAACCTCGCGCTGGCTCGGCTTCCGCCCTCCAATTCTAAGGCTATCGATGTAGGTTCGATGGCTCATCGCCAGCATTTATCGCCTCGTCGTCCGCCGATAGGTTGGCTTCCGCGTTGCCATACGCCTCTTTGCCTTCGGTGCCGCGTATGGTTTAAACGTCGGCGTGCATGCGGCATCATAGTTTGGGTGTGCCGAGACAAACTCGGCTTTCACCACTTCACACTCCTGCACGGTTTTATAGTTCGGGTCGATTATCGGTGGCATCCCCGGCATCTGTGCCGTGAGCAGGCATCCCCAAATCACGAGAGTTTCCATTTGGCATTCCCCCTATCTTGGTGGCCATCTGTCCTTGACGTGAAATTCTGTTCCCTTCTCCTCAGCGATCTTCATGCCGTAGATGATATCGCCCACGCAGTGCTTGCGGCCGTATTTGGCCCACGCATCCCACTCAGCGGTGTCGGGTTTGATGTACCACCCTGAACCGTTCCGCCTGGCACCTCCCGAAGCAACTTCGGCAGGCTGGTCAAGCCAGCGCTCCTGGTTCAAAAACGTGGCCGGGTTAAGCCATGGTCTATCAACGGGTTTGCTCAAAATGTATCTATCCAAGCCAGCTAAAATTTCTTCTAGCGTGGCCTTGGTTCTCGCTTTGAGGTACGCCGCTAATGCCTTGGGTTTGCCGGTTTTGTGCGGGTACTTGGGCCAAAAACTTTTGTTGAACTCTTTCGCGAAAGTAGGCGCGTCAGCGCCTTTCTCTCTCTTCTCTATCTCTAACTCTTCTCTACTCTCCTCTAGGGCGTCCAGTTGGCGACGCAATGGCGCCACTTGGTTGTCAAGAAACCCTCGTTCTATGAACAGGTTAAGGTCTGGCTCGCTTCGCAAGCAGCAAACCAATTTAATATAGGCAGGATCGTTGGGGATGCTTCCCCCGTCATTGGCCGCCAAAAGCCATATGGAAAACAGTTGCCCCCGCTGCTCGTCGGTGAGGTGAATCCACTTCCTATCTTGCAACAGCGAACGATGCGCTTTTATCCACGGTCCCTGTGGACGGTCGCGCCGATAGGTCTGCCACTTGTCCCAGTTGTGGATGAATAGGAGGTCGGTCATGGCAGTGGTGGCACCGGCCAAGTATGTGCCTCCTCTATGCCCATAGCCGCTTCCTCTAAGGAAATGCCGAACCATTCCCCGCACATTCGCGCGTCTTGAAAAAAGTCGTGGTAGTAGCGCTCCGCGGCTTCTGCGGCCATTCTGTCTGGATAAGGATAGGCGCGATGGAGCACGAGCCGAGAATGGTGCCCTGACTGCAGGGCAACAACGCGAGCTTGGGGATCGCTACTAATGCCTATCTTGACGGCCCAGGGATTTGTCTCCCCAATGATGTAGAGATAGGTTTCCTCGCTCATCTCGCGACCCACACTGTCTGCTGCCGGCCTGATTTGCCGGGGCGAGTAGCGCCAGATTCGAAAGCCAATCCTTTCTTGCAGAGAGGTCTAAGCCGCGGTGAAAGAGTGACCTTGTCGATGCCGGTGAGGTCGACGAGCTCGTCAATAGTCATGCCGTCCGATCGAGTGCGAAGGTTCCTCAGAACCACAGCTTCAAGGTTGGGGATTTGCGCATAGATAGCTTCGGCTGCAGCGTGGCTTGTCAGCGGATCGGTTCTGCGAGCGGAGGCGTATTCGAACAGGTCAGTCATGCTGCGCCGCCCTTCAACATCCGAAGGGCGGCTTCAGCATGGTGCTTTTCTAGTCGTGCGTTAGCCGCCTCCTTGTTGGCCGCCTTGCGCCGCGGCTGGTTGACGATCGCTTTCTTCGCAAGCTGGTAGATTGGCTTTCCGCATGTAGGGCAGATGCCCATCGTGAATCCCTTGGGCATCACGCCGCCTTCCACGTTTGCGAGGTGGTGTTATCGAATAGGCTATCGCCGCCGGGTATAATCCCCGGCAGCATCGCGACCCTCTCTCCAACGTCTGCGCGTATCAAGATGCGTCTGGGCTCAAGCCAGAAAACCTTATTGCCATCGCCATCGAACTCCATGCAGAGCCTGGAACCTGACGACATCGCAGCAACTACTTCTTTCGCGGTCATCCTTAGTCCCCCAGCTTCGCAATCAGTACAGCGGCGACAGCGCAGAAGATGATGGCTGCGAGCATCCATGCGAGATAGGAGAGGAAGGGAGCGGTGAGCATTAGTCGTCGTCCGAATAGAGTCCGACCTGCTTGAGGGTGACTTGTGGCCCCTTGCCCTTTAGTGCGTTAAGCGCCAATTCCTTCGCTTCGCGATAGAACGTATGAGCCCTTTTCACACCGGCAAAATTCTGTTCTCTGATGGACCAGTTCTTATTGACGTGATCCCGAACAGCATCCGCTCTCTTGATACGCTTGTTTCCGCCGAGTACGAGCTCCAGGGGCAATTCGGGCGAGAGCATCTTTCTTTCCATTTCCGTCATGCTCTGCTTTCCGGACTGACGCTTCGAAAATTGGCGACAAAGGAGAAGCAGAGCTTGATGGACAAGACGCCGAGCATCGACGCCGCCCTTATTTAGTTTGCTTTCCATTGCGCTTGCGATGACTGCAATGTCGAACTCGCCCTTCACGTCTCTCACCGCATCTTTATAAAATTGAAAGAGGCGATCCGTCATGCCGTCATGGCTTTCGCGCTCATCCTCACCGTCGCCACTTTCAATCACGACATCTTCAATACTTTTCCCCTTCAACGTCATAGCTGCACCTCCAATGCTTTCAGGTAATCTATTGCTCGGCGGATTGTTTCCTTCGCGAGCTTCCCGCCGCCATAGGAAGCGCTGTAATCTTTTGCGTCCTGCGCGGCCTCGCTTGGCGAACGCGCCAAGGCTCGAATTGACGGACCGATCAGAGTGCTCAGCGAATAGACCCGCGTGTCCTCGGAGTTCCGTTTCGCCGCTTCGTCTCGTCGCTGCTTGATGCTCTCGGGAGTGGCACTATTTGTGCCGTTCCGTGGCACATTTTGTGCCGGTCGTTTGCCAAGGTCGCGCGCGACGGTTTCCTTTGATACACCCGTCGCCTTAGCAATCTGTCGCTGCGATAATCCCTGGTCGGCGAGCTTCTTATGCTCACGTTTGCGAGCCTCAATCGTGTGACGGAGATCCTGCTCCTTGACGATGCCAAGTGCGAGATCGCGCTCAAGCACGGCGCGCGTGGCATTGAGAAGATCGATGGTTGCCTTGCCTGGGTCAGAAGCTAAGGTCATGCCGCCCTCTCCTTCTTAGAGCGGCAGCGCTTGGCTCGGGCTGGCGTGGGCAGGCGCTTGAATAGCCAACGTGTGGCACGTCTCCATTCCGCACATTCAGCGCAGAAGATTTGCCGAGGCTTGGCGTGGGGAATGACTCGGAGGCAGTTGGCGCAGCATATTCCTGTCATGGCCTCCCCCTATCGTCTCGAAAGAGGCGGGACCGTCATTTGGCCCCGCCTCTTTCCAGGTCCGCCCCGTTTGAAATGGTAAGTTGACGGTACCGTACCTTTGGAGTACGTTCAAGGGGAAAAATTAACGGGCTTGTGTTTTACGTGCTTGTGTGGCTTCCCCTCGTAACACTGTGGGCCATGCAGGTGACAAGTCGTCATGGCAGGATAATGAGAGTGTTCGGACAGGTCTTGAAAAATGCCCGAGAGGCAAAATTCAAATCTGCGCAGCAGTTTGCAGAGCAGCTTGGCTTGGAGCCTCACACCTACCGCAAATACGAGCGGGGCGAAGCAGAGCCCAATTTTGAGACGCTGACCCGCATTTGCCAGGAACTAGGTATTACCCCCAACGACCTGCTTCCTGCCGCTGGCAGCAACCCTCGCGCCGCTCAAGTGGTTTCTGCCGCATAATTCCCTTTCCCAATCCAGCAGCCAGAAAATCGTAACACGCCGTTACGAATTTATTTGACGCGGCGCCCCGCGTACTTTATAAGTACGGAATGCTCGCGGCCCCCAAGCCTGAGCATGGGGCGGTTTCTTCCCATTCCGCCTCCCTAGCTGGAACTGCCCAGGGCACGACGACAGCGAGATGAAGCTCTGCCCTGGGCTTTTTTCAAAGAGGGGCAAGCAAATGGCAAAACGCGGAGAGACAGAGGTCTATTCGATCTTCGGTCAGATTGATGCCGTCGTCGCACAACAGATGGTTGACGAAGGCAAATTCAACCGCATCGAACCGGACACTATTCCATACACCGCGATGTTCGATGAGGCCGGAAGGAAGGCTGTGTTCGCCGTCGTCGTCCCCCGCATCTACCTTTCAGAATTTAATAAGCGCATTCGCGACCTGGCAGCCTGATGGGCGAATGCACCTTCACCCCCCGCTTCGGCGACTTCGGCGACCGTAAGCACATCCTCGACATCGGACCAAACTATCCGCGGTTCGATACGAAAGAGGAATCCGACTCCGGTTCCATCGTCAACGGGGGCCCAGGGATTCCGGTTATCAGGGGGGAGGGGAAGCGATGACTCGCGACATGCCCACCATCATCACCGGCGACGATGCCGAGAAGGAATTCGGCCACCTCACGCTGCGCGACCCCGACGAGATGCGCAGACGGACAGCCGAGGCATTCCGAAACATCGACGATATTTTCGCAGCGCAGGGCCTGTATCTCGCGGACCTGCTTCAACTCATGGGGAAACGATGAGCAAACTATCGGACGCAGTCGCTGCAGTAGAAGTAGAGACCGATGCACTCAAGCTGCAGTGCGACGTGCAAGAGAAACAGATTGAACGCCAGAGGGGCGCCATCACCGAAGGCCGTGCCGAGCGCGAGCAACTTCGCAAGCAGCTTTCCAGGCTGCAGACCAAGGTCAACGGCTACGAGGCATATTTTCGCTCACTTCACCACGGACTGAACGACCTCAACGCTCAGCGCAAAAGCGTCGCCGAGGTAATGGCTTCGCCCCCGGTAGTAGCCACCATCAAAGAACGTGTTGCGCGCCTTGTAGGCAAGGATGAAGCGGCATGACCTCACCGCTTTCCAGTTCAGTTCAAACCTATCGGACACTGCGTGACCGGCTGCTAACCGATATGCCAGAACTCGCCGATGATCCGGAATGCCTATTCGATACCCTTGAAGGCATCACCGACACAAAAGAACAACTCGCCGCGCTAGTTCGATCGGCCATGAACGACGAAGCACTGCTGGGCGGCATCGACGTCTATCTGAAAAAGCTGGCAGACAGAAAAGCCCATTTCGCAGAGCGAGCCAAGCGGAAGCGAGCTATTGCCCTGCATTATATGATTGACCTGAATCTCAAGAACCTCACCGTACCTGATCTGACAGTCACTCGCCGGCTTATCCCTCCCAGCGTGATGATCATCGACGAAACGAAAGTGCCTGACGAGTTCATGCGCATCAAGAAAGAACCCAACAAAACAGCAATCAAGAACGCCCTATTCCACGGTGAGCACGTGCCTGGAACTGCAATGTCCAACGGTTCGGAAACCCTAGCCATAAAGGTCTAATCCATGACGAAAGTCTCAGAAGCCTTCCCATCGAATTACATCAAATGCGCCGACCTCAATGAGAAGCCGCATCAGCTCATGATGGCCTACGTCGAAATTGAAAAGATCGGCGATGACAAACGCCCTGTTCTCTATTTCAAGGGTGCGAAGAAGGGCCTAGTCCTCAACAAAACCAACGCCAACAACATCGCTGACCTCTATGGCGATGACATGGACGAATGGACGGGGCAGACGGTCGTGCTGTTTCCGGCAACAACAGACTTTCAGGGCAAGACCGTAGATTGCATTCGAGTGCGAGGGCCGAAGCCAGCAGCAAAAGGTGTAAAGAAAACTCCGCCAAAGGAGGAGAACGAAAATCCGGCAGCAGGCGTTGGCGAACTCATAGACGACGAGATTCCATTCTAATGACCGACGCTGCAGTCGTCACCGGCACTTTCTCCGACCTCAAGCTGATCAAAACGCGATCAGTTATTCAGGTGGTGATCGAGTGCCCCATCGAAGGCTGGCAACAGCTAACGAGGGTACTAGGGTTTCCTATCCCAGGAACGGAAATCCCCGTCGCGATAGCTCGGCTAAACAACTCTGTTGAACCAAAAGCGAAGCGTGGCTCACTCGCTGCCGAGGCAGGCATTCTCTGCAATGCGCCGACCTTCGCTAAGTTCCTCGAGGAAAATTATAAGCACATCGACAGCCACGACCCTGCAGAAGTGGTGCGGAGAGTCTGCGGCGTAGATAGCCGCGCCGAGTTTGATACCAATGCTGCCGCCGGCCAGCGCTGGCGTAGCTTGAAGGCTTATTACGAGGGGTGGCGAAACCTATGACTGAGGTCATCACCCGCTTTAAGGCACCACGCAATCCCAACAGGCCTCGGGCCAAGACCGCTCGGGAACGCCGCGACGGGATGTCTGCTGAGTACCTCGACAAAATCCGCAAGCTACCATCATGCATCTCCTGGCAATCACCCGTGGAGGCCCATCACCTCCGCATCAAGCAAGAGCGCGGGGTGGGAATGCGGGCAACCGACAAATGGGCGCTACCCTTGACCCCTGCCGAGCATCGATCAGTGCATCGCGTCGGGTCTCGTCGGGAATTAGAGTGGTTTAAGAAGCGCGGCATTCATCCTTACGATCTAGCCGCGGCGCTGTGGTCGAACGGGCACGACCTTCAAGCGATGTACCGGGTGCTCTTGGCTCACTACCACGACCCGAGGCGTCCATGAACGACCTCGAATGCATCGCGAAGCACATGCAACAACGGTTCGACACTACCGACCCGTTCATCATGGGACATATCGCCAAACTCGAAGGCGAGAACGCCCACCTCAGACACAGGATAATGGTTTTGGAGACAGAGATTTCCGCACGCAACGCGGCGAACATCGAACTCAACCGTCGATTATTGGAGCTTCTGCGGGAACGCAGTGAGGGGGCCGTGACCACCACGGAAGTTGCGTAACCATCCGCATTGTATCCGCTGCGGAGGTTGTCGTCCTTTAGGGGAGACCCCAGGCATAAACTTATGATGACGTGTAGTGTCAGGTCCCCACAAAATTGCCTGACGCTCGATTGTAAGAACTGCTGAGAAAGCCCCGGTCGTGGAACAGCGCGGCCGGGGCGCTAACCTAAGAGAGAAAGATGAAGGCCGGGAAGAAACGAAAGCCATCGCTGAAACCAATCAACATCAACGCTGATACTTGGTTCTTCGAAGGCGAAAAGAGCCTGCATTTCTTTTCGTGGGTCACTTGTCCGAATACTGGGCAGCGAGTTTGCGCGGCATTTAGGGTGCCGTGGAAAACACTCGCCAAGTCTTATCCCGCTCAAGCGGAGAAAGCCGCCTAACCCATGACCGACACACATCCCAGTCAAACCCGATGGCTATGGCGCACGACGCTAGGACGAATAGTTTGTATTTGGAGAGGCCGACATAGCTACTGCTACGACTCAGAGTGGGGGTTTTATTGGTGCCACTCATGCGATGCGGCCACCAGCTACACCAAGACAGCATGGGTGCAGTCGTGAAGCTGACGCTTGAGCGGATTGCCGAAATCGAACTTCGCGCACGCGAGGGATTACTGCCGGTTTGGTACAACGAGGTTATCTCCCTCTGCGCCGCCGCCCGCAGTTGGCTTGAATGGAACGATGTTCTCGTTGAAACGCGGCGTGATGAACCGACTGGCCGTTCATCCTTAAATGAGAGCCTAGCCAGAAGCGGCTCAGACGAGCGGCGGACGTTAGAAGGGCTTGAAGCCGCCTCCCCCCAGCCCGAACCGCACAAACCGATGACCATCCGCAAGATACCCGACAGCCCAGACACTCGACACGGTGGCATGGTCAGCCCAGGAGAAGCGAAGCGAGGTGATGCAGAGTGGGAAGATTACGAGCGCGCCCAACAAGGGCTTCCGCCGCTTCCCTCCATCTATACCAGCCCCGCAGGGGAAGCGGAGAGGGAGGATAGCTTGATTGCCTGTTCCTATTGCGGGCAGCTTGTTTCTGATCGCCACACTCCTGGCTGTCCCGCCGCCTCTCCCGCCAGGACGGAGGGGGATATAGTCAAACTCGCAGCCGATTGGGCTTACGCATTTTCGGACGGCGCTAATAGGGAAATGAGCCTGAACGAGATTGCCACTGTGAGCGGCGATGATTTGGCTGGCGACTTGCAGAAGATTGCCGCCGCCCTCGCCGCCTCCCAAGAGGAGATAGAGGGCTGGATTAAAAACAGCAAGCACGTTCAGGAAAAGAGCCTAGAGATTTTCAAAGAGCGCGAAGCCCTCCGCGCCGAGGTTGAGCATCTGACTAAGGCTCTCAAGCAGAGGGAACACGACCTTAACACCTACCGCAACGCCGATTTGCGATCTGAGGTCTACACCCTCCGCAGCGAACTCGCCGCCGAGCGTGCGCTAAAAAACCTCACGTCAGCTAGTAACGACGCCCTCCGCAGCGAACTCGCTGAGTGCCGGGAGAAGCTAGACACAACCAAGGCATTACACGTTGATATAGCGGCGCTCAATGCTTGTATTGCGCACCTGGAAACTGAACGCACCGCCCTCCGCGCCGACAACGACAGACTGTGGGGGGCGTTAAACCAATATACGGCATGTCAGCATGGAAGCATGAATTGCTCATGCACTAAGATTGCCCGCGCTGCCCTCAATCCAAAGGACGCGCCATGACGCCGCGCGGAGGCCCACTTTCAGAGAACGGGAAGATCATCGCCATTTGCCTTCTATTCCCGCTCTTGTGGCCGTTCCTTCCTGTGGTCCTGATCTGCATAGCGGCAGAGGGGATACGAGACGCTTATTGGGGCTGGCGCTATCGCAGGGCTGAACGTCGAGAGGCTCGCCTCTCCAAGCCATAGGACACGCCATGAGCCCAGAGGAAAAAGCGGCCGCAGTTATCGCCGAATGTTGGGTGATAGGAGATCGCGGCGAGGATGAACTTAGTATGCTTATGCTCAAGGATGCCATTGCTGTCGCCATCCGCCAAGCCCGCACCGAGGCGATAGAGGAAGCAGCGAGGGTTGCGGCATGTTGGAAGCATGGACCGCTACCAGGAGTGACAACGCAAGACGGGATTGCCGCCGCCATCCGCGCCCTCTCCACCGCCAAGCCATGATCCACACAGCTAGAACCCTCGCCCGTCGCTGGCACTGCACCCCGCAGACGATCTATAATCTGCGGGCGCAGGGGCGCTTACAGGGCTTCAAATTGGGGGGGAAGCTATGGCGGATCACCGAGGACGAGATTATCGCCTTGGAAGGCTCAAAGGCCGATGGTGTGTCGTGTGGGAAGAAGGCGGACGCCGACACCGATGGCGCCTTATCGCAGAAAATGCGGTTGAAGCGCGCGCTGCACTCCGAGACTTTGCCCGAGAACGTGACGCGCTTACACGGCCAGCAGGGAGAGTGACAGTTGGCGAGCGCTGGCAAGACTACATCGAAGAAAAGAAGGCCGAAGGCAAAAGCGTCACCCGAATGGTGGACGGATGGAAATCTTTACGAGCTACTTTCGCCGACGAGCCAGAAGTTACTCAGCGACTTGTGCGCTTATATGTTGATGGTCGAAGGCGATCCGGTATCAATGACGGCACAATACACACCGAACTCGGCTATTTGCGTGCAGCGACGAAAGCCAAAATCAATCTGGCACCGCCCACCAATAATCTCAAAGACTTAGCCGGGAAAAGCACAGTGGTTCGCTAGTTCGGTTGAACCTTGTCCCTAAGCCAAGCCTGCATGGCAGTTGGCTTCTCGGTGCAGCGCCATCCCTTCACTCTCCATCGGGCATGATCCAAGGTGAAGCTGGCAACGTCCCCCATTGCCCCGCCACGGATGCACTGCGGGATGCTCACAATGCTGCCGTCTATTGGGGCGAGTTCGAGTTCGCGGCATAAATAGGGATTCGACACGAGGCAATAGACAACGATGAGGGTTGTCAATTGACGACGCACCTATGGCGTAGGCCATCGAACCCCATGTAGGTGCCGCTGGCGCCGTCGAAGGTCCGATACTTGTTCGCGCAGTACTCATACCAAGCCTGCGACTCCTCGGTCATCTCTTGGACTTCCCGCTCCTGCGGGACGACGATCACTTGCGGTTCCGGTCGCGAGAGCCAGTTTCCAAAAATGCCGCCAATGACACCACCAAGCACACCAGTGCCAAAGTCATTATAACGATTATGCCAGCCTCCGCCCCCGCCGTGCCATTGAGTTCCTGAATAGCGCGAGCCTCCGCCTCGTTCATAATATCCAGCATGTCCTCCGCCTTGGCGCATTCCGCCGCCTCGGTCGCCCCTGTGCTCTTGCGCCATCACAGACGTTGACAGCGCAAGAGCGAGAAACAGGATGAGCAACCGCATTCAGTAGGGGCCTTTCATGAGCTGCTGAATTTTTGTGTCGCTCGGCTTGGTCGCAACATAGGTTCCGACGCCACCGATGACAGCACCGACCCCGGCAGTAACTGCCGCGGCAATGCCGCCGAAGATTGCGACGGGAAGCAGGATCGGAGCGGCGGCGACAAGCACCGTCGCACCTACGATTGCGCCTGCAACAGATAGGCCTGCGTGTTCTGTGGTAGTGAGTGCCATTTCAATTCTCCTTCAGTCGAGAGGCTGATGTTCGGTTAAGTCTGATTCCAACGCCTTTACAATCTCGATCTGGTTGTCAATCAGGGCGAGGAGTATCTTCTGATAACGGAGCATCTGAGCCTTATAGTCGTCCATGCCGATAGGGTCGTTGGCTAGGTCAATCAGTTCGGCTCGGAGCTTTACCAGGTCCTTCATTTTATGAAGCTCCCCTGAATGGTGACCTCGTCGGTTTTCCAAGTCTGAATCACAACAGGTTCCTCCTTCAAACCCATGAGCACCCTCTCGGTCGGAAGGGGATTCACCCGCGTGACGATTGAGCAAATCTTTGTCGCCACAGCCGCAGCGGTCATAGCCGCGGGATTGCCTTGGGCAACGATCGCCGTGACGCTTTCAGCCAGTGGAAGAAAACCACAAAGCTTCACCGCCGCGACTTGGATGGCCACGATTTGCTCTGATGTTGTCGTGCTGCCGGTGACGAGGTTTTTTACCCAAGAAAAGAAACTTGAGAGCCAGCTCATTTGAGCACCGCGATTTCTGTCGTGTCGATGACCTTGGTAGTGGGAATGGAATCAGCGAGGAATGGATCGTGGACAACGACCTTCGCCACCTCCGGGTCCTTGGCAACTTCCTCAATGAGCTTTGCCGTCCGGCTTGAGACGATCTGCCAAATGGCAATTCCCACGGTGAGCACAAGCCCGCCAATGGCGACGCCCACCTCATCTGAGATGTAGCTGAGGACCGTGCCGCTTACCCCCGCTGCGAGCAGCAGGTTGCGAATGCCGTCCCATACTTGTTTCGGGTTCATGTGAGGTCTCCTTCGGTCGCTGCATCCAGCGCCGTTTGAAAGTTCTTGGCATGGGCTGCAATCAGCGATGCCTTGTCTAACCTGTTGACGATGCGTCGAGCGTTGATCCAGTCCGATCGATCGGCCGTGAAATAATCCTCGAGCTTCTTTCCGGTGAACGTGCCGAGGATCATCCCGTCAATCAGGATGGGGACGGCATACTTGAGCTCGGACACAAGCCTTGGCTTCGATACGATGTCGACGCCGAGCCGCTTCGCCCAGTCGGTGTAATTCCTTCGGCCGGTTATCATGACGAAGCCGCGGCCTTTGAACCGGACTCCATCACCCTTTCGGGTATTGCCCAGATCAATCCGTCCCTCGTACGCCTTGCCGCTGGCGTACTCTGTCAGCGCCTTCCATTGATCGCTTTCATGATGTGCTGTGGCAAGGACATAGGCAGCTTGCGGGATGGTCAGCCTGCGCTTCTCAATCTCGTCTAGGACCGCTTCAACTCGAACCACTTGGGTCGCGGTTATCCGCCCGCCGAACATTGGTCGGACGCTGTCGAAAAATCTCTTTCTGTCCACTTATTGAATGCCGCCACTCTTGAAGAAGATGGCAACGATGGCACCGATGATTGCCGCAACAATGCCGACCCCAGTGGCAATCCAACCAAAGCCCTGGCTGTAAGCCTGCCCACGCCCCTCGATTTGGGTGAGCCGATCCCGAAGATCGTTGATCTTGTCGTCCGTTGTCTTTGACGCGCCGGTAATGAGGAGGCCGATGGCATCGAGCTGTTTGGTAAAGTTCGTCTCGCTTTTGTTCACCGCCTCTTTGGCGGCAGAGAAGGCGGCATCAACAGCAGTCCGCGTGTCAACTGCGGCGCGGTCAAAGCGAATGTCTCGCTCATGCAGTTGCATCTGTACGGCGTTGAACTTTTCTTCCTGTTTGGCCACCACCTCCGCAATGGTAGGTTGTCGATCGGCGAAGGCCTGCAGCAAAGCGATGGCCCGATCGTAGCCATCCATTCGCGTGGTCATGATTTCCTTAAGGGCACCGAGTTCGCGCATTAACTGCTGCGTCGTCAAAACCGTGGGATCGGGAACGGGCCTCCAATCCCTCAGTCGGTTGTTCTCCTCCTCATAGTCCGAAGGGAAGCGCTCAGGCCGACGCCGTCTTGCTGGTGTCATCGAATGCCCTGGACGCTCTCACTATTGCCCTTTTTCTTATTGGCTTCGGGCTTAGGGGGCGTAGGCGATGCGTCGGCACGCTCGTTGAGCCGTTCTGCTTCAAGGCTCTTGATCTTGGCGTTGGCCGTTTCAAGCTGTGTCTGTAACGCAAGAATGAGAAAATTCATCTCGCCGAGAGCGGCTTTGAGTTTCGCTTCCATAGCTATGTGACCGCTATGTCGGTGACGGCCGCACCGGCTGTTTTTGCTGCGGTCTCTTTCTCAATGTTGCGCACGGTGCTCTTTGCCTGAGCCACAACGCTATCGGCCCACTTGGCGAGCAACTGGGCATTGGTCGAAGTCGTGTCGGCAAATCTGATACGCAGGGCTGCAAGCCACCGCGTCACGTCGGCGTCAGAAAGCGTATAGTTTTTCGTCCCGGTCACAGGGCCGGAAGTTAGTCCGAGAGTTAGCGTTGCCATCTAGTTTGTCCTTTCACCAGCATGTGATGATCGCCTTTCCATTGCCGCCAGCACCGGAGTTTCCGGGTGTAGCGGAGCCAGAGGAGCCACCGCCCCCGCCCCCCGGTTGTGTTCCAGAGGTGCCAGCCGCAGAACCAGAAGAACCAGCACCGCCAGCGCCGCCGAAA
>Ga0065712_10000297_pt1 | contig 20117 bp, 18 predicted proteins | sample MisRhiReplicate1_FD_59099 | JGI IMG/M metagenome (GOLD analysis project Ga0065712, IMG submission 59099) | Miscanthus rhizosphere microbial communities from Kellogg Biological Station, MSU, sample Rhizosphere Soil Replicate 1: eDNA_1 v3... | ecosystem: Host-associated > Plants > Roots >...
TTTTCAACTCCCGCACAGGGCGACGCCTGCCTCGCCCCTACGAACGTCCCTCACCAACCACGAACCACCAACACCCACCACCAACCACCAACCACCAACTATCTCTCGGGTCGCCATCGTGAAAAACGCTTCTCCAGCCGCTCGGCCAGCCACGTGAGAATGATTCCCGACAAGGCGATGATCGTGACGCCGAGAAACACCGTGTCGGTCTGAAAGGTCTGGCCACCGTAATTCACCATGTAGCCAATCCCCTCGCTGCCTCCGAACATCTCACCAACCACCACGCCGATCAACCCGAGCGCCACGGCCTGTCGTACGCCGGTCAGGATGAACGGCACGGCACCTGGAATGACGACAGTCGTGAAGATCTGCCAGTCGGATGCACAATACGCGCGCGCCGCCTTCAGCAGATCGTGATCGATCGCGCGTACGCCGCCAATCGTGTTGATGAGCACCGGAAACACTGCGTTGATGAACACGATGAAGACCTTCGACCGCATGCCGAGGCCGAACCAGATCAGCACCAGCGGCACGAGCGCGACGCGCGGCGTGGAGTACAGCGCGGTGACGAACGGGTTCAGGATCATCGCGATACGACGGTACCAGCCGATAATCACACCGAGCACGACGCCGATCGCGATCGCGAGACCAACCCCGATCACGAAGTTGGTCCCGCTGTAGATCATGTCCTGCTTGAGACGTCCCTTCGTCCACTCCTCGACGAAGCGGTAGGCCACTTGCGACGGGCCTGTGAAGAACAACGGCGAGATCTTGCCCGCCGACCAGAACGCCTGCCACGCCGCCAACGCCAGCACGAGCGCGATGCCGCCGAGGAATGCGGCTTCGTGCCGCTCGTAGAAACTCCGGCGCGGCTTTTCGACGAGCTCTGTCTCGCTCGTGGCACTCATCAACTGGCCGCCTTCGACATACCGATGCGATCCGGCGTCTCTTCGACCATCTGCCAGATCGTCTCTTCGACTTCGAGGAAGCGTGTGTCACGTTTGAGCCGCAACGTCCGCGGGCGCTCGAAGGGAACATCGATCACGCCCTTCACGCGCCCGGGCCGCGCGCTCATCACGGCGACGCGATCGGCGAGGAACACGGCCTCATTGATCTGATGGGTGATGAACAGGACCGTCTTGCGAGCCTCGCTCCAGATCTTGAGCAACTCGGCCTGCATGTATTCGCGCGTCTGTGCATCCAACGCCGCGAACGGTTCGTCCATCAGCAGGACGACCGGATCAGCGGCGAGCGCGCGCGCCAGGTTGACGCGCTGCTGCATGCCGCCTGACAACTCCGACGGGTAATGGCGCTCGAATCCGCTCAGGCCGACCATCTTCGTGAACTGCTCGGTCCGCGCCTCCAGCGTCACCCGATCGAAGCGCCCCTGCAGCTCCATGCCGTATCGCACGTTGCCAGCCACTGTCCGCCACGGCAATAGACTCGCCTGCTGAAAGACCACCGCGCGATCGACGCCAGGTCCATCGACTTGTGCGCCGTCGATGATCACGCGTCCCGCGTCGTAGCGCAGCAAACCGGCGACGATATTCAGCAGCGTCGTCTTGCCGCAGCCGCTCGGTCCGACGATGGCCATGAACTCGCCGTCGGCGACGGAGAGCGACACGTCGGAGAGCGCCAGCACCTGACGGCCGTCACGCTCGACGTAGTAGCGTTTAGTGAGGCCGTCGATCTCTAGCTTGTGCATCCGAGGCGTGGTCCGTGTAGTGTCCAGCTTTAGCTGGACCTACTTATATGCCTGCCCGGCCTTGCGTGACTCCTCCGCCTTGATACTCGGGCCGAAGAGCGTCTGGAAATACCCTTCCTTCACCAGGCGGGAGACGGTGCCGTTGTCGATCACCTTGTGAAAGTCGTAGGCCTTCAGATCCGCCGACAGCCGAGGATCGACCTGCTGCGCAACGATCGCCTTCACGGCAGCGTCCATCACGTACGGCACGCGGTCGAAGATGTTGCCCTTGGCGTAGAGGTCGTAGATACGCGCGACGTCGGCTTCCGGCTGCTTGTCGAACGCGATGTAGGTCTTCACCGCGAACGCCTTGTCGTCGTAGAAGCGTTTGATCGCCTCAGCGTGCGCCTTGATGATCTGCTCCGGCAATTTCGGATTCGCCGTGATCGCGTTCTTCGCAAACATGTACGTCGTCGCGGCGTAGACCTCGTGCTCGGCGAGATTCGCGAGGTTCTTGTAGCCGGATTCTTCAAGACGGAAATAGTTCGGCGCGGTGAGCAACGTGGCGTCGGCGCGGTTGGTCTGCAGCGCTGCGGCACGGCCGGTGACGTCGGTGCCGACGGGCACCCACTGCACGTCGCGGACGCCGAGGCCGTAGGTGCCGAGCAGTGCGACGGTGTAGTTATACGGCGCGTCGCCGATCTGGCCGACGGCGATGCGCTTGCCCTTCAACTGTTTCGGATTCGAGAACTCTTTCTGCGCGATGAGCGCGAACAGGCCTCGATTCGACGAGCTCCCCATCAGCGCAAACGAGCCATCGCGTGTGCTGGCAACCATCCCCTGCTCGAGCGAGTGATTGACCATGACGGCCTGGCCGCTGGTCAGCATCGCCACACCGGCCGGGTGTACGCCGAACTGCAGGTCCACATCGAGACCCTGCTTCGCGTAGTAGCCGCCTTCTTTGGCGATGTAGAGCGGCCAGGAAGCGCCGCTCCGCGTCGGGTAATTGATGGTGACTTTCTGCAGGTTCTGCGCCTGCACCCGTTCGACTACGCTCAGGGCGCCCCGAGCATCGTCGAGGGGCGGCCACACCGCCAGCGCACCAAGCAGAGCAACGACTGTCACCAGCACATGGCGTCGGCTCATACTGAAGCCTCCACAGGCACTTTGAGGTTGAACAGCTTCTTGGCGTTGTCCTCGAAGATCTTCTTCTTGTCTTCCGCGGTCAGCCAGTCGATGGCCTCGATGGTGAATCGTGTCTCGTCGAGCCAGCGGCCGGTCCGAGGATCTTTCACCGTGCCGACACCAGGCCGCTCGGTCCCGAACAGACAGCGATCGACGCCGACGGTTTTGAACAGCAATTCGAGCGCGTCCTTCGAGTACAGCACGGTGTCGTAGTAGAGATACCGCATCGCTTCCGAGAAGCGCATGGCACCCGGACGCCGCAACGAGCCCGCTTCGAACCGTGCGAACTGATACGGAATCGCGCCGCCGCCGTGCGAGACGAGAATCTTCAGCGTCGGGAAATCCTTGAACACATTCGACGACAACAGAGATACGACGGCAATGCTCTCTTCGTTGATGAAGTGCAGCGAATACGGCAGGCGTTCAGACCGGCAGCCGGTCGAATGAATGTGACCCGGGATGTCGAGCTCGACCATCTTCTCGTAGAGCGGATACCAGAAGCGGTCGCCGAGCGGTGGTGTCTCAATGCCGCCGCACTCACCCGGATCAGGATTGAGGAGGCAGCCGACGAAGCCCTGCTCCTTCACGCATTTCTCGAGATACGGGACGACCGCCTTCGAGCTCACGCCCGGCGTCAGCGGCAGACCGCACACACCGCGGAATGTATCCGGGTACAGCTGGACCTGCTTCGCGATGATGTTGTTCGTCTCCTCGACGAACCACTGCACCAGCTTGGGCGACTCGCTGGTCATCATCTGATACGGCCGCGGCGACACCAGCTGCATGTCGGTGCCGACCTCTTTCAGTTGGTCGAGATGTGAGCTGCCACCAAAGACTGGCGAGTTGAGCGCTTCGCGGACGTCATCGTCATTGGCGAGGTTGCCGCCGCGCCCGTGCGCGCCGCGGTGCGCGAGGATCTGCGCCTTGTAGACGTACAAGCTGTCGGGCGCCGTGACGTGCCCGTGAGAGTCGATGATCACCGTGTCCTCCTACCCAGGACTACACCATCACTAATTCACCTTCAGTAACTCCGCCGCGTTCTTCCAGTAGATCCGTTCGCGCTCTTCGTCCGAGACCGGCAGCTTGTCCACGATCGCGATCGTCTCGCGGATGTACATCGGGCCCTTCTCCGGATCGAACGGCGCGTCCGAGGCAAACAGCACCTTCGGCACACCGTAGAAATTGAGCCCGCATACCGTCGCATCGAACGCGCCAAACAGCGCCGTGTCGGCGTAGAACATCTTGAAGTAATCAATCGGCCGCTTCTTGAGCCCTTTCAACACCAGCGACAGATCACGTTCCGACGTGCGCGCGCCGAGCTGATCCCAACCGGGTCCGACGCGACCGGCGAAGTACGGCACCATCGCGCCCATGTGATGCGCTATCACCTTCAGCGTCGGCCACTTGTCGAACAGTCCCGCGAAGACCATGCGCGCCATCGCCGCGCTCGTGTCGTACGGCCACCCGAACGTCCACCAGATCTCGTACTCCGACGCCTCTTCCGTCAGGTAATCGGGGAAGTTGGCGCCGCGATACGGGTGCAGCCAGATCGGCAAATCGTATCCCACCATCGCTTCGAACAACGGCAGAAACTCTGCTGCGACCAGTGGCTTGCCGAGGACGTTTGAATGAATCTGAATGCCCTTCGCACCAAGGTCTTTGACGGCGCGATGCGCCTCTTTCACGGAGGCTTCGGGATCGTTCATCGGCAAGGCAGCCGCGAACCCGACGAAACGATACGGATGCTTCTGCACGAGCTCGGCCATAGAGTCGTTGGCGATTCGCGCGAGCTCGATGCCTTCCTTCGGCTGCGCGAACAGCTCAATCGGCGGCGTCGGCAGCGACAGCACTTGCTGATACTCCGGGAACATGTCCATCACGCGGAAGCGGATGTCGAGATCGTGCAGCATCGGCACGCCCCGGCTGCGTTTGCCGATGTCTTTCAGGTTGCCGGCAAGCCGTTCAACGCCTTCCGAATAGCCTGGCGGGGAGATGTGGGTAAATACGTCGATCTTGCGCATCGGTCCTCAGAGTTGGGCCGCGCATCAGGGCGCGGACTGAGGATTCTACTCTGACTAAGATGCTGGCTTCATGAACGCTATGCGGCCGACTGCAACAGGCCTGGCGGCGCTCGCCATGTGGCAGATGATGTGGTTTCTCGTCACGTCGACAGACAGGGTCTGCTCAGGATGAACACCACGGTCGCGAGAGAGCACGTTGGCGTTCGATCCCGGCGTTCAACTGCCGAAGGTCAGACGTGACGCCAGGCCTCAATACACGGCCGAAGACATGCGCGAGCGAGTGGAGGGCGCAGTCGCGATGCAAGCCGTCGTGAAAACAGCTGGTCGAATCGGAGACCTCCGTGTTGTCAGAAGCCTGCATCGCGAACTCGACGAGCGCTAATTCTGGTTTCCTTGGCTTCCTTGTGTATTCCCGTTGTTGAAGGCGATCTGCCCGCGTATCTCACCAGCCCCGAACGTCGCACTGTGCACGTTCGCATAGGCGGCTTCCGCGCGCAGCGCATCCACGACTTCGGCAAAGTCTCCGGCAACCACGCCCTGCGCCGTCACCGCGAGCACATTTGCGCCCGCCAGTGTGCCCGTCACCGTGCCGCCGTTTTGAGGACATGGCGGAGGCGTCGGCACACCGACAGGAGGAGTCTCGTTGGTGCAGAGGAAGACCATGACGCCGCCGTTGATCGCCGGTCTTCCGATATGGATGTGGGCGAAGCGGACGTTCGTATTGAACCCGCTGTACGTCAGCGTGTAGGACATGGACTGTCCATCCCTGCTGATGTCAACGTCGATAGTGCCACGGGCGGGAGTTGATAAGGTCGGGTTCTCCTGAAACCCGCTCAAGTCAGCGTGACCTCTGAAGGGACCACCTTGGGCTGTAAGAGATATGGTCAGCGCCCCCGCGAGCACCAACGTCACCACGATCGACAGGGATTTCAGTCGTGCCATAGANACCTCGTACGGGATTGTTGAGTCGCGTCGACGGACGCGTCCCAGGGAGAGGNTCTCAGATCTATCCGCTATCGGCGCNGGCGATGCAACCTCGTGCTCAGGTGCAGCTGGGCCTTAGGAGGNTTTAGGGTCGGCTCGCCGCGAGCNCGTATACCACGGGTAAGTAGAGGAAGACGATGTTCAGGGCGTGATAGCCGATGCGGCGAGCAGTACTTGTCAGGTATGGCCGCATGTCGAAGACGAATGTCGCGACGAGCAGCCGCAGTGTCCAGAAGACCGCGAGGAAGACGCACAGCGCTCGAGCCAGCATGCTGCCGGCCGCTAATGTCTCCGCGAAGATGATCGTGATCACGCTGAAGCCGACGAGACAGAGCGCGATGAACGAGTAATAGACCCAGAACAACTGCCGGATGAACGCGGGCAGTGCGGCGAGATGCGCTCGCACGTTCACGACCTTTGGCATCATCAGGCCGGCGCTCATGAGTCCGAGGTGCATCACACCGGCGATTTGCAGCAGCAACGTCAGATGGATTGTCATGACTCCCTCCGGGTCCGGCTAAGGCCGGACACTACACGGCTCCAATCACGCCGAGCATCGGCAAGATGACGTTGTGAACAAACGGCGGCGGGAACAACCAGAACACGGGACCCGCCGTGATCAGCACCGTGAACACCCAGCCTCGCCAGCCGTGGCCGAGACCGAGCCGGCGCCCTGGGCCGGATCGTTCGCCGACGACGCCAAGCCCTTGCAACACGAAGTAGCCTGTAGGCAATCCGTGGCCACCGCCGGCTGGCACCGAGATCACCAGGTCATGAATCAGTCCTGACACCAGGAACGTCGTCAGCATCGCGCCGACGGCGCCCATCGATGGTCGCAGCGGCTTGAACGTGAACCAGCTCGCGAGTTCGTGAAATCCGGTATTCCATCGGCGTCCCCAGAACTCGCCGAGCGACGTCGCGCGCAGTGGACTGCGCATCAGCGGAACAGCATTGACGCCGGCGTGCCGCCATGCGAGCGAGAGCAGATGAAAGAGGCCGAAGTGCAGCATGAAGATCGCGCCGACCATCCCGATCCATCCGGTCACCAGCGGAAAGTCCGGCCACGCCCACCGCGCGACGACGAACGTAAGGACAACGCCGAGCAGCACCTTCAGTCCGGCAAACGTCCATTCACGACGCGAGTCCGGCTCCGGAGTGGCGTCGCCATGCGACGCGAATGCGCTCGCGTCCATTCCTGGCCAGGCAAGCAGGTAGCCAAAAGTTCTGCGTCGATCGCCGTTGACGAACTGGGTGCGAGCCTGCCAGTACGTCGCCCACTTGCAGGCGCCATACATCGCGAACGCGATCGTCCACATCACGACCCAACGCGGCATACATCACCTCGCCGACGCGATGTCCGAAGACCCCGCTCTACGTGGAACCACACACGAGCCGTTCAGGCAGTGTCGATTGCGCGCCAACCAGCGATACCCTGCGCGGAGCACCGCCATCGCGCCGGGCACGCGGCTCAGTGCCCAGAGCGGCCACGCCCACCAGATTCGCCGCGCGATCGCGACGAGAGCCGACGCGCCGCCACACACGGCACCGTTATCGAGACGCACCCGCATCTCGTCGAGCAGGTGTTCTTCGGACACGCCGAGCAATCGAGCGGCGCCTGGCGCCTGCAGCGGAACGAAGATGAACCGGCGCCGGGCGAGCGTGCGCCCGAAGCGGCGCAGCATGGCGCGACAGAACTGGCACTGGTCGTCGTAGTAAATCGCCGTCATGACGTACTCAGCCCCAGTGCTTTGAGGACCTTGTCTCCAGCCTTCATGAACTTGATGATGGCCGCCGGCGTCCAACGCCTGACCTGTCCGTAGAGAGCGGTCGTCGTCTCGAAGAACCCGTAGAGCTCCTTAAGACGCGCCTCCGTATATTCGTCGGTCGCCTTGTCCTTCTCCGCTTCGGCAATGCACTCACGCAGCATGTGCATCGTCGGGTCGAACTCGCGCTTCTTCCGCTCGTCCATCACGATGCGAAACATCTCCCACACGTCTTTCAGACTTTCGAAGTGATCGCGCTTGTCACCTAACACGTGCACCAAGCGAACGATGCCCCAGCCCTGCAGCTCCTTGAGGCTGGTGCTCACGTTCGAACGCGCGACCTCGAGCGCCTCGACGATGTCGTCAGCGTTCAGCGGCTGCGGCGAGATGTAGAGCAGCGCGTGGACTTGCGCCACGGTCCGGTTGACACCCCACCGGGTGCCCATCTCCCCCCAATGGAGGATGAATTTGCGCTGAACTGCGGATAGCTCGCTGACGGGGATGTGTTTGCTCATATCCAGTCATTTCTGTAATTTCTGTTAATACAGAATATACCGAAGCTCGCCAGTCGTCAACGGCTCAGTTTCCGCGCAATTTCTCAGGGTTTTGCGATGGGTCCGCGTGCCTGTTTTGCGGGGCGAACCGGCGCTTTTCAAATACAGTTTTCTGAATTTCGTCCAATTGTCTGTAGAACGCCGCCGTTCGCGTACGCGTTGCCCACCGCGCTGTGGATCCTCGTCCCTCTCCAACAACGACTCGTCCCTCGTCCCTCCGGCACGGTTCTCTCCTATCAGCACTCGTTGGTGACAACGGTTTAACAAGAACGGCGTTGTGGGAACGCCGAGCAAGGAGAAGGGGACGATGGCGAGACGCATCACCGCGTTTCTAGTGGGGCTCCTCCTGGTAAGCGCAGGGGCAGGAGCACAGGAACGCTTCGGCAGCCTCGCGGGCACCGTGACCGACACGACCAAAGCGGCCGTGCCCGGCGCAACGGTGACGGCAACAAACAAGGCGACCAACGCGCAGCGCGTCGTGGTCACCGGAGCTGACGGGTCGTACCGCGTACCCGATCTCGATCCGGGCCGCTACTCTGTCACGATTGAGCTCCAGTCCTTTCAGAAGGTCGTCGTCGACGATGCGATCGTCCTGCTCGGACGAACGCTGACTGTTGACGCCGAACTCAGACCCGGTGTGCTGACCGAGGTGGTGAGCGTCACAGGAGAGGCGACGAGGACGATCGACCTGGGGAGCGTGACGCTCTCCCACAACGTGACGTCCGAGGAGTTCGACCGCCTGCCGAAAGGCCGCAGCTTCCAGAGCATCGCGATGGCCGCGCCGGGTGTGAATTCTGGCGAGATCGAAGGCGGCTTCCAGGTCAATGGCGCGAGCAGCGCCGAGAACGTGTTCACCGTGGACGGCGTCGCGACCAACAGCTTGATCTACGGCAGCTCGCGGCAGAACACCGTGTTCGAGTACCTGCAGGAAGTGCAGGTGAAGACCGGCGGCATCGATGCCGAATACGGCGGTGCGCTGGGTGGCGTGATTAGCGCGGTGACCAAGTCGGGCGGCAATACCTTCACCGGTGAGGCCCACTACTACTACATCGGCAACGCGCTCGGCTCCGGGCCGGTGAAGCGACTCGTGCTCGACCCGGTGGACTTCAACACCGTCGGCTACTTCGAGGACGACAAGCCGGTGAACAACCAGAACGAATTCGGTGGTTCGCTGGGCGGCCCGATCGTGAGAAATCGCTTGTTCTTCTTCGGATCGATTTCGCCACGCGTCGTCCGCCGGACGAATGACTACCAGTTCTCGAACGGCACCGAGCCAGGATCGATCGATCAGGAACAGACGGCGTGGCAGGGATTCGGGAAGCTCACCTATGCGACCGGCCGCGTGCATGCGAATGGGAGTCTGCTGATGACGCCGACACGGTCGACGGGGCGCATGCCAGCGTATGACTCGACGGGCACGAACTTCCTCACGACGTCGAGCGCCGCCAACGATGCGAATCGCACCCGCGGCTTCAACCTCGATCAGAACAACGTCAGTGGCAACGTTGACGTGACGGTCGGCAACAACGGATATCTGAGCACGCGCGGCGGCTACTTCTACGACAGCTACAAGGACACCGGTGTGCCCTCGACGACGAGCTACACGTATCAGACGTCGAACATCGGCATGGCCGGGATCCCGGCGAGCCTGCAGGGTCCGGTCAACACGGCGAACACTGCGCGCATTCAGATCAGCAACTTCGATACGACCAAGCAGGGCTACATCCAGCTCGATTACAACCACGCGCTCAGGGGTGGCCACTTGATCAAGGGCGGCTGGGGCGTGCGGCGTTCAGTGAACGACGTCGACGTGGCCTACCCCGGTGGGTATGTCTATCTGTATTGGGGTCAGGCGTTCCGCAGCACGGCGACGGGACAAACCGGCACCGGCACCTATGGCTACTACCGCGTGGACGATCTCGGGACGCGCGGGCGCGTCCAGGCCAACATCCAGAACCTCTATATCCAGGACACGTGGGCTGTCGGCCCGCGCCTGACGGTCACCGGCGGACTCCGTACGGAGAACGAGAAGATCCCGACGTTCAGACCCGACATCGCGAAATACGCGTTCCAGTTTGGGTTCGCCGACAAGCTCGCGCCACGGGTCGGTGCGACGTATGACGTACGCGGCGATGGCCGGATGAAAGCGTTCGCGAGCTGGGGACGCTACTACGACTGGACGAAGTACGAGATCGCGCGAGGCTCGTTCGGCGGCGACGTGTGGCACATCTTCTACCGTTCGCTCGACACGCTCGACATCGGCAGTCTGAATCTGAACAACATGCCCGGCCAGGATCTGTGGGGTAGCTCCACTGGCTTCCGCGATCTGCGGGCAACGGCGATCCACAACACCGATCCGAACATCAAGCCGATGTTCCAGGACAGCTTCAACGCCGGCGTCGACCAGCAGTTCGGCGGCACCATGGCGCTGGGCATCCACTACATCCACAACAACCTTGGCCGCACAATCGAGGACATGGGCGCGCTCGTCAACGGCGACAGCGTCTATGTAATCGGCAACCCCGGTGAAGGCCAGAACACCATCACACCCTCGTCGTATCCGGCGACGGCCAACTTCGCGACACCGAAACCGAAGCGGCAGTACGACGCGCTCGAGGTCAGCTTCGAACGGCGCTTCTCGAAGAACTGGTTCGGCAGCGCGAACTACACGCTGAGCCGCCTCTATGGCAACTATTCCGGGCTGGCCAACTCCGACGAGATCCAGACACCAACGACGGGCATCACGTCGAAGACGGCGCAGCAGCAGGAAGGCAGCATCGCGCGTCAGGGCAGCAACTCGCACACCGGTTGGGACATCGACGAGATCCTGTGGGACGCCCACGGCAATCTCGACGTGCTGGGCCGGCTCCCCACCGATCGTCCACACGTCGTGAAGCTGTATGGCGCCTATCAGTTCGGGATGGGCACACAGATCGGCGCGTTCTTCTATGGCGGCAGCGGGACGCCGATCAGCACGCAGGTCGTTGGACAGGATCAGTACGCGCCGCTCGTGAACGGCCGCGGCGACATGGGCCGCACGCCGGTCCTGACGCGCACGGATCTGCTCCTCTCGCACGAACTGTCACTGGCCGATCGCAAACGGCTGCGGCTCGAGTTGAATGTGCAGAACATCTTCAACCAGAAGACCGCGACGCACATCTTCAACTATCTGAACAAGGGCGCTCCGGCGGGTGGCCAGACGCGTCCGGCGAACGCCATCGACTTCTCGGACGTGAACCTGGCGGCGGGCTACGACTACAACGCGCTGATCCTCGCGACGCAGGAAGGCCGCATCTCGTACGACCCGAGATACAACATGGAGGATCTCTACAACCCTGGTCTGCAGGGCCAGTTCAGCGTGAAGTTTATCTTCTAGTGCGGTGGCGGGCGGGTCTTGAACGAGACCCGCCCGACCTCATCTCAATCCCGCGCTCCCTGACAGCAATGACTGCCAATTGAGCAACACCGTAAATGGCTGGGACGCAGTCTGCTTCGTCGGCAACGCGACAAGGAATCGCTGGCCATCAGCCGAGAGCCCCCAATCCGATAGTGCCCCCGGAACATGCGCCACATCGACCGCCGCACCGATACGTCCCGACGCGACTGGCACGGACATAATCGTGCCGCCAAGCGTCTGGTAGAGCAGCTCGTGGCTGTCGTCACGCCATCGCGGCGACTTCCCTCCGCCACGCGAGACCACGATGCTTTCGCCGAGCACAGGCGCGCCGGCGCCAAGAGTAAAAGTGCTCACCAGGACTTCGGGCGACCCCGATTCGTTGGAGACGTACGCGAACCAACGGCCATCCGGCGACAGGTGCCCCTCGCTCTGGTCGAGACTGTGCTGAAGCAACGGGACAGGCTTTTCGCCCGCACCCTCCCGTAGCATCCAGAGATCGTTTCGGGTATTCGTGGGCGACAAGACCGTGAAGAACAGGATATTACCGCCGGGCGATGCCGACACCGAAAGCGTCGTCGTCGCGGGGTTTATGTCGGGCGATGAGATGGAGCTGAAGATCGTTGACGCCGCCGTGGCACCGCTCGTCGCCTTGCGGAGGATCTCTCCCTGGCCCGTGCCCACCATGTACCAAATCTCCTTGCCGTCTGGACTCCAGGCCGGTGCAGACTCGATCGACGGGTCAGTCGTGAAACGCGTCGTCGTATTCCGAACGAGATCGACCATCCACAAATCCTGATCGGCACGATTGAGCTGGTTTTCGCGGACGGCGACGGCGCGCTGACCGTCGGGTGACAGTGCGAATCCTGAGAAGGGGCCCGGCTCCGCCACGCGGCCGAGCACCGTCCCACGCCGATCGAGCCACGTCAGCTGAAAGTCCGACCGCGCGCTGCGATAGACGACGGCATTCGTCGACGCCGCGAAGAATGCGGTGTCGAGAAATGCACCGACAGGCGTCGCCAGCTTCACCGGCTCTCCTGCGATCATCTGTCGGTCGGGATCGAATCCGACGGCAAAGAGCGTCCCATCTCGCACGAACAACAAGTGGCCTTTTCCGTCGGCGGACGGGACGAACGCACCGCCGAAACCAGTGGCGAGCAGCCGGTCATCTGACTGCTTATCGGGAGGCAGATCGAGATCGCCAAGATAAAGTCCGTTGCCCGATGGCTCCGAACGAGACACTCGCAGGTACACGAAATGGCGTCCATCAGGCAGGAAGGACGGCATCAGATGTCGGACATCGCCGCGATTCTTCGTTACAGGTGATGCCGCCGTGTTGCCGCTCGCGCTGCAACGAAGCAACGGCCCGCTGGCGTTGCCAACGACGATGACTCCTTGTTGGTTCCACGCCCCCCCGACGGCTGTCGTCGACACGTCACACAGCACATCCGGCGTGCCGCCGGTGCGGGCAACTCTCTTGATCTTGCCGTCCGCGTTGAACGCAATGAACTGGCTGTCCGGCGACCAGAACATCGGCGGAATCACCGGCACGACCTCCGCTTCGGTCCCCGGCAACGGCCGGATCTCGGGCGCATCGAAGCTCTTGACCCATAGCCTGAGAATGCGGTCGTCGCCGGTACCGACGAAGACGAGATGGCGGCCGTCGGGTGACACGGAGAACTGTCCCGACTCGGAGAGTTCGACCGCCGCCGGCACATCGAAGCGGATCAGTGGTTGCGCGGCCGCGGGCTTTTCGCGATCGGTCGAGATCAGCAGCCATGCGCCAGTCCCGACGCAGAACGCCAACGCAGCGGCCCAAGGGATCCACGATCGCCGCATGGGCGACGATGTGTTCTGCCCACCTGATTCGATTGTCAGCGTCCAGTCACCGAAATCCCGCAGGCGGCGGCGCGGATCTTTCTCCAGGCACGCGCGCAGCACGCGCATGACGGGCTGAGGGGTGCTCTTCGGGATCGATGCCCAATCGGGCTCGTGCTCGAGCACCGCGGCCATCGTGTCTGGCACCGTTGCGCGTGCAAAGGGCGATCGTCCCGTGAGCATCTCGAACAGCACGCAGCCAAACGCCCAGATGTCAGTGCGCTTGTCTACAGCGTGTCCGCGTGCCTGTTCCGGGCTCATGTAAGCAGCCGTACCAAGCAAGACTCCAGGGCCTGTTTCGCCGATCGTGGTAAGCCCGGTCGCTCCGGCTGTGCCGTGAGTCCCATCCGCCGCGCCCGGACGTGAATCGGGGTCGCTCTTGGCGAGACCGAAGTCGAGCACCTTGACTGTGCCTGCGGACGTCACTTTGACGTTCGATGGCTTGAGATCGCGGTGAATGATGCCTCGTTCGTGAGCGGCATCCAGCGCATCGGAGATTTGACCAGCGAGTGCGACCGCGGTCGGCACGGGAAGCGCTCCGCGCGCGATGCGGTCCGCCAGCGTCTCTCCATCCACCAGCTCCATCACCAGGGCGGACGTGTCCTCGGCGTCTTCGATGCCGTGGATGGTGGCTATATGCGGATGGTTGACCGCGGCGAGGACGCGTGCCTCGCGCTCGAAGCGCTGCACCCGATCAGGATCGGCGGTGAACTCAGGCGGCAGGATTTTGAGGGCGACGTGTCGCCCAAGCCGCGCGTCGCGGGCGCTGTAGACCTCGCCCATGCCACCTTTGCCGATGAGCGCCACCACCTCGTAATGCCCGATCAGGCTCCCCGGGCGCAGCCCCATGCGGTCGCATTCTATGCGATTGTTCTCAGCCTATAAGCTGAACGCAGACCTCGCGCGTGCGAGGTCGCGTGTCGAACTCGATCAGCACGATCTGCTGCCAGGTTCCGATCAGCAGACGGCCAGCTTCGAAGGGGATCGAGAGGGACGGTCCGAGCATCGCCGCACGGACATGGCTCGATCCATTGTCATCGCCCCATCGCAGATGATGCTCGTACTCGCCGTTCTTCGGCGCGAGCTGCTCCCACACCCGATTCAGATCCGCGACGGCGCCAGGCTCGAACTCAATCGTCGTGATACCTGCTGTTGATCCGATCACGGCAATCGTCGCCAGGCCAGACTTGAGCGTGGATGCGTGGAGCGTGCGCGCCACGATCGCGGTCAGATCGCGCACGTCGCCCTGCCCCGTCGTCTCCACTTGATGCATCGTCAATTCGACCATGGCTCTCCCGGTCCGCCTAAAGGCGGACACTACGCCTGAAACACCTCAGCCGCAGGAATGTCAGCGGCCCTTACGCATACGAAACGCGGTCATGTGCATTTTGTACCCACCCGCCGCTAAGTCCGCATCGATAGAGGCGTTGGCAAGGGGCGCGGATTTCGCAGTAGCCAGTCCGGTTGTTCACCGCGGTTTCCTACGCGCGGTGCAGGAGGGTACGAATGCATATCTGGACCGAGTTCAAGAACACGATTCTGCCCTGGCTGCTGGCCAGTGCAGTCGTCGCGTTCATGATCGCTGAGCATCGCCGGACGACCGGCGCGCTGCTCGACGCGAACAATCGTCTGGCCAATGCCGTGGAACAGCAGGGCAAAGCGCTTGACGGTGTCCGGTCGCTCCTCGCCTCGCAAGGCTATACGCTGCCCCCTTTAAGCAAACCGCAGTGATCAGCGGGCTGCGGGTGCCGGTGCACCTGACAACCCGGGAATCATTGCGGATGTTTGACCTCGCTGACATCTGGGCCGCACGCACCGGTACTGACGTGCGTCTCGTGTCGGCGAATGACCACGTGCACAGCAGGGGGTCGGCGCACTACGAGGGCAAGGCACTCGACTTTCAGTCGTCAAATAACGACTTGTTGTCAGCCTTGTTCCGTCAAGCCGGCTATCGCGTGCTGTGGAGAGTGCCCGGGCATTACGGGCACGTCCACGTGGAAGAGGCAGACGGACGACCATCGCCTTCACCCGTTCCCTGGAACGAGGTGGTGCGTCATGCCTCGGCCAAGCGGCCGCGGGCAGGTTCGCGCGTCGGCGGTTAGTCCCACCATCACACGACCGCGTCACACGCGCGGTCGTGTGACTCCTTCATCCGATCGTCCCGCGGCACAGGCATAATGTGCCGCATGAAAATTCGCCGACACATGTTCTGGGGCGCCGCGCTGCTGATTGTGATCGCGAGCGCTGTTCTCGGGTACGCACAATCCACCGCCACCCTGCCGTCCGATCTCGATGCGGATTCACGGGCACGTCTGCCGTACCTCAAACGTACGGACATGGACGAAGCCAGCCAGAAGATCTACGACACACTACCTGGCCGCGGTCAGGACGGCGTGCTGCGCGGCCCGCTCGCGTTTGCGGCCTACAATCCCGGCGTCGCAAAAGCGCTGTTCGATTTGCACAACGCCGCGGTCGCCGGCGCACTCGATCCGCATGTGCGCGAGCTGGCGATTCTGGTCGCGTGCCGCGAGACGAACTACAGTCTGGAGTGGAATGCCCACGAGCCCGCGGCGCTGAAGGCGGGCGTCGATCGCAAGACAATCGACGTCGTGCGGAAGAACATGGCGCTGACCGGCGTCGATGAACGGGACGCGACGGTGATTCGTTTCGGCCGCCAGCTTTTTCACGACAACAGGATGGATACGGCGACGTTCGGCAAGGCCGTCCAGCTGTTTGGCAAGAAGGGCGCGATGGATCTCGTGGCGGTCATGAGCACATACGCCGTCAGCGGCTTCTATGCCACCGCCGTAGACGAGCACATGCCTGCGGGAAGACCGGATCTGGAACGCGGTGCGCGCCCGTAGTGGCGCGCTGCGCGATCGAGTGTTCTCAGGTGGCCGGCCGACGCCCGCCCTTCAGCTCGTCGGCTGAGATTCCTGCGCCCGACGCTGCATTTCGGCCTGGCCGCGAAGGATGGAGCACCAGTCCTTATGCTCGGCCACAGGCATTCCGCACTCAACGCAGACGCGCACGCGCGGCTTCGGCGGCTCGTCTTTCCCTAACAATCGTTTCAGAAATGACACCCCAACCTCCCCTGCCGAATCCCACGCATTGATACGTTGGACGGCAGGGTGAGGTTCATGGTTGGCTGCGAGGTTTTGATAGGATCGCGCGGGCGTTCGCCATGCCCGTACGAATCGCCACGATCGCGGCCCTGCTCACCCTGACGGCCGTCTCTGCCGTCGCCGATCGGTCCTACACCGACCCACCTCGCGGGTCTCACTGCGACTGCAACGGCGGGCTCTGTCCTCTCGATGCCAATGGCCGCAAGTGTTCGTGCGGATGCGCGACGCGAGCGGACGTGCAAGCCCCGGCGCGACTCGCGACGCTGACTGAAACGACGTGCACCGATGGATTCGCCGGCCCGTATCCGTGCCGCGACGTCGACCTGCTGTCGTACCTGTCGCACGCCGAGATGGGCGGCGGCAGCGGCAACGACATCTGGGGATGGACCGATCCCGAGACCGGACGCGAGTACGCGTTGGTTGGAGAATCCACCGGCACGGCATTCGTGGACATCTCCACTCCGAGCCAGCCACTCTACCTGGGCGCCCTTCCGACCCACACCGCACCGTCGGCCTGGCGGGGCATCAAGGTCTTCGCCAATCACGCCTTCGTCGTCAGCGAAGCGGTCGACCACGGCATGCAGGTCTTCGACCTGACACAGTTGCGCACCGTCACAGCGCCGCCGGTGACGTTCAGCGAAACCGCGCACTATGCGGGCTTTGGCTCCACACACACGATCGCGCTGAACACACGCACCGGCTTCGCGTACGCCGTCGGGACCCGCACCTGCGAAGGCGGTCTGCATGTGGTTGATGTTCGGACGCCGGGCGCGCCACGCGCCGCCGGCTGCTTCAGTCTCGACGGCTACACGCACGAGACGCAGTGCGTGGTCTACGCGGGGCCAGACACGATTTATCGCGAGCGTGAGATCTGTCTCAACTCGAACGAGGACACGCTGACCATCGTCGATGCCACCGACAAGCTTGACCAAGTGCAGCTCTCACGGACGGGATACGGCGGCAGCGCGTACACGCACCAGGGATGGCTGACCGAAGATCAACGGTTCTTCCTCGTCAACGATGAAGGCGACGAGCAGGCGTTCAAGCATCGCACCAGGACGTGGATCTGGGACGTGTGGGACCTCGACGCCCCGGTGCTCCTGACGTATTACGACGGCCCGACGCCCTCAATCGATCACAACCTGTATGTGCGCGGCAATCTGGTGTACGAATCGAACTACCGAAGCGGGCTGCGCGTGCTCGACGCCAGCGAGGTCGCGCAAGGTGCGATGCGTGAGCTCGGGTTCTTCGACATCTTTCCCTCGGACGACAATCCAAACTTCAACGGCGCCTGGACGTCGTACCCGTTCTTCTCCAGCGGCGCGGTTGTCGTCAATGGCATCGAACAAGGCCTGTTCGTTGTGCGGCCGCGGATGACGCCTTCCGGTCTGCGGTCTGGCCTGTCCTTCACCATCAGCGGGCCGGGCACAGCGTCAGTCAACGAGGATGCAGAATTCGTCGTCAGAATCTCAAACAACGGCCCCGATCGACGATCGCAGATCCGCCTGCAAGAGATGCCGCCATCGACTGCGCAACTCGTATCGGCGCGCACGACTCAGGGCGTGTGCTCGGTGACCGCTATTGTGAGTTGTGAGCTAGGCAGCCTTGCGCCCGGCTCTGATGCGTTCGTCATCGTGACGATGCGTTCGACGATCGAAGGCGATCTGATCAGCACAGCAGGGATGACCGGCAGTTCCGACGATCGCCTGCATGTCGAAAGCCTTTTGACGGACACGACCACGCGCGTCGTTCGTCATCCACTCACATTGACACTGCGGCGGCCGGCGGGCGACACGCTCTTCCGGCTCGGACGCAACAACACCGTGCAGTGGACGATGCGCGGCGTCGCGGGCGGCGTGGCTATCGACCTGTCTCGTGATGATGGGGCGACGTGGACGAGAATCAGCGATGAAGCCGAGAACACCGGTTTCTTCGATTGGACCGGCAGCGGTGTGGTGTCATCGCGAGCGAGGGTCCGCGTCACGAGCGTCGCGAATCCCGCGTTGACACAGACCTCGTCGAGTTTTTCGATCGTCCGCTAACCACTCACCACGAGCCACCAACCACGAACCACCAACCACGAACCACCAACCACCAACCACGAACCACGAACCACGAACCTACTTGAGAGCCGCTGTCACCGTCGCTCGTGCGCGAATTTCCAGCTGTCCCGCCGAGATCGGCGGCGCCGCGTCCGCGACAGTCGCCTGGGCTGCCTGACGCATCATCCGCACCGGCATCGGCGGCACTTCGACACCGGCCTCTTCAACGCGAAGGATCCGATCGACAACGCGGCCCGCGCCCGCGGCGGCGGCATCAGCTTTCGCGCGCGCGTCGAGAACCGCCAAGCGCAAGGCTTCGCGTTCGAGCTTCGCCTGGTCCTTGAGATCGAATCGAATACCGCCCAACGCCGTTGCGCCTGCGCCGGCGGCGATCTCGAGGAACTCGCCTACACGATCGATCGCATCCACGCGCACTTCAATGGTGTTCCGCGCGACGTAGCCACGGCCCACGCGCTTGCCATTGACGAAGTCCCATTCGTACTGCACGTCGTAGCCGATGGTGCGAATCGCTTCGGTCGCGATGCCGGCCGCGCGCAGTTTGTCCTGCACTGGTCGCATCGCTTCGGCATTCAGCCGCTGCGCCTCGCGCGGACTCGGCGCGCGCGACTCGGCGCTGACCGTGATCCATGCGCGATCGGGAACGGCGAACACGATGCCCTGACCCGATGCAACGACCGCCGGCTCGGCAGGAGTTGATGGCTGTTGCGCAGCGGCGGCCGAGGTCAAGGTCGGCAGCAGCAATGCAAGAAAGAGGATCTGTCTCACGATTCGCTCCTCATCGATTCTGACGCGAAACGTTCGGTCCAGGTAGACATTTCCCAGCGACGTGCTGGCGAACCGCTTGCTTCCATCGTATGCATGATCGCTCGCTCGACTGCCATCGCCGCTGCCCTCTGCACCTTGCTCAGTCAGGGATCGTTCGCGCAGGTGACATCGAGTCCGCCACGACAATCGACGAGCGATACCTCGGTCCCGATCTACCGCATCACCGTTGTTGGACGCACGACGGCCGCGATCAACTATCGCAGTCGCGGCGATACCAAGATCGATCTGGCCGGCACGGCGCTGCTGCCGGACGCGCGTGGCATCGCGGAAATCTCCGCCAAGAAGGGTCATATCGAAATCGACGCGCGGTTCAGCGGCCTGCAGCCGGCGACGCACTTCGGCAACGAGTACCTCACGTACGTGTTGTGGGCCATCACGCCGGAAGGCCGGCCGCGGAATCTCGGTGAAGTCCAGTTCACTGCTGACAGCGTTCGCAAGGAGGTCACGACCGAATTGCAAGCCTTCGCACTCGTCGTTACCGCGGAACCATATTTCGCCGTAACTCAACCCAGCGATGTCGTTGTGATGGAAAACAGCGTACGCCCAGATACCCGCGGCAGGATCGACACCGTGCAAGCGACATACGAATTGTTGGCGCGTGGGTCGTACTTGATGAATCGTCCGTCCGATTTCATCACCAA
>Ga0065712_10067938_pt1 | contig 20083 bp, 18 predicted proteins | sample MisRhiReplicate1_FD_59099 | JGI IMG/M metagenome (GOLD analysis project Ga0065712, IMG submission 59099) | Miscanthus rhizosphere microbial communities from Kellogg Biological Station, MSU, sample Rhizosphere Soil Replicate 1: eDNA_1 v3... | ecosystem: Host-associated > Plants > Roots >...
TTAGTGTCCCCTCTAAGAATTTGCAGCGCAGGCCTCTCAAGATGCGCTAGTTTACAACTAAAAAGTGTCCTAGCGAGCGGGTGTTCTCTTCAGTTCTACAGACTGCGCCCGCGGAAATAATTTCGCACAAAAGAACGGGCAGCGGTCACGCGAATAAACGTGGAACCGCGGGCCTCAATTTTGTCAACCATGTTCCCTTCCGAAGAAACTTACGTTCCATTCGTCGGCCTCCAATCAAACTAGAAGCGCATCGATGTGGGGGCAGGCTTTTTACAGGGCGAGAAATATCAAACGCGGAAAAACGATGTCAAACAAATTTTTTGAGATTATATACCTGGGCCGAATCATCACAGTGTCTTTCAATGCGCGTCGGCGAGCGACTATAAAATCATAAGCTACTAGACAACAGCCGCGAATAATATCGTTGATATGAGATGCTTAAAACCGGTAACTGAGCGGCGATATACCACGGATACGTTGACCTGCTAAGACGAAGCAATCGTGATGAACGTTTCAACAAAAAAAGTTATGTGTCCGCTCGCCACCGTCGACGTGACGCTTGCGATTATCAGCTTTGTTCTGTTCGCTGTCGGCGTTTCTGTGGGAAACTTGCCAACGCTTGCAAACGCTGAGCAGGAATAAAGTCGCCTATTTAACGAATTTCTCCATAAAGAGAACTCGGCCTTTGGAACACCACGGTCGGATTCACCCGCCGCCCTCCTAGATGGATTCCAGGCGCAACGTTCTCTTTGCTTGTGGCAGGTTTCCGATAACTTCCGTAGCGGTCTGTACACTCGCCGACTGCTATCGAGCGGAAGCAGATATTTTAATTTCGCTTTTCATTCACGATTTTTTCCTTCGTGCGCCTGCTTGAGGTCGGTGTAGCTCACGGCTAACCAAATACTCGGCATTTGCTCTTTCGCATTTGCGATGGTGATGAAGCTATTCCTACTCGCGAGGACCCGTTCGGGTGGCAAAAAAATCCCCCGTTGAGGGGACTTGACTTACAACGGCCTTGGTTATGCGATGAATCCTGTCTGATTAAATTTTGTGGGAGGTACTCTATCGAAATCTGTGCTGTTGAATATCTTCGATGGAACGCCGCCCACAAAAACCACACTTACAGCGCAGATATAGAATTGCGGAGGACAAAGTCATGAAGTATGTCACTCGAATTCTGTCTGCAGCGATCATCGTCACGATCTGTGTCACCGTTGTGCGCGCCCAAGATGGCCAAGATCCAGGCAGGGGACCAAATCGCTATGTCGTAAGCAATTTGACCTCTGATCTGCAGGGTATGGCGCAGAACACTGACGCCGTCTTGCAAAATGCCTGGGGTGTGACTTTTACGCCGGGCGCTAGTCCTTTCTGGATTGCCGACAATGCCACAGGCTGCTCTACGCTTTACGATGGTAAGGGGGCGATCGCATCAACTCTCCAAGTTAAGCTTCCTTTACCAGGAGGCAGTGTGCCCGCTACCGCCTGCAGGCATGTCGATCCGAAGAACCCGCCGGACCCCGCTCCTGCCACGCCGACTGGCCTCGTATGGAACCCCACCTCGACGTTTCTCGTGCCGGGCACGACCAGCCCGGCTACATTCATCTGGGACACCGAGGATGGAACTATTTCGGCTTGGACGGGCGGTTTGAACCCGGCTGATCAGGCGGTCCTCGCCGTCGATAACTCGGCAGGCGCAGTCTACAAAGGTCTGGTTTTCGGTACCAATGCTCACGGCGTGTTTCTCTTTGCGACGAACTTTGGGGCCGGAACGATTGACGTATTCGCCCCCAATGGCTCCGCCGGGTTCAGGCCTGCGACATCTACAGAGGTTGACAGCGATTTTACGGATCCAAAGATTCCAGCTGGGTTTGCGCCGTTCGGCATCCAGAACATTAACGGGGATCTCTTTGTTACCTACGCACTACAAGATGCCGACAAGCATGACGACGTGGCAGGCAGGGGCAATGGCTTTGTTGACGTTTTCGACACTGACGGGCACTTGTTGCGGCGTTTTGCTTCACGTGGGGCGTTAAACTCACCGTGGGGACTGACGCGGGCATCATTCGCGTTTGGGCGGTTCAGTGGGGACATCCTTGTCGGCAATTTCGGTGATGGAAAATTTAATGTATTCGACTCTAGCGGAAATTTTCTTGGTGTCCTGAGGGATGAGAAGGGCAAGCCGATCGTTATCGAGGGTCTGTGGACGCTAACGTTGGGCGGGGGCAGAAATTCAAGCTCCGACACGCTCTATTTCACAGCCGGCCCTAACGATGAAACCGATGGCTTATTCGGCACCATCACTCCAGCATCGACAAATTAGTTAAAACGACTTGGTTTCGGCGGCCAGAAGATGCGGAAATCACGCCCGTGCCATTATCGCTTGAAACGGAATGATCGAATTGAGTCAGTCGATTTTTAGTGTTCAAACTGAATTGCGCACCTATTTGGGTATAGCGGAAAGAGGTATTTCAATTTGGGTTCCGTGCCGAATTGCGTTTGGATCAATACTTTCCGCAGGGGAATGTCACTTCGCCAACCGAACAGCCTTTTTTGTTCATCGTGAAGAATGGCTGAAATATTGCGGTAAATAGCGTTTCAAATATTCTCGCATCCTCAACGAGATAATAACAACTCTGGGCTTGCTGCCAGCTCTTCGCAAAAAAATACTAAAAAAGGGCCTCGCATGCGAATCACACGAGGCCCTTGTGGTTGCTTGCCATACTAATCTTACTACGGCAGAAATCTGCCCGGCTTGCTTAGCCATTGGTCCATAAAATCATAAGTCCTCTGATTGGTATCTCCGAAATAATCCTGGGGGAGTCCGAGAGCCTGAGCGCATTGGGTGCAAGGTCCCCCGCCATGCACAGCTCCTTCTTCGATGGCGAATGTTTTGTCCGTCGTTGAGTTAGCATTCTCATAAACGATCTCATCTGGTCTAAGAAAATAATGACCACCATTCGCGACGATCAACAGAGGCGTGGTCACATTGCTGCCATTAGGGTGCTTCCCGATTCCTTTGACCATACTGACTGTGCTTGTGGCGGAGGAATCATAATCAATTCCCGTGATGTCATCTTTGGTCTGGTCGTAGCGGCCATTCGTACGCAGTGCGTGGGCTCCAAGCCAAACACGAACATTTACTTTTTCCACCGAATCGAACGAATCATCACCTGCGGCGCTCGCCGACGGAATCCGAACCGAACATATCGGTCCCGGTGAAGGGTTTTGCGTTCCGGTGTGAGTTAAGAAAATTTGCTGGTTTTTCGTGCAATTAACGAGACTCGTATCCGCTTGCCAGAGTCGCGCGGCACCGTCGGCGCCGGGAACTATAAATGGCATATTGTCAGGGTAAAGCTCCGGCTTCTCGGCTTGAATATCTGACCAGATGTTTTGTGCGTCCTGAAGAAGGTCCGCGTTCCGATTTACTTGACCGTCTAAGAAGCGGCGCTTGAATTTGTCGTCATAGGTCGCGCTTTTGAAAGTAGGACTGCCAGCGGCAGTGTCTCCGGGATACCCATTGCTGGGATCAAACATGTCTAAGGCGGCATTTCGAATCCCGGGTTTAGTGTCCTTTTTTACCGCTGGATCGACATAGGTGAATGTCGCTAAAGCGTCACCTAGATGAGCGTCGAACAACATAACGCCATCCGCTTTGGGCAAGTTCGAAAGATTCGTCGCATCGCAGGCAATTATTTTCTCCGGTCCCTGACAAGCGGTGGCTGCGGTGTTCTCTGCAACGTTTTGATAAAAAGTCATCATTGGCGCTCCCATACTATGACCGAAAATGAGGGCTTTCTGGACGCCTACGACACTTCTGAGGTAGTCAATTCCTCGTCGGATTCCCTGCGCATGGTCCTCGTAGCCCTTGTATTCCTGTTGCCTGTTCGTGAACACACTATCTGCACACAGTGTAACGTACCCGCGCTTGGCTAATTCGGTACAGGCTGTAAATCCGGTGTAGCTCGAAAAAGAATGCATAATAAAGATGCCAATCGTACCGGCATTCGGGTTGGTAGCACACGGAGTGTTAGGTTTGCGCAGAATAGCGGAATTTACATTCTGAAGCCGCAAATTGGTTTGATTAGTTGTGCCGTCGGCCGTCGCGACACCGGGACTAAGCGGAGTAGTTGTCCAAGTGCAATCGGCTTCCGAAACGGAATTCCACACCGGGATAACGAACAACGCGATGAGCATCGTCAAAATTAATCGTTGCGAATTTTTGGATAGCATCTCTTCTTCCTCCTATGCGGCTAAAGAGCACTCGTGATCGGATCTTGCGAATTCGGTCGCGACGTTTCCGCGCTCGATCAGAGTTCGGGTGTTAGAATCTTCCGGGTTTATTGATCCAACTCGCGACATGATCGTAGAAGTTTTTTTGTGAATTGTTGTACGGTCCGCCCGGGCATTCATTGCACGGTGTAATCCCATGGACGAGACCAGCTATCACAATAAATTCCTTGTCTTGACTCTTGGCCAGATCATAATGGATCTCATTGTCACGGATAAAGTAGTAGGCTCCCATCGCATTAAATAAAATGGGTACCGAAATTTGTTGAACGTTGCACGGCGTAGAGTCATTACTTGAGCAATAATCAATTCCGTCTATTGAGTTCGTGGAAAAAATGGCATTGGTGCTCAAGAAGGACTTTACTGTCAAGAGCTTTCCGCCGTCGTCGAATGTGTCGTTCGTTTCGGCGTTCGTCGGAACAGGTAAACGGACGCTTTCCACAATGTGCGTGTTATCGATGCTGCCGTCATTTTTAAGCAATGCTTGCGGCCTGACTGTGCTGTGCAGGATACTAGTATCCAATGTGAAGAGCTTCGCCGACGTGCTTCGTCCAATAACAAACGGACCATCATCCGTATAGGGGTACTTACCCGCTGCAATCGCTTCCTGAATTTGTAGAGCTTGGTCGATTAAGCGGTTCAACCGGGCCGACTGCCCCTCGAAGTACGCTTGTTTAAATTTGTCAGAATACGTTGAGACTCCGTTCGGGTTAAAGCCATTTTTTGGATCGTAGGGATCCAGTTTTTTGTTCACACCCTTATCTGGATTATTCTCATTGGTGATCGAGGGATCAAGACTTCTCAAAGTGCCGATGGTGGCGACTCCCGGATGTGCATCGACGAAAACGATGCCGTCTGCCGGTGGCAAACCCACGAGGCTTGTTGAACCGGTGCTATCGCACTTAACTAGCTTATGCGGGTCCTGGCAAAAACCGACCCCACTCTCAGCAACCGCCTGATAAAAGCTCATGGCCGGCCCGCCGCCGCTGTAGCCCCAGAGGAGCACTCTCGTGATCCCGGGAGTCAGTCCCGATTGATTCTGCCTCAGAAACAGCACTCCTGCCTTCACGTCGAGCGCAGTTTGCTCAAAGATGACCTGCGATTCGTTGTTATCGAATCGTGTATTGATGCAGAGTACGACAAAACCTCGGTTGCTCATTTCGCGGCAGGCTGCCAGGTTCAGAAAATTGGATGTCCGATGCATGATAACGATACCGATATTCGATGTTCCTGAGGCGGGGCGCCACAGGGTGGCTTTTGCGGGACCCAGTTGGTGATATGTTGGAAAATTTTGCGCGAAAGATTGCCCAATGTGCAATGCAATAACGGTAAAAAGTGCCATGGCGAACACAAACATTTTCGTTTTCATTCAAATTTCCTTTCAATGTGCTGTTATAGGCCAGATCGGGAACAACTAGAAAAACGACCTCGGCTATCTTTGACGACCTACTGGGAGAACCGATCATTGATCCCAAGAATTTCTTCGATTATGCAACACAGTGTCACATTAGAATAGGCTGAAGCTGGCAGTGCGCAGTTGGTGCAAGGTGTCACCCCGGTTGTCGCACCTTCGACAACAATAAAATCTTTGTCCTTGCTATTGGAATACAGATAATTGATCTCTACCTCTTGGATAAGGTTCTGAAACGAAGCCTGATTAGCGGCGGCAAGCAAAGGCGCTTTTACCTGCTGAAGCATACAAGGCATGGAATTGTTGCTGGAGCAAAGATCAATCTGATTTTCATCCATCGAGTTGGTTGCCCGGATTGCATTACTGCTCAAGAAAGATCTTACGGTTAATCCTCCGCGTGCTCCCTGGCTGAACGTACTATTTAGCTGAGCGAGTTCCGGCCGTGGAGGAGCGATACTCTCGATGATCTGCGTGACTATAGTCCCGTCGTTTTTAAGGAGCTTTTCCGGTTGAACCGTCGTATGCCGAACGGTCAAGTCCAGCGACAGCAAACGAGCGTTGTCAAATCCCGGGATGTCGAACGGAGCGTCATCGGTATAAATGTCTTTACCGTCATTAATCTGTTGTAATCGGTCCGAGGCCAGGTCGATTAAGCGATTCATTTGCTCTGCCTGCTCGACGAAATATTGCTGCTTGAATTTATCGGAGTAAGTCGACGAAGCGGTTGTGCTGTAACCATTATTCGGATCAAACGGATTTAGCTTTGGGTTGAGGCGCACGCGATCGAGATCCTGGCTACGGATCAGCGAGGGATTTATGCTTCTTTGCCGCAAAATCGGATTACCTGGATGGCCATCGGACAGAATTATCCCATCCGCCGGTGTTGATCCTGCTAGGCTATTGGAACCGCTGCTGCTGCACTCGACCAGTTTTCTAGATCCCTGACATACCGACGGGCCGTTTCCCGCGACCGCCTGATAAAAACTCATGGTCACCCCGCCGCCGCTATTGCCGTAGAGGATGATCCGATTCAGGTGTTGGGTGTTCTTCAGATAATTGACTCCCTGGGCCACATCGAGCGGGATCAACTCCCAAGCGACTACGGATTCGTTGTTTTCAAACCGTGAATTCATACAAAGCACCATGAATCCTCTTTTTGAGAATTCCGTACAGGCGATATTGTTCATGTAATTCGCTTCCCGGTGCATTACTATTATGCCGATACGAGGCGCTGGACCGGAATCCGGTTTGTAGAGAGCACCTTTTGCCTGGCCGAGTTGCAGAAATGTTGGACTGCTCTGACCAAAGGATGGTGTCGGGCCAAGCACCTGTGTAAAGGCCAGAATAATAAGAATTGAAAACAGACCTTTCATTGGTGGTTCTCCTTTTGTTGCAACGCTCACATTCATCATAGAGCGTTTATGGAACCCTCTATAGGAGCAGTAAACTGCCCAGTCCAATATTTTTATCCAATAGGCGCCATTATTTTTTCTTATGACAGCCCGGCCGACTTCCTTCAGCTGGCTTTGAGCATCTTATAAAGACTGGATTGAACAGGTGTTGCACATCTGAATCGTGACGCAGGCTCGGGGAGCGGCAGCAATTTAAATCCGCAGTTTGTTTGAAAACTACTTGAAATTTTTTTTTCCGATGCAACGATGTTTGTTGAAGGACGTGCGCAGCACTGTTGTCAGGGCTGTCGGCGATTCATCAATTGATGGCACTCAAAAGCGTGCGACTTCAGGACTACGGCTCCGTCTCTAGGAAGCTCGCCTCATTGCTCCGTTCGGAAACACCCGCGATCCGAAGGTTTTTGATCAATTCGGTTGGATGTACCTATTATTTTGTACAAAAAATAATTAATCGGTCGGATTATTATGAGAGGATTCTTCGAGCAAACCTATGACGCTTCATCAGCTACGTATTTTCGAATGTGTAGCAAGGCAACTGAATATGACCAAAGCATCTATGGCGCTGCATCTCAGTCAACCTTCGGTATCGCAACAACTGAGGCTTTTGGAGGAGGAATTCGGCAAAAAGCTCTTTGTCAGGCTCAATCAGGGGATGGAGCTGACTCCGGAAGGAAAGGAATTTTTCAAGGCCATTCTGCCATTCCTAGTCCAGGCTGAAGATCTTGAGAAGCGGTTTAAGGCCAATGGGAGAATGCGCGATGGTGGTCTGCTTAGTGTCGGTAGAAGCCGCAACGTTTCGGCCGAGATTCTTCCGAAACTGCTCATGGCCTTGAAGAAACGCCATCCCTCAGTTCATTTCGTTCTAGAGAGTGATCACAGTCCCGCAATCGAAAAACGCTTAATAGCGTGTGACTTGGATATCGGCCTTATTACAAATCCGTCACACCGTCCCGAAATCATTTACGAGCCGTATGAAGAAATGGAGCTGATCGCGTTTTGCCTCGCGACAAATCCGATTGCGCGGAAAAAGATCAGCTTGAAGGATTTAGTCGAATGCCCGCTCGTCTTGAGAGGTGGCGGCAGGCTAGAAAAAGTATTGATGAACTTGGGCTATAAACTGAATGTTGCAATGCGATGCGAGGCAGCGGCTTCTGTCAAAGCCGCCGTACGCATGGGCATGGGAGTAGGAATTTTGTATCGGAATGCCGTAGCGAAAGCGGTGGCGAGAAGACACCTGAGACTCGTCAATGTCCCCGAATTGAAGGAAATGGGGATCAATTCGTTTATTGTTTATCAGAAAGAAAGGCCGCTTGCGCCCATTGCCGAGGACTTTCTGCGGGTAATGCGCGAGCAAAAAACTATGCAATCGGAGACAGATAAGGCATTTTTTATCCTCGGCCGTCGTAGAGGATTCGGCCCATTTGAAAAACCGTGTCGTCGCTCCACACCAAAAACTCTGAGGCCAGTTTCCGCTGCATCGCAAGCAGCGCGACACGTATAAACGGCCAACTCCATGGGGCAATATCTGTATGGTTCTGTCCGCCTTTTGTTCGTGCTGTTTTTATTGATGGAACTTGGACCTGCTCCATTCAGCTGCTGGTTCCACTTTACCGTTGCTCTATCACGCGCCCGAAAAAGTGGAATCGGATCGGCTTGCGCTACGGGTTTTCAAGTCTGAAACTGTCCAATGAAAGCCAATACACATTGTGGGCAACTTTGGGGGCATCGGACGTTTAGTGATGACCAGATAACAGCCGAATCAAATACTTATGTTGGAAGTTCAATTCCCCCCGCCTCCACCAATTTCACTTCCAGCCATGTCCAATACGTCCAATAAACGTTTGATAACAGATAGTTGCTAGCATATAGTGTCCGGCACGATCCAGTGCCGTCCCGCTAAATCTGCCCCATTCTGGGGGCAACTTTGGGGCAACTGCTAGATCGAGAAAGTGAGTTGCCCCCATCGTGTCTCTTACCGATATAAAAATCCGATCACTACAGCCGAAACCAAAACCATTCAAAGTCTGGGATGGCGGCGAGCTTTACCTAGAGGTCAGCCCTGGGGATGGTAATGGTGGCGCTGGAAATATCGATTCGGCGGTAAAGAGAAGCGAGTTTCTTTCGGCGTCTATCCCGACGTAAGTCTCAAACTGGCACGAGAGAAGCGTGATAGTGTCCGCCGCCAGCTTGGTTTAGGAATAGATCCAGGAGAAGCCCGCAAGGCAGAAAAGATCGCCCAGGGCCGGTTTAGAAAGCTTCGAGGCTGTCGCGCGCGAATGGCACACGAGGTTCTCGCCGGGTTGGGATCCGGGTCATGCTGACCGCATTTTGCGGCGCCTTGAAAATGATATTTTTCCTTGGTTGGGTCGCCGCCCCATTGCTGAGATCAAAGCGCCTGAGCGTTAGCGATACTCCGCCGGATCGAAAGCCGCGGCGCGCTGGAAACAGCCCATCGGACGATGCAGAACTGCGGACAGATATTCCGCTATGCAGTAGCTACAGGTAGAGCGGAACGAGATCCGACCGGGGATCTCAAGGGCGCACTGCCACCAACTAAAGAGAAGCATCACGCTTCAATTGTGGACCCAAGTCGTATCGCCGAGTTGCTGCGGGCGATTGACGCGTATCAAGGAGATCTCGTGACTAAATGCGCCCTCAGGCTCGCTCCACTCGTGTTCGTGCGGCCGGGCGAATTGCGCAAGGGCCAATGGGCCGAATTGGATATGGACAAAGCTGAATGGCGGATCCCTGGTACAAAACATTTCGAACGTACTGTGGGTCGACTGGAGAATCTTTTCTACGAAGAGTTCTGCTTGTACCGTGTTGTTCATTGTATCCTTAGTCGCTGACACAAGTCGGTGCGACGGCGGCTGAAGGCTCTTGCCGCTCTCGTTTCGATTTGTGGTAGGAGACCGCCAGGTCGACGCCACCTAAAATTACTACCGCTGAAATTACTAGACGTAAACTAACCGCTTCGGACAAAACGGTGACGCCGCCAATCGCTGCCAGCACCGGCACCGTTAGTTGGACGGTGGCGGCTCGTGTCGCTGTCAAACGAGGCAGCGCTGTATACCACAGGACATAGCCGACTCCCGATGTGATGGATCCAGATAAAGTCGCCCAGAGAAGGCCCCTGAAAGTAATGGTCAATACGGGCAACCACAACAAGACAACCGCGATGGCTAAGGGCACCGTGCGCAGAAAATTGTCCGTAGTGACCCGGACAGGGTTACTGGCGCCGCGGCCTCTGAGGGAGTAACACCCCAGGCGATTCCGGCGGTGGCCATGAGCACCGATCCGGCTGTTGATGGCGCGCTAACCCCTGGAGACACTAAATAGATCAAACCAGCAATGGCGATCAATAATCCTAACCACTCCAATATCCCAGGTCTTTCGCCCGTGTAGAGACCGACCGCGATCGTAGTGATTTGCACGGCCGCGAAAAGGATCAAGGCTCCGGTTCCGGCGCTCAAGCTTATGTAAGCGAAGGAAAAGGTCACGGCATATAAAAAAAGCATTGCCGCCGAAATCCAGCTGCCGCCGGATTTCCCAAAAGATCCGTCGATGCAGAGAACCGCGATTATCCACAAAGCGACCGCTCCGGTGATCAGCCTGACCGCCGTGTAACTCGCCGGGTCGATGATCGGCTCTGCCAGTGCCAAACGGCAGAACAGGGAATTGGCGGCAAACGCGATTAGGGCGAGAACTGTAAGAGCCGCTGTGGTGGTTCCCTGCGCGGATATCTTTGCAGAGCAGTTTGAGGACCACTGATCATGGGTCTCCTTGAGCGCGGGGATTTGCGGGCGAAGAAATTCATCCTTTGCACGAAAAGGTCTTTGGACAACTTGGCTTCGGCAGACGTGCCTTCGTAACAATCGAAACGTTGGACGATCTTGCCGTCTAAAAACCCTGGGCCGGCAGTGATTCATATATGACTGGCCGTGAGCAACACATAGAAGAGTATAAAGCCTTCCATAATGCCATCCTTTTCAAGGTTTGATATTCTGATTCAAATGAAAGACATTTTCCGGGTCGTAGCGCCTTTTGATCGCTACCAAGCAATTATAGTCGGCTCCGTAAGCCGTGGCGATGCGGTCGCCCTCCTCCTCGGTCATAAAATTTACATAAGCACCGGCTGACGCGTAGGGCTTGCTTGCGTTAAAAAACTCTCGTGCCCAACCAATGCAACGTTGGTCATCCTTCGCTTCATCCACCGCCCATGCACGTTCAAGACGAACTTCGCTTCTCTATGACCATAGGCCATCGCGTTGGGGACGACCCGATTCAAAGCGCCGGCAATCAGCCCTATCAAAATCTCGCACTGCGGTGTGGGGAGCTTTCCGGCATACTCGATAATACAATTGAGCGCTCCATCGGCTATCTCCGTGAAATTATGCGACTTCCAATAGTTCCGCCCGGCGTAAGCAATGGGTCAAAGGCCTTCTGCCACTGAACGTAGGGCTGAGAGCCAATATGCTCGCCGTGAGCATTGCCAAAGGCCCGCAGAGGTGCGATTAGTTTTTCCGCTTCCGCGGCGGCGCCACAGTAAAAGATCGGCAGCACAACGACTTCCTTTCCGTGTACGTTTTTCGGGAGAAAAGGCGGTGGAGGCGCCTTGCGCAGCACGACCCAGACATTGAGATCCTCAGGTGCTGAATCTGCGAATTGACGATATTGGGTCAATATCTGTTTTGCCTGGCTGAACGGAAAAACGATCAAGCCGGCAACGATTTCCGGCCCCAGCGGAAAAAGTTGGAATTCGAACTGGGTGACAACGCCAAAATTTCCCCCGCCGCCACGAATCGCCCAGAAAAGATCCGCATTGTCGTTTTCACTTGCGCGCAACTTCTTGCCGTCGGCCGTGACCATGTCGACGAGATTGTCGATCGTCATGCCGTATTTGCGAGTCAGCCAGCCGAAGCCGCCGCCCAGCGTTAAGCCCGCAATGCCCGTCGTGGAATGATTCCCACCGGCGTTGCCAGGCCGTGTGCCTGTACCGCTTCGTCGAAATCCGCGAGTGTCGCCCCGGGTTCGACATAAGCGCGCCGTTTCCCGGCATCCACGCGAACGCTCTTCATTTTTGAAAAATCGATCACGACACCGTTATCGCATATGGAATTTCCGGCGATGTTATGTCCAGCGCCGCGAATTGCAAGCTCAAGCCTGTTTTCCCGCGCAAACTGGATTATTGGCGGAACGTCGTCGGCCTGCACGCACTGCGCGATGAGCGAGGGCCGCCGATCGATCATGGCGTTCCATATCTGCCGGGCTTCGTCGTACCCCGTGTCATTGGAAACCAGGACGTTCCCCCTGACAATACCCGTGATCTCTTCTTTGGCTTTCAGCGTTAGCGCTGTCATGATTTTTACCTCCTCGTCAAATCTTTTAATACGAGCCGTGACCACGATTTCAATCGGCGCGTCGAGCGGGAGACTGCCAACACCAATCACAGCGCGAGTGTGTGCTCCCCGTTCGCCCAAAATCTCATGAAACAAGTCGGAGGCGCCGTCGAGAACCTTGGCATGTTCCTGGAACCCCGCGGCAGTTTGCAGATAACCTTCCAATCGGGCAATGCCAGCAACCACATCGAGTGAAAGCAGAATTTTTTGTACCTGTGAGAGAGCGTTGATTGCGCACAACCGTGCGGCCTGATACCCATCGGCCACGTCGAGATCTCCACCGAGTTTGCCTCGGTAAGCAAGTTGACCATTGATCAAAGGGAACTGGCCGGAAATAAAAAGCAGCGAATCGTGCTGAACCGCGGCCATATAGTTTCCTCTAGGAGGCGGCGGTTCGGGTAGTTTCAATTCCCTCTCAACGAGCATAGCGTCAGCTTTCATGTAATCTCCTTCTCCTCAGCTTGACACTCCGTTGTTTCAATGGCGCGCCGCTAATTCGCGAAATTTCGAGCGCTGCTGGCCTCTTGCATCCGGCAAGTAACTCCCTATCGTCGCTCAACGATTTCAAGCTGCAACTCTAGTGTTTTGATTCCGACGATTTGCACCGTCGCCGCCGGCAGCGACACCGCCGTCCACCGGCAGGATCACTCCCGTTACCCAGGTCGCGTTTGCCAGGTAGAGCACCGCTTCCGCGATGTCTTTGGGCGTGCCGTAACGGCCGAGCGGCTGCATATCGTGAAGTCCGCTGAGCTGCGCCTCGCTCAGCTCGCCGTAGAGTGGAGTCGGAACGACGCCGGGCGCGACTGCGTTGATGCGGATGTTATCCGCCGCCAGTTCGATGGCCAGATTTTTGGTCATTGCGGTGATGCCGCCCTTGGCCGCCATCGGCGCGCTGGAGGGAAAAGCCGCGATGCCGTTAAACGCCAGAATAGTGCTGATGTTGATAATCGCGCCGCCGTCTCCTTGGCGGCGCATTTGCCGCACCGCGGCTTGCGTCAGCACGAACATGCCGCGCAAGTATCCAAGAAATGAATCGAGCTCGCCGATAGCGTAATCGGTGAACGGCTTGCAGTAGAAAATTCCAGCGTTGTTGATCAGCACATCGACACGGCCGAAGCGCTCGCGCGCGGCGGCGAGTTTGGCCTCGGTGCGGCCGTTGAGGAGTACGTTGGCGCCGCGCCGGACAAATTCTTCGGCGATCCCATAGCCGACGCCGGTCGCTCCTCCGGTGACGATGACGGTCTGATTGTTTGTGGTTCCCATGACAGATCTCCTTCGTTTGTTTGATAGGGGAAATCATAAGTTCGACAACAAATAGCGTCCAATGCATAATGGGACTGTTTGCCATGCCGCCGCGGAATATCAGACAGACCGATCTGAATTTATTGATCGCGCTCAACATGTTGCTGGAAGAGCGCAACGTGACCCGCGCCGCTGACCGGCTCGGACTGACCCAGTCGGCCGCCAGCCGAATGCTCGGCCGCTTGCGCGCGAGCTTCGACGATCCGCTGTTCGTGCGCACCAGCCGCGAGCTGACGCCGACCAAGCGCGCCTTGGATATCGCCGGTCCCTTGCGGGACTATCTTTTCGGTCTGGAAAAGCTGCTGGCCGAAGGCGAGGCGTTCGATCCGAGAACCGCGCGGCGGCGCTTTCGTATCGCGGCCATCGATTATGTGCAGGCGACTCTCGTTGCGCCGCTGGTTGCCAAGCTACAGACGCAAGCGCCGCTCATCGATTTCGAGATACGGCAACCGTCGTCGGACAGTGAACGCGATTTGGATGCCGGTGTTCTTGATCTGTTGCTGATGCCGCAGCAGCCGTCGGCCCCCGGGGTTGTTTGGACGCCGTTATATCGCGACGGCTACACCTGCGTGGTGTGGTCGCGCCATTCGGCGCAACGTCTCACCTTATCGGCTTTCGCCAAGATGGAACATGTGCTGGTCGCGCCGCGCGAACGGGCCGGCGATATCGTCGACTCGGTGCTCGAAAAGAACGGGTTGTCTCGCCGCGTTGCCGTGCAGGCGCCGACTTTTCTCATCGTGCCCTACCTGCTGATCGGCACAACGAGAATCGCCACCGTTCCACGACGCATGGCCGGCGAACTCGCGCGCATGCATCCGTTGAAGATCCTCAAGCCACCGGTGGAAATCCCCGGTTTCACCATGTGCCAAGGCTGGCATGAGATCCATCGCAACGACCCCGGCCACCGCTGGCTGCGCGATCAACTAATAGGAGGTTCCAAGCAGTAGACTCAAGGGTAGTGAGATGGTCAGAGCACCGAGAGATTGAACAACGAAAGACGAAAATCGAAACGCCAGGTTGGTTGAAATTGAGTAGAAGGAGAATTCAGTTCAATCCTAGGGAGCTAACGCAGAGCTAACCCGCAAGCGGTGTGCTAGCACCGCAAGTCAGGTGGAGCGACGTGTTATGCGGCATGTGTTGCCAATGGTCGCGAGACAACCGATACAAACAGTGTAAGCGCAGAGGGCTGTCTACTGGTATATGAGGGTGCTCAAACGTGCTAGGAGCTTCCCGCATTCCGAGTCTTTCCATCACCGCGCGTGATCGGAGATTGCGAACGACGGTAAATGACACGATTTCCGGTAAGTTAAGCAATTCGAAGCCGACCTGAAGAGCGCCACTTGCAGCTTCCGATGCGAAGCCTATGCCCTAATGCTTAAAGGCGAGCCGCCAGCCAATTTCTACACAAGGCGAAAACGGCAGCTCGGAAGAGGGAGTATGAAGACCGACGAACCCGATGAATTGACCGCTGCCCTTTACCTCAGCAGCCCAAAACCCCCAGCCTCGCTCGCCAATCAATGCTTCGCAATAGTTCGCCATAGCATCGCTCGTAGCTCGATCGAGAGTGGCAGGAAAGAATTCCATAACTCTCGGATCAGCATTCAGCGCAGCGAATGGCTCGCGGTCTGTTGCGAGCCACTGACGCAAGCGAAGGCGGTCGGTCTCGAACTCAATTATCTCGGCCATTCATTTGCGTGTTCATTCTTGTGCCGCATAACCATTGATTATAATGATCAGTGATATATTGGATTCACAGAAATCTCTGCAATGGAAATTACTGTTTCAATCAAGAAGTTGTCAATGATTCCTTTCCGCAGATACAACCAATATCCCTGGTCAGTATAATTCCCAATATACCTACAGGTCGAAGCCGCACGATGCAGGATTGAACTGAACGACGATTCAGCCAAATCTCTCAGAATCAAGCCGTCTCCTGACTAACGCAAGACCTTCCCATTTTATGTGAGGCGGAGTGCAAGAAGGTCTCATACCGATCGCCCTCTCGGCACTACACGGAATACCGGAAACCGCGATGCGACCCGCTCGAAGTCGGAGAGTGGAGCATCCATGTGAATTGGCAGATGGGGTATAGCACCGGGTGCGCGCTTCAGGTACGCCTTCAGTATGGGTGCACGCTGGTCTGCGGCAACCTCTTCAAGTTGCACCTCCTTATGACGTCCGTGATGTAGAGTAACATTCCCATCCGCCGCCTTACATTTCGAACCCATTCAACCTCTTCCCCGAGCATAGACACGAGGTAGCGTTCGCTTTCGACAACAACCATGACCAGCGGAAGGCTCAACACGCGACCCGATCGCCTACCGGCTACGTCTAAAGTGATCAAGTAAGTTCGGCGCGACTCCAAGGGCGTAGACCGCAGCCGTGCATCGGTTGACGACGCTTGCCACACGGTTGGGGCGCCCGCCACGGTAGAGCAATCTAAACAAATTCATCATACGCCGTATCAACCGACCTAGCGTGTTGCTGTGAGGACAGTCGCAATGCAATATCCATTGGCTAAACGAGTTCTGTCAACATCAACTTTCCGCCGAAAGCCGATCGGCGGTTGATCACCTTAACTATCGATGACCTAATTTCGGCGAGACCGTCGCAATGAGCGGTCAGGATTGATCTCAACAAGCCTGACCGCAATGTTCACTGCCGCGCTGACCGTAGAACACAGTTAAAGTTGAAGTCCTTGCCACCAGCGAGAGGATGCGCGTTTTCCAAGCATGGAACACACGACCGAAGCCAATAGTTAGTGTCCGTCACACCGATGATTTCTTCGGCACTCAGACCTATCGCCTGACAAGTTCAATTTACGTGTATATACACTCGTTGTCATGACTCGTACCCCGCATTTGCCAGCTGTCCCAAGCTTTGTGCTCCAGGAGTGTGCCTGCGCTACGCTGGCGCGAGACATCCCGCACGCTCACGCAGCTGTATGAGGAGGCTATGAAACCGTCAGGACTACTGACAACACAGTATATAGTGCTCGTAGCGATTCAAAAAGCAGAGCCGGCGACGATTGGTCAACTTGCAAAGAGTATGGCCATGGACCGGACGGCATTGACACGGAATCTAAAGCCATTAGAGAGAAGTGGATTGATCGTCAGTGGCAAAGGCGATGACGAGCGCACGCACGTGGTCTCGTTAACGTCGAAAGGAAAGACTGCCCTGGAGAAAGCATTTCCATTATGGCTAAAGGTGCAGAGCCACGTTACAGCCACATTAGGAGCTACAAGGTTTAAGCGCCTGCTCTCTGATCTGAAAGAGGTTGTCGTGTTGTTCCGAGAAGGCTAAATTTTTTATGAACATAAGTGTATATGCACCTTTATGGGAAGCCTACCGCACTTGTGTGGTCCACGGCCAGGTCACCTCCGCCGAAACTCTCGCAACACGTAAACCGCACTGGCCAGTCAAAAGCGTTTAAATTCAAAGAAAAGGGTCACAACATTATGAAAGGAGACATGTCATGGTCAAAGTATCTCTGTTTGTTCGTTTGGAGGCGAAGGCCGGAAAAGAGAAAGAGGTCGAAAGCTTTCTTCGCGGAGCTCTGCCTCTCGTAATGGAAGAGCCCACCACCACGGCTTGGTTTGGTATCCGCCTCGGAACCAAGCACGTTTGGAGTCTTCGATGCGTTCCGGGATGATTCGGGCCGGCAAGCGCATCTCTCCGGCAGGGTTGCTGCTGCGTTGATGGCAAAAGCTGGCGAGCTTTTCTCCGAGCCGCTGTCCATAGAAAAAGTTGATGTTCTCGCGGCAAAGCTGCCGGGCTAATCAAGCAACTAGGCGCTCCAGCCGATGGCAACCCACTGCACGGCTTGCCATCGGCTGAGCGAGCGCGAACCTTCGCCGAAGCTGCTGTTTGTGGACCGCAAATCAAAAATAAAATAAGGAGAAACCGATGAAGTACTTTATTGATACACACGATAAAACTAAAGGAAGTTTTCCAGGGGACAACATGACCGAAGAAGACTTCATCCTTTAATATACCAGAAATTTGAGAAGGCTTTGGAAGAAGTGGGCGGTGCGGATCTCGGTGCCCACGTAAACGTCAAAGAGCGAAAGGCCTTTTGTTTCACGAAGGGACCCGATAGCGACGCGATTCGACGGGCACACGAGAAACTGAACTTTCCCTTCGATTCGATCACGTAAGTAAGAAGAGTAACGGGCGCGGACCTGCGAACTTCGACTCGGAGTTAACCCGATTCACTTCCTTATGGGGCAAAAGGCATGTAGCCACTGCGTTCCCAACAGGACATGTAGTGGCTCCGATGCCGCTTTAGTGCTGCAGTGCGAAAATTTGTCCCGCGACCCGCTTATTCACAATCCACTTATAACTATGACCGTTTTTAATGGTATCGCGGCTGAATAAGAATCCTCCGCCCGGTCGAGCAAGGGCTCTGCGCCGGCAGCCTCGCAGAGGACCACGACGTTTTCTGCGGGTTCGTTTTTTGGAACCCAGCCATTGGCCTGTCCGCTTTTTGTCCGTGGACGTGCAACAGCAAGCCCCAAGAACTGTCGATTTAGGCAGCACTTGGGGCTTGTCTTTTGTTGGGATTCGACGGTGGTTTCAGGTTCCAGTCACAGATTCGAATGGCATTCAACGGATTTTACGCTGGGTCTGTGGCGGAGGGTTTTTGCGATCACAATCACTCTGACCCCAAACAAGAGTGGGGCAACTTTTGGGGGCATTACCTTGCAACCGAATTAGTTAATGGCCGACTTATTAAATAGTCGACTGACGTATAAAGCTGTTCGATGAGCATTCGAACTCGGAAGAAACGCTGCGGCGGCATAGGAGTTTATATTAGTTTGGTCATCTCGTCCGCTGCGCAGCCGCGATTAGAGGAAGCGGGTGAGACGATCCGATGTGCTTATCCGATTGCTTTAACGGAAAGGCTGAAGTATTTACCTATCGAAGTATTTAGTCGAAAGGATCCTGTATTACCGGGCATACTTATAAACAAGACCGGAGAGGTCTTCGAATCCGAGTCACGAATACAGATAATTTTTGATAATCAACTTCGGCAGCGCTGTATGTTCGCGAGCGAATCTCTTCGCGTCCTTCGAGGAAAACTACATCTCTGTCTCTCAACCATTCTGCTCCAGGTACGCTGTGTTATTGAGCGGCCGCCAATATTCTAACCGGGACCGTTATGCATTTTCCTTGTCACAATGAGGATCCTGTAAGTACATAAATCAAAGACTGTCCAACACATCAACCGAAGAGTCTTCATCATTTTAGTATCAATGTACAACTAACGGCGTATGCCTATCTCAACGTTTCCTCAAGCTTTGCTGGATAGTCAATCAAGGACCTGAACGGGGTATGACTTTCCGAGTAGTTGTTGGCTTATAAACTGCCGCGCATTTGGTCCGAACACTCGGAACACTACCCCGGTGAAGCTACACGGGTCTTTATTAGGCTTGACTCCCGAGGCTGCATAGCGATATAGGTCTCCATCACTTCGCACCCGGACAATTCTTCAATGAGGCATTACTTAAGCAGATCACGTCTTGGCTCGCGGCGTGTGGGCAATATGCAATGACACACACCATTCAAGCTGCAAAGATAAAGGATAGAACCGAATAAGCTCCTAATACCCACGGCTAATGAAGGATAATTTTATGACGTTATCTGACCTGTCAGTTAGTCAACTAAAACGTGCCGTTTCGATTAAAGAGAGGATTGAGAAATTGACTAGAGAACTTAGCTCTATCCTTGGGAAGTCAGGAGATTCTAACAAGGCGGCGAACTCGTCGCGTACGATGAGTTTAGCGGCGAGGAGAAAAATCGCTGCTGCTCAAAAAGCAAGATGGGCGAAGTTAAGGCGTGCTACATTCCCGGCACGTTCGGCTAAATCGGCTGCTAAGAAAACCGTGAGTCCAGCAACAAGGAAAAAGTTGGCCGCTAAGTTAAAAGCTTACTGGGCCACAAAGCGAAGGGGAAAATAGTATTACTTGCTGATCGCTACTTTAGCCGACCGATTACGCTGCTGCTTTGATGATCTGTAGTTTGGAATTTTCATTGATCAAACCATAGACAATTACGTCTGCTGACCGTGGCGATAAACCTAACTCAAAGATGCCGTTCCTTTTGAGCGCAGCTCTTGCGTTTAAACAGTCTTTCCAACTGCCTAGCAGGCTGCTGAAAAACTGCTCCTGATCCACGGTCGACTATGGTACAAGAAGGCATGCGTGGAGAAGATCAGCAGCAAAATCACATGTTCAGTTATTTGTCGCCGGAGGCACGAGTGCGGAAAGATC
>Ga0065712_10001727_pt1 | contig 19903 bp, 20 predicted proteins | sample MisRhiReplicate1_FD_59099 | JGI IMG/M metagenome (GOLD analysis project Ga0065712, IMG submission 59099) | Miscanthus rhizosphere microbial communities from Kellogg Biological Station, MSU, sample Rhizosphere Soil Replicate 1: eDNA_1 v3... | ecosystem: Host-associated > Plants > Roots >...
GCTGTTTTATTCCTGCTATTAACCAGACAGAAGAAAAAACAATTACAGATGCTAATAGAACGCTTAATACAATCCCGAAGTCATTAGCCCCTTGTAAAATATTGAAAAATGTTGGATGGCTAATAAGATATATTGCAAGCCCAATCGCAATTGGAGCCAATATCAACGCGGAGATAGACATCGCACGAAGTGTATTCTTCAACTTTAACATCTGGTCTATGAAAGAGTCAACAAGTGTTAGAATATTATTTCCCAACCTAGTAACCTCTCAGTATTTTACCTCTAAGAAGCCACCGTAGGACATGGGCCCGATAGAACCCCTAAAGTATATTCCATACTTAACTATGCATTTGGCTCTTAATTAAGTTGGAGTAACAAGGTTAAGCCAGATTTAACTATAGTAAACCGTCAATTCAAAAAGATGCCAACTTTGCCACATTTCCTAGATTATGATGCATTTTTTTTCAATAATTGAGATTGAATTAATATAGATGGACTTCAGAAACACTCGTTGCTTAACGAAATAATGAGAGATAGGGTCAGCTTATGATAAATTTACCTTTGCAAGGCGCTGATCAGTCTAGAGATAACAATGTTCCCTAAGTTATTTAATCAGGAATTACCAATATAGAGTATATTGAATAGAGGCAACTTACTATACGTTGGTAAGATGGCGAAATTTGTTTTAGTGGTAAGTGTAATTATGGTTGCGAGTTCCGGTCTAGTTCGATTTGCCGCAGCGGCAGATAACAATTGGTACGTAGGTCAAGGGGTAAAGGCAAACATGTATGTTACTTATAGAATTGCAAGTCACGATACAAATCAGGGACAGCCCTTTACCATGACCATATACTTTAAGGAATATAATGCCACAGGCCACTATTGGGTAGCTCCCGTATATGTTAATGACCAGGGCGCTATTATCAATGGAACATTTCACTTAAGCGATTTGGATCTTACTGCATTAGGCAGCTCGAAAATTCCACCATCCATGTCACCTTACAGAAGCGCATATGAAAGTTCAATACAATGGTTGGCCGCTTTCGTTCCAAAGCCCGGGCAATCGTTGGGTGCCGCATACTGGGGGAAAATCGCCTCAATAGGAGGATCGCCGATTGCGCCAGGAGGCCAAGAGAAGGTAACCGTCCCTGCGGGATCTTTTGATACAACTCTCGTTTCATGGCACAAAGGGGTAGATAACAAAATATGGATAGATAAAGACTTACCTTATCCAGTTAAGGCACAGACGTTCGCCGACGTAACAGCAGGAAATCCGCCAGTATTATATCAATTTGATCTTTTGGCAATCGGACAAGGCCAGCCTCCAATACCTAAGAATCAACCAGAAATTCCAAAACCGCCAATAACATTGCAAACTGGTCGGGGAACTTATTACATTGAGCTTCTCTGGCAACCAGCAGTGCTAAAGTCTGGTGTTCCAACACAGTTTGGTCTTCTGTTTATGGACAGCTCCCAATCTGTCATTCCTGGAGTTAGTTACAGCTTCAAAATAACGGACTCGAACAATACAGTTGTACAAGATCTTCACGATCAAAAAGCACTCGATGGAACGGGGACCCAAACTGTGAAGTTTGATAAAGCAGGTCCAGTTGATATTTTAGTAAGTATAGACGGAGTCCAAGGGCAAAATGTGGGAGATTTTGTAGAGCGTTCAGACTTTAACTTGATTGTTCTTCCGCCGGGAAACGGAACACAGAGTACGACTTAGCTGTTCTATTCTCCCTTATATCTCATGCCCAAGATTCTGAACTTTAGCATAAGACTTAGATTTGAAGTCATTGATTCGTGCCACACGACAATAAAATAAGAGCAATTCAGACCTAGATTTCAAGCACTATTATGTTTATACGAACTCGCCATATTGTCTCAGGTCAATGTAATATGATATCGGACTAGAATCCCTGAATATCAAGAACAGTCAATTGCTGATTATATATAATGGTATTAAAAGCGTTGGAATAGAATTGGACAGCGGGTAAAGAGCCTCGAGAATAATATATCAAGACATATCCTATTAAGGGAAAGACTAATCTAAACAACACAATCCTGCATAATGCCCGATTCTAATCGTAGATCCCAGTTAAAGAGGGTCGCATTCTATGGAAGAACATTATCAGAATATCTTATGATGTTTGGAATCGACGACCTAGTTTCACTGAAAAATTATAATGCAGTATTGGATTGTCCCTCAGGAGCTTCCTCCTTCGTAGCTGAGGCTGCTCGATATAAAATAAACGTAATTGGTTGCGATCCTTTATTTGGAAAGGATGCAAAAGTTTTACGCGAACAAGGAGAAAAAGATATTGAGTATGTAATAAAGAGAGTATCAGAAACACCTGATCACTATAATTGGGATTTTTATACCTCCTTAGATATGTTAAGGGATTTCAGAAGGTTAGCATTAAGACAATTTATAGCAGACTACGATCAGGGTATCAAGAATAGGCGATATGTAGAAGGGAGATTACCTAAATTACCTTTCAGCGACAATATTTTTGATTTGGTATTAAGTGGGCACTTTTTGTTCACATATAGTCACAAATTCGATTACAAATTCATTCTATTCTCCATGTTGGAACTATTACGAGTAAGTTCAAGGGAAGTTAGAATCTATCCAATGCAAAAGTCAAGCTCTGAACCTTATGAAGATATGCCAAAATTACTTGATACTCTAAAAGGGACATATGGGATCAACTACAATATTGTAGATGTTCCGTTTGAATTTCAGAAAGGTAGTAATAAGATGCTATTATTATCACATTAGCTCATGCACGAAATATTAATAGAGTGAAGTATAGATAAATAATTTGTAACCCTTAGCCGTTCGAAACATTCAATCACCTTATGCAAAAAACTATAATATCTATGGATTTTGCCACGACTGCGTTAGCTATGTGGGTCATAACTAGGACTTAGTTACGAGTTGTACTGGGAATTACATTTTTCACATCCTATTTACTGCGGATAATTGGTAACTTCATCGATAAACTCTTCCCGATTGTAGAAATTTTCTAATTCCGAAATTTTGAGTGCCATGATAATCATAGATTGATTTAAAAGCCCCGTCAATTCTAATTGAAGTTTCTAATTTTATATATTTTATAGGAAATAAGAAAATAAACCTTATAATCAACTGTACCGGAGGTCATTTCATGAGTCAAACTACTCAATTTCCTCCAGGCCCGTCATACAGGTTACCGGGTAAGCTTATCCGCGAATTTATTGGTGATCCAATCAGAACTTTATCAAAAATCGCTCAACGCTATGGAGATATTTCGTATTTTAAACTAGGACGTGAACACGTTTACTTGATTAACAATCCTGATCTTATTGAAAAGATCCTTATATACGACCATCGTAATTTCAAAAAAGGAAAGAGATTACAGATCGCAAAAGGATTACTAGGAGAAGGATTGGTAACAAGTGAAGGGGACTTTCATAATCGTCAGAGACGATTAATACAACCAATATTTCTTCCGAAACAAATCAAGTCATATGGAGATATTATGATAGATTATGCCAAGAAAATGGCTGAGGGTTGGAAAGACGGGTCCGTGTTGGATATTAACCGAGAAATGATGGAGCTAACACTAGGCATTATATGCAAATCAGTGCTAAATTATGACGTTAAATCTGAGGCCCAACAAGTAGGAAAATGGTTGACCACAGTTCGAAACTATTCAAAAAGGCTCCAGAATCCAATAGGGCAAGTCATTGATAAAGTTCCAATTCTCCCAAAGGTCAGAGGTGCACACAATGCAATGAAGGAACTTAACTCATTAGTTTATGAACTTATAGCAGATCGAAGGGGTAGTAAAATAGGTTACAATGACCTGTTAACTAGACTACTTCGGGCACNAGATGNNGAAAGCAGCGGCACGGATCCCAGTAGTATTAAGACAGAAAATTCCGGAGGCGTTATGTCTGATAAACAGGTAAGAGACGAAGTTATGACAATTTTTATCGCTGGTCACGAAACTACAGCCAACGCACTCACTTGGACATTATATTTGCTTTCCCAAAATCCCGATGTTGAAAATCGTCTTCACGAAGAACTAGACTCAGTTCTTTCTACCGATAGTAACGGCGATAGTAATAGGATAAAAAGGGTAGTTACAACTGATGATATGTCAAAGTTACAATACACTGAAAACGTCTTTAGAGAATCAATGAGATTGTATCCACCTGTATGGACTATTGGACGCTATGTTGAAAATGATTATCCGGTAGGAGGTTATAATGTCCCTGCCGGTTCTTCAATACTCATGAGTCAATATGTTATGCATCACGATTCAAGGTATTACAAAGAACCAGAAGCATTCAATCCAGATAGGTGGACTGAAGAATTCAGAACCCATTTACCTAGATTTAGCTACTTTCCTTTTGGAGGCGGAATAAGAGGATGCATTGGAGAATCATTTGCGTGGATGGAAGGAGTGCTTGTATTAGCTACTATAGCACAAAAGTGGGAAATGAGAAAGCTCCCAAGCCAACGTGTCAAACTCGATCCTGCAATAACACTTAGACCAAAATATGGTATGAAAATGAAGCTTAAACTTCGAAAATAAAAGTAACACTTGGTAGTACTAGATTAACCAGAGTAACTAATCTATGATATAGATAGACTTTTTTCTAACCGGTAGTAAATAATTTGATATTTTAGAATTCGCCGACCCAAAGTTTTAATGTACACTTAGATGGGATTAATGACTCGATATGTGAGTTCCAGTTAAGATCGATGGGGTCAAAATTAATAAAAATAATATAATTAATCCAACGCCACCGACAGCAAACGCCGGATATCCTATCAATTTATTCTTAGCGATTTCTGATATTCCGCCCAATCCTGCCCCGATAATTAATAGTATCGTTATTAGCTCGTACATCCCAATAATTTTTGAGGTCTCTGAAATACTGACTAGAGAACTTTCGTATCTGTTGCGCTCCAATTCAACATTGGAGCTCAGATTCGCTAGAGAACCTACTACTGTTTTGTCTGCATGTAATAAGCTAATATGAGATTTATATTTAGCCAAATTTTGAATTACTGTCGAAGCGGGAGTTAGGTTTTTAAAATTATTTTCGATAGTTAAACTGAGTGTATCTATTTGCGCTTGCAAGAGATTATCGGCAATCTTCTGTTCCTCGTAGTCATTTTGCCAATCCATTTCTTTCACTAGATGGGTTAAAGACATAACCTGAATGTCATCTTTTTTTATACCAAATTCCGTTGCAGCAGTGGTTGTATAAACAGCAATAATTGATATGACAATTACAAAAAGTGCTATCACTAAGAGAAAACCTTTAAGGTGGGCTCCGATAACAGACCTGGAAGACATCTGTTTTCACACTATATTGTCCTTTATTAAAGTAAATGATCTAAAAAATTGAAGATTCATTGTGAGAACTTGAGGAAGCATTAGAAAATAACTATTATTTAAAAGATATTGCCCAGAAATTTCCCTACACAAAAACGAAAAATACAGAAAGTCATCAAATGCATCTTTAACGATTTTAAGCCGGCAGAATCTACTCTCCAAGCATCAAAATGGAGTCTAACGACCGTTGAATATCAGTCAATTTTCTTCGAAAAAAATCTCTGAAATTGATTGGGTAACGGTAACTAAGAATATGAACGAGAAAGGGTACGCATTGGTATCACGATTCTTACCTTTTCAAGACTGTCAAGAACTCATAGGCAGCTATGACAATTACGATTTATACCGTAAGACGATTGTAATGGAAAGACATCGTTTCGGCTTAGGAGAATATAAATATTTCAAATACCCTCTACCCACTCTATTACAGACTATCAGAACAGAGATTTATCCATACCTTTCAACTATAGCAAATAAATGGATGAAGTTATTAAATATAGACAGACAGTTTCCAGATAATTTTAGTGGACTACAAAAACTCTGCCAAGACAAAAATCAAACAAAGCCTACTGTTTTGATACTAAGATACGGTAAGGGGGGCTATAATTCGATGCATCAGGACCTATACGGGGAAGTTTTTTTCCCCTTTCAAGCAGTTCTATTCTTAAATGAGCCAGAAAATGACTATTATGGAGGGGAATTTGTATTGATGGAACAAATCCCGAGAACACAATCAAAAGCCGATGTCTTGAGACCAAAAAAAGGTGATATGCTCATTATTACTACGAACTTCCGCCCTGTAAAAGGGAGCAAAGGATACTATCGGGCACAAGTAAAGCACGGTGTTAGCGAAATTCACAATGGGACGCGTCATACGCTAGGAATAATTTTCCATGATGCTCTAAGCTAAAGCTTAATTTACGGCTAACCAAATTGTAAATTAATAAATTTCATGCTAAATCAAAATTCTGTCCTCATGCATTTGGAACAAGAAATCTATAATCAGAGTTATGGGCCTTATCGAGATTGTGAAATTTCAATAGAAAATATATGAAAAAAATGATTCTGCCTACTTCTGAAAAAATAATCAATCTTTTGAACAGGGATGGCACTGTAAACTATTACGGGAAAATAATGAGCTACGATGAAGCCAACAGATACTTTGATTTATTATTGCAGAACATATCATGGGAAAATGAGCACGTTATTATTTTTGGTAAACCCATTATTACAAAAAGAAANGTTGCATGGTATGGTGACTCTAACTACCTGTATGCCTATTCAAATACTAAAAAGCGAGCGTTGGCATGGACTGAGGAACTTGAGGAATTGAAGGGGGTTGTAGAGGATTTCACAGGAGCAAAATTCAATTCCTGTTTGTTGAATCTGTATCATGACGGAAATGAAGGGATGGGATGGCACAGCGATGATGAAGAATCGATGAGAAAGAATAATCCAATAGCTTCATTGAGTTTCGGTGCAGAACGAAAATTTTTGTTCAAACATAAACAAACTAAACAAACTGTTCCAATAATCCTTGAACACGGAAGTTGCCTAGTAATGAAAGACGATACACAAACTAATTGGCTACATAGCCTACCCAAGTCCAAAAAAGTGACCGGAGTCAGAATAAACTTAACCTTTCGAAGTACAGTTTGTTGAATTTCACCTGTCCTAGACTTACGGATATACTAGAGCTAAAGAAAAAAATAATCTATTTACAGTCAATATCTTGAGACTGCCTGCTATTCTTTGATTTTACTTGGACATTTCTGCGAAGGCAGCTTCTGCTGCTTTCTTTAGTTCATCCGGAGAAAGATCTTTCTGATGTGTAGATATAGACCACACATGTCCAAATGGATCTTCCAATCGACCATGGCGATCTCCCCAAAATTGGTCCTTTACTGGATCCAGAACTTTGGATCCGGCAGATACAGCCCTATTAAATACCGTGTCTACATCTGCTACGTATAGATACATAGACACAGGACTTCCACCAATAGATTTTGGAGACAAGCATTTCATTTCTGGAAATTCATCTGCGAGCATAAATACAGAATCGCCTATCTTAAGTTCCGCATGTCCTAGCTTACCATTGGGAGCTTCCATGCGATAACGNTCTTCAGCACCAAATGCTTTCTTGTAGAAATCTATTGCCTCTNTACCGTCCTTTACGATAAGAGCAGGCGTAATTGAATGATANCCTTCGGGAATTGGTTTTGTNTTATTTGTCATGTCTTTCATACGCTTNCGCTTCATAAATTCTTTATTGTTTATATTATGAACCGATAATTCTGACCCATTGAACGCGTGTAAGGATCAATATTAATTGAAATCATCGAGTACCTATAAATCCCTTAACCTGTGTAACTTGAGTAACTTCTTAATGTTACTCAAATGAACTCTAGACTTAGGAAATTCTTTGTTGGCAATATCTGTTTTATGAATTCAATTTTGGTTTCTAATTTGGGTTACTGACAATAGGAATATTGCCGCAAACTATACACTCTTAAATTACGTGACTACTTATTTGTCATAAATAATGGATATGTAAGATGTTAATGTTCTAACCAAAAATGGTTAAATAAAATAAAAGAATAGTCTATTTATTGAAAGCAGCGATATTTGATGCTCCCGGTTTGGATAATTTAAAAATTATCGATAATGCAGAGGACCCGAAAATAGGTGACCATGATGTTCTGATTAAGGTGAAGACGGTCGGCGTAAACCCGATAGATCATATTGTGGTGTCTGGAATGCTACCACAAATAAGACCATTTCCACATATCCCGGGAGCGGAATCAAGTGGGATAGTAGAGCAAGTTGGAAGGCATGTTAATGATAGTGATATAAAGAAGGGTGATAGAGTTATAGTGCATAACAAAGTATTTGATGGAAATTGTGATCTGTGTTTAGCAGGTCTTGATATGATTTGCAGAAATGGTGGACTAATCGGTGCAATCACAAATGGTGGATTTGCGGAGTATATTTCAGTACCGGCTCGAAATGTATTCAAAGTTCCGAATGAATTGAGTTGGGATTTAATAGCAAGCCTACCTGTAACCTCGTTGACACCTTATCACGCCTTGCAGGAAGCCTCGCTGAAACTTAATGAATATTTGCTTGTCTACGGAGCATCAGGCAGTACTGGAATGGTGGCCGTACAGCTAGGTAAAAAGATGGGAGCAAAAGTTATTGCAGTTTCCAAACATGACTGGGTAAAAACTGACTTCGGAGCTGATTATGTTATTAATGATTATGATATAGTAGTGGAGCAAGTAAAAGAGATTACTGGCGGCAAAATGGCCGATGTTGTCTTAAATTCAATAGGCGTTAGAGCATGGGATAGCAGCATAGCATCGGTTGGCATTAATGGTAGATGGGTAACATTTGGTGGATTAACCGGTGCGGATGTTAATCTGAATGTTCAGAATCTTTATAGAAAACATATCTCCCTAATAGGAAGTACAGGTGGCACCAGGTACGAACTCCGGGAACTCATCGACATAGCCTCAAGAGAAGATATGAAAATAAAAGTATGGAAGAAATTTAAGCTCGACGAAACCAAGGAGGCATTAAAGGGCTTGTTTGCAAAAGAAAGAGATGGCAGAATCCTCTTAGAAGTATCGTAACCGTCAAGTGTTTTAGAATTATTAATAATACCTCTACCTTATAGTCAGTCAACTCACCTTCACATATCAATAATTAAGAGATGTGTTATGAAATTATAACGGTAAGACATATAGTCTTTAGATCCTAATAAAAGGTAGTAACCACATTGAGCGAAAATTTTGTAAGGGTTGCAGACACGAAGGATATTCCGCCTTCTACGATGAAAGCTGTAGAACTCGACAATAGTCAAAGCATTTGTATTGCAAATATTGATGGAAAGTACTACGCTATTGACAATATCTGTACTCATGAGGGAGGCCCGCTTGCAGATGGCACCCTTGAGGGTTATGAAGTGGAATGTCCCTGGCATGGATCCAAATTTGACGTGAGGACAGGGGCGGTAACAAATCCACCTGCTACTGAGCCGGAGACTACTTTCGAAGTTAAAGTGGATGGAAATAATATATTAGTTAAAAAACAGAAAGTATGACCAAAGGAACGAACCAATTCAAACAAGGCGTGTTGGATAATTGGGTCAAGTCAGTCGTTACCTAATCATCAAACAGCTCAATTATCGTAATAATGTATTATGTTCATTCATAATTCCAGTATTAATAACAACGATGTACGTAGTCGATATTGGATTAGCCTTAAAAAAAGTTGAATATTTCTAATAATGAAATGAAGTCAACCACTCTTTTGTAACGATTATGTCATCCTCAGTCAAATTATGACCTGAGTATTGCCACTTGAGAGTAATCTTTGAGCCAGATTTCTTCAAGATTTCAAACAACCTTTCAGCTTCATGCTTTGACACAATTGGGTCATGGATTCCCTCTGACAGAAGTATATGTTTGTTCGAAAGATCAGGAAGGCGCTCGGGTTCAAGAGGGACCATAGCTCTGAAAAGTATCGCTCCTGAAAGAACTTCGGGCCTAAGTAAAATCATGCTAGCCGCTATATTGGCTCCGTTTGAAAAACCAACAGCTATTATTTTGTTCAGATCAAAACCATAATGTAGTGAAGCACTTTTGATAAAATCAGCAAGCTCGTGAGTTCTATACTTTAGATCTTCTATATCAAAAATTCCTTCAGCCAGCCTACGAAAAAACCTTGGCATGCCATTTTCTGTTACCTTTCCACGAGGACTAAGAAGTGCACAATCTCGACACAACATTTTACCAACTGGAATGAGGTCGTCTTCATTTCCTCCTGTTCCATGGAGTAGGAGTAGTACGGGTAAACTGTTATCATTTTTTTTATCGGAGGTGTCAGAAGCTGGAATGAATCTATGTATAATGCCCAACTTACTGCTATTTTTGCCATCATTAACTCCAGATTCTTTAGGCAATGGAAATATCTTCTCCTGTATGATTAATTGGCAAATTCCTTTTTCTGTCCTGGTAAGAATAGAGGCGGGAGTGTATTCTCCAAATCCTTGCGAGCTGGTTCAAGCCACTTGGGTAACATTAGATGCGTCCCTAGTTCTTGTGGTTTCTCATCGATGGCAAACCCTGGAGGATTTGTGGCTATCTCAAAGAGTACACCTCCCGGTTCTCGAAAATAAACCGAGTGGAAATATACCCTATCAATCACCGTGGTGGCATTTAACCCAGCTTGAACAATTTTGTGGCGTAGACGTAACTGTTGTTCATCTGTAGGGGTACGCCAGGCTATGTGATGTACGGTTCCGATACCAACATATCCTCTCGTAGTATATGGTAGGCAAAGGACATCTACAATATTCGCTCCATCTTTCTCCTTATCGTTACTTTGTTCCTTAGTGAGTTGAAAACGGCAGCGGCTACCCTCTTCCCTTATCATATTAAATCCTAAGACGTTCTTTAGAACTGACGCGGTATACTCGTATCCGTCGACGGAAAGCGTCGCCGAATAAAAACCCCGAATCGCATATTCTTCTGGTGTTGGTCCTTGATTCCATACGTTATCCTTTCGATATTTGGCAGATTCATGCGCAGTAAGCTCAATTTCAAGCCCGTCTGGATCATATAGTGTTAAAACAGTTTCATCATCAAATCGCTTTATCGGTCCTTTAAAGGGTATATTCTTAGCCCTAAGTTTGTTTGTCCAGTAATCCATGGAGTTTTCTGGTACTAAAAAAGAAGTAGTTATAACTTGTCCGGTACCTCTGAATCCTTGTGGAGCAGACAACCATGGAAAGAAGGTCAAAATTGTACCAGGACGTCCTAATTTGTCACCAAAATAAATATGATAAGTGCCAGGGTCATCAAAATTTACTGTGAGCTTTACCAATCTTAGTCCTAAAACTGAAGTATAAAAGTCAACGTTTCTCTGCGGGTCGCTGGCTATCGCTGTGATGTGATGAATCCCAAGAATATCCTTGCTTACGACACGCTTTTTGTCTACTGACATTGACTATATCATCTCATTTAAAATGGCCAGAATCAAACTATTTAAGGAGAGATCAATTAATGCTTTTGAAAATTCCATAGATTATTTAGCTCTCAATCGTATTTATGGATAAACTCGAAAATAATTTGAAGTCGATCTTGCATTAAGATAATTTACCCGACCCTGCCAATATTGTGCTCCATTTTCTTGCAAGGTCTAATTGAGAATCCTTAGTTTACTATTATTTTAACGATCGATTTTTAGACACGCCATACAATAGTTCAATTGTTAGAGTTTCGGAAGACATATGTACTATCATGCGCTATAATATTGCATGGCAATCAGAAAAGATACAAATGAAGAAAAGGCAAAGATTGAAGTATCAGAAAAATTGCCTACCATTGAAAGAGAAGATAATAACATTTCCGCCAATGAACCATACTCTGTGTCAACAGACCTTTCTAATAATCCAATCGAACCATCTANTGGAACTACCCTTCCANATATCACAAAAAATGAACAGGATAATTCAGGTCTATTGTTGGATGAGACTAAAAAGAATATAGCAAGAGCCGCAGAAGAGGCCACAACTCTTACTGCCAACTTTGCGGAAGCCATTAGTTCGTGCCAAAATCAAAATATTCAGATTGTTAAAGAATTTGCCGAAATCTTTGTTGATATGCAGAGACGGTTCGTTAACTCGTTTGAAAAGTCTTGGGTCCCATACTGGGAAAAAACAGTAACGTCATTATATTCGGAGCTGTTCTCTCCCCAGAGATTTTCAGAATTGTATACCAATTTTCTTTCAAATTATGCTAGCTTGATTATCAATGTAAATAGAACAATTAGTTACAATTTCTTGAAAAGTATGGATTTATTCAATAATACTCTAGTGAATGTAAAAGATACTTCTGATGACTTGGTGAGAGCAAGTGCAAGATTGACATCTATCGAAGAAAGAAAAATGCAGAAATCTACTGAAGAGGCAAATACAGTTAAAACAACATCCAAAGTGAAATCAGAGAGTACCCAATCTTAGACAGGTATCTGCTTTCCAAAATTCTAAAAGAGCATAAAATGAACTAAAAGATTGCTGTAATACTTAGGATAATTCGGTATGAGTGAGTGACCTTAATACATTTTTATGCTGCAAAGAAAGATTCCTCTACTTTACTGATTTTAATTTTTCACCATGCCAGAATTCTTCATGGTCTTTCCTTTCTTCCTCCAAACAATATTTAAGATTGCAGAAATGACACTTTAAGACTGCTTTCTGCCGAATGGTTTTAATTTTTGGTTTTAATTTTGGTTGGTAAGACCACGATAATCGATTATCGACCTCTGTATCAATTTCTAGATACTTTGGATCTAGTTCCAATCTAAATTCATCTTTTCCATGGTTGGATCCCAGTAATTTTGCATATTTATTGGCAAGATAAAAAACTACCCACTGGGAAAGAGTATGACCCCAGTTTAGTTCATAACCTTCTATGTAAGGCGATTCATCAATCATTTTCGTAAATTGGACACTTTCCTTCGTTCTGATCACAAGCCGGGAACTATAAATTATGGCAAATTCAGAAATAGTATCGTCTGTCCATAGTTGCATTAGTTCTTTCATTATTTATCGTTATTGCGTCCAAAATTAATACCCAATAAGGCTTTTAAGAATTTCAGAATAATTGTCTAGGCGGCAATTTCTGCAAAAAGATAACTTATCTAATCGAGATCACTTTATCTAAATTAAGTATTGTTCCACGAGTATCCTTCCATTTTTGTATTACCTCTTATTATTCGATACTAGCTCAATTTCATCTTTCCATCCATTTTGGAAATGCTGAATTTACTAACAGTAAGGGGAGATCAATTGAACGGAATCCTGTTTTTATATTACATTAATGCTTATCGATTACGCACTCTATTGACCCCGAATATCCCCTTTAGGCTGAAATTTTGAATTTGAAATATATCCACACTAATAGGGCGTGGGCACATTTCTATGTGAGCACCCAACCCATTTACATACCAAAACTATATAGAAACACAACAATCTAAGATAAAAGCAAATTAATATTGGATAGCCTGATACAGACCCAATGAGCAAGGGATTGACAGTTATTATTCCCATTTTGGCGGCGGTAGGCTCTTTCTTTGCAATAAAGGCTCTGTACTTGGTAATAAAAAACTTGAATTAGGAAAAAAAGCACGACTAAGAAACAATGAAGACAAACCCTAAGAGAAGCAAACCTTTGGCTCCCACGGGTGGTATGGTACGGGAATGAATTAAGACAAAAAGGGCATTTTGGATCAACGTGGCGCGGGAAATAATCTAAGATGCCCCCGTAAGGTAACCTTCAATAAAAAGGATACAGGTTGCAGAGCTTAAATTGGACCTGATTGAATACATACCAATTCAAGAATCAACAATGTCATCCACTGTTTCTTCCTTGCCAGTGCGTTTGTGTCCCTCCAGTTGTTCCAAACAAATGGTAAAACCGACATGTGCACAGTCATCAGATTTACAATAATTACAAAACGGAATCCCATTGCTGGATTCGACATCGATTTCCTTGGCTAACGTCGTATCATAGAGAAGTGTATGAACATCGTTCTTGAATTTTATTAAGACTATGGGATTAGCAGAAGAAAGCGATTTCTTATCGGCAGAGTTCATCCATTGCATAAAGGCGTCAGTCCCTTCATCTATTGTCTCACATCTATGTACCTGGCTATTTTCAAACTTATCCGGAGGTTCGCTTGAATCGCGTGCTTCCCCTGATTTGTCACGATTTTCTTTCAAGTGTCTTGCCTTTGCCTATCTATTAGTTCTTGTAACCTATTACTACCGTACGCATCTTATTAAGATACCGTCAAGAAAAATTGAGTTGAACTATGTGAAACTCACATAAAGTGCAACGTACAGTATTAAATTCTCAGAAATTATGGTCTTAAGATGCAAGGCTTATTATTATTATCGCACATTAATAAAAGATTTAAGAGCTAGTGAAATCCTACATAAATATTGCAGAACAAAAGCAAGAAAAGACATTCACATTATGATGACGATACGCTCGAGCGTATGAAGCACTATTAAAAGATTGACGACCATGAATCACTCTTGCGATTTATAAAGATCCATGGACTTACGGCCGAAGATCTTGAAGTAGAATAGCCGTTATAGGTCATTTCTAGCCATGCGTTACGGGTTTGCTTTTCCACTTAAAATAGAGATAGAATGATGGGGGCCACAATCCTCCCAGATTTGCTTTAATGCCTTTGCGTATGTCCATACATCCAAAAACAAGGTTGATCTCTCCTATCCATACTGATTCGAGACCAATGACCGTAAAGTACATTGAACAGACGCAATAATACCTTCCAAATTACTCTTCGTTAGTAATAACAATTTCTAGATTAGATCACATGAGGGGGTGTTTTCTTCCGATTGAAGAGTTAACTGGATAACAAATGCGTCCTTTACTAAGACCTAGCACTAAATGGACTAACTTAAACGGTAAAATATAAAATTGGTACTAATATTGTATATCATTTTTTGCCATCCTTTGGCGACGTCAATATCAGTAGAGTAATTTTGAGTACTAATAGTCATTATTGTCAAAATACCCTTCCAAGCAGGATTCCCAATAACCCACAGGTTTTTCGTATAGCACAAACATAGTGACAATGATTCACGTGGAATTTGTTGATGTGAATAAGTTGCTAAATAAGACAACTCTATAAGGGCAAGGAACAACTCTGACTATGAGATAAGTGTAGAGACTAAATTCATGATTAACTCTCCTTTTAGTCAGTTATCTATAATAATAGCAAGAGCACCGAATATTCTCTGAACATATCTGGGTGTCAATAAGGTTGAGTTTTTTATCAATGTCATCTACCGCAGCCGAGAACACTTTCAAATCTTCATTCCTTATTTCAATTAGTTATTTTTTCAGTGTGGCCACGCAATATATTCGGATGGGTGATTACACTTTTATTCCTTTGGAGTTGAAAGGGTAACGGCTAAAAAGAACATAATACTTGTTAGCTATCCTGATAAATTCAGGCAACAAGAAGCAAAAAGCCTGGTAGAGTCAGTTAGTGATTATCAAATAGTAAAAACGTTTACTCAAAAATATCTAAATCACTCGATGTTCGGTTTGGGACTGGGAAAAGTTGAAGAAATTAAGCAGTACCTGAATGAAAATGAATCTGAATATTTGATTATCGTGGACGATCATTTGTCTGCAAGGCAGATGTATAATTTAGAAAAGACTACAGAATCAAAGGTCATCGATCGAGAACGCCTTATATTAGACATTTTCTACTCGCGAGCAACCACAACAGAAGCAAAATTACAGATTCAGCTCGCTGAAATAAAGTACGAGCTACCTCGAGTAAGGGAAGGGGCAAAGATAGCTAAAGGAGGCGAAAGGCCTGGTAAAGGGGGAGGGGGCGAATACATAGTAGACATAAAATTCCGAGACCTGAAAAGGCAAATGGGATTNATTTCAACNAGGTTGTTAGAAGCNAAACGTAAACGTCAGCTTTATCTCANTCAAAGATCCAATAATGATTTGCCGGTTGTTGCTCTNGTAGGATATACAAGTTCGGGAAAAACCACTCTATTTAATTTACTCACACATGAAACAAAAGAAATTTCTGTTAACTTGTTTACCACGCTTTCCACAACTACCAGGTCTTTTTTTGTTAACAATGAAAAGCTTCTCTTAACTGACACAGTGGGATTTATTAGCAGATTACCAACATACATGATAGAGGCCTTCAAGTCTACTTTGGAGGAATCTTTGTCGGCCAATTTGATTCTGTTATTGGTAGATTCCTCTCAGTCTGTCGAAGATATCAGGATAAAATATTTGAGCTGTTGGGATATATTGGACGAACTCAAAGTAGAAAGGAATAAAGTTGTCGTAATTTTTACAAAAAATGATAGCACAGAACTGAAGCGTATCAATGAAATCGCAAAAGAGCTGACTGTACATAATCCAGCAATTGTATCGGCTAAAACGGGCTATGGGATTCATAAGTTGAAAACTCTAATCGCACAACAAATGAACCTGAAATTTTCAAAAAAGCATAATAAATCATCTATCCCCAGGGAATACGACTAAGACGATACCCTCTCGAAATTAAGTTATAAATGATCTATATGAAGCATCCAGCTGAATTCATAATTACTTGCTGCTTTACCAAATATTGTCCATTAATAATGCACAATATAGATTACGCTACTTGAGGACTTCTTAGAATCTTAAAGAATTAGATGGCTGCAGTATGCTTAAGACGTCTCAAAATTGGGATTCTAGAAAATTAATTTCAGTTTCAGGTGCGATGATATCAATTAATTATCAACTGCCACTTTGCCTATAAAAAAATCGTACGGCCTTTCTAAATCAAAATAAGACGTATGTGCAGTGGGGCATGGATGATTTTCCTTGCCCTTTCTACATTCAATAGCGTCGTGTACGACGCTCTGGTTTCTTCTGCCCAGGAGGGCGCCTTTTTTCGAACCTTTTAATGTAATTATTCATATTACGAACTTTCGAAATTGGACTTGATCTAGGTTTCCCTTCAATTTTTGGAGTTTGACCTCTAACTTTACCTGCCTTTGTTAACGATCCGTGTGTAGGCATACCAACATCTCTATATGGTCATTATATAACTATTCCGAATTCATAGAACTATGGCTCTTTTACTCTTAATAATATGTAAGCATTGATGCAAGTTAAGTGGATCAATTTGTTTGTTTTTAGTTTAAAAGGTACTGGTGGCGAAAACTAATAGATACGGCAGGATCAATCTCCAATCTCAAATATCCTGTGGCGTACCCGAAAAAGTTGATATCCTTTCAATTCTTATCTTTTCTTAAAAAATTAAATTATGTTTGGGATATCCCCTTGGTAATCATAATGATCCTGGAGTTCTGTTCTAATTGTAATCAGGGATACTTGAAACCAACTCAAAGGGTAGTTCTTGAAGGTGAAATTGGAATTAATTTTTTGGATATTGGGAACAAAAGAATTTTTGTGTGCGACTGTTGTGGACGGAAGCAGGTAAAGATAAGTAAGAACGAATACATCAAGATTCGAAATGATATAAAGACACGTCCTGGATAGTTTGTCGAATCCCTATGATATACAGTTGCGTTTCAGGTGTGTCAAGAAATTTTAATAATCCTTTCCTGCAAAAATTTGTTGTTTTAAGATGACTCGATCAGTATGGTTCGATGTATGAGGCAAATAGAAATAAGTTGCCTAAGCCTTCTTATTAGAACCTAAATGAAACATGAGCGCATATATCAAAGGAAAAGACAAATGATAGAAAAGTATATTAAAAAACAAAAAGTCGTTGATCATAAACAGATCTTAAACGAAGTAGATATAGATTATGATACCTTAATGAAAATCTTGGCTGAATTGCGTAACGAAGGGCGATTGAAATAGATTAATTCATCGAGAGTTGTTTGCGAAGAAGTATTTCTTTAGATCTTTAAACTCATTTTCTATTCCTGAGGGACGAACCTGGCGACTGGACAATTTTTCTAGACGAAAACTAAAATCACATATATCTGGTATGCAAAGTATGGATTAACTACATAGTTGAGCAATGACGAATACCAATAATGAGTCAAGTCCGGACTACTGGGTTAGTATGGGCTACACACTTCAAAGAGAGGGCAAGCCTGACAAGGCCCAAAAGTATTACGAAAAGGCACTGGAATTGGATCCAGAAAATATTGCCATACTAATTAATCTTGGAAGCGTCTTGTATCATCAAGGGAAAATTGATGAGGCTTTAAAATATCTCAAATATGTTACGAAAACCAATCCCAATATTTTTGAAGGATGGGTAAATTTAGGGACAGTTTACGATGAATTAAATAACTTAGATGAGGCGATTGAATGTTATAGTAAAGCAAAGAACCTGAATCCCAGTGACGCCACAGTTTGGCATAATATGGGATTTGTCCTAAAACGACAAAATAAATTGCCTGACGCAATATTACATTACGATGAATCATTAAGACTGCGTCCAGATAATACTCAAGTATTATTGGCCAGGGGGAACGCTTATGCAGCCATGAAAGAATATGATAAAGCCTCAGACTCATATGACAGGATAATACAAGTGGATCCTGACTTTCTGCCTGGTTGGGTTAACAAGGCAGTAGTATATCTGCATCTGCATAAATTCGAGGAAGCAATTCCACTTTACGAGAGGGCTCTGAAAATGTCTCCTGATAATATCAATTTGTGGCAGGACAAGTCATTTGCTCACGTTTCCTTACAACAATATCGGGAGGCAGACTATTGCTACAATGAAATATTAAAAAGAGATCCTAATCATGTGAACGCATTAGACGGTAAAGGTGTTATCCAAGGCTACATGGGTAATTTCAACCAAGCCGTATTATTCTTTGACAAGGCATTAAACCTCGATCCCAAAAATAGTCACATCATTCGAAATAAGGCTTCTGCTTTGGAACAGCTGGGCGATAATGAGAGCGCGAAAGAATATTATGATCTAGCTATGAGTTTAGAATTAGGATACCAATAGTGTTGTTGAATTGAGTAGAAAGTGCGGTTCAGTGTTACTAATCAGAATAGAGGGCCTAGAGTAAAGATGTTAAGGCAATCGTTGTAGTAGGGCAACAATAATTATTAGATCAATCGAAACAAATCAAGTTAAAATCCAACCTAAGGAAGTTTTGAAAAGTCCTTTATTCCCATAAAGTCAATATTTACTACAGGCTCATTACCTAAAACCCATGCATTATGGCCCGGGGGGATAAATCTAACATCACCCGGACCATATTCCTGTTCCGTACCATCATCCATCACGACTTTCATCTTACCAGATATCATATAGCCAATATGTTGGACTTGGCAACTATTAGTTTTGACTACTGGTTTAACGCATTTTTCCCAGCTCCAGCCAGGTTCAAGAGTTGAACGACCAACTACAACGTCTCCTAAGTCTACAACTTCAAGTTTTCCCTTCTCGAATGTCCAAACATCATCAGGTTTATCCAAACTCTTTTTCTGGAGCTTCGTCATGCTTATTCAATTGTTTAATAATCCTTGACTGTTAAAAGGGTTCTCTGCCTAGGTACGATAAAATAAATTGGTCTTTTAAACTTCACATCCTATTGAGTGGAGTTTGAGATTCATCGATTTGAGTAATGGTTACTTGCGCATTCCTTTAGAGAATTTTAATTATCTCACGCTTGTTCATTTTCAAACGACAGAAAGTCTGTCAAATTGTGTATGACTGCATTGACAACCTTAGAAAACTAACTTCGAGCCTATACGAGGTCATTTGGGATCTGTGACAACTGGTTTTGTGCACTACCATTATCTGTTGAATTTGAATTTCCATTTTTGGATGTACTGCTTGTTGAATTGGATTTGACTGTGTAACATGGTTGATTGTTGATGCATGTGGTAGTAATACAGGTACTATTAGAGCTACATTGCGTTGAAGTAAAATTGGACTTT
>Ga0065712_10067940_pt1 | contig 19854 bp, 21 predicted proteins | sample MisRhiReplicate1_FD_59099 | JGI IMG/M metagenome (GOLD analysis project Ga0065712, IMG submission 59099) | Miscanthus rhizosphere microbial communities from Kellogg Biological Station, MSU, sample Rhizosphere Soil Replicate 1: eDNA_1 v3... | ecosystem: Host-associated > Plants > Roots >...
AGGCTGGTGTGGTCAAGCGACCCGCGAGACCGTTTCCCTGTCTCGCGCGGCCGCAGCAGCTGGTGACAGCCAACTCGCAGTGTGAGAACAGCGCCGGAAGTCTGGGGCAGCCCGAATTCCAGCCAACGTGAAAGGGCTTCATGTCGCTAAATTCGTTGCCGTGGTCAAACGTGAGGGAATTGCCGTGGTCGGCGAACAGCGGGCGAAGCAGGTCGACGGTTTTCTTGCGGGTTCTGGTGGCGGTCCGGTTGGACATCCTGCACGTGAGCAGATAGCCGCTTTTGCGATCGACGAGCGTTACAAAGTAGGCTCTTCTTGCGGCCGCCGCTGGCGATGCTGTCACCCTCACCGTCGCCGACCCGCTCCCGGTTGTTAATGACCTAGGGACGTCCGTCGATTTCGACCCTCCGTGGGATGCGGCCTACTTCCGGCGATTTGCGGCGGGGCCTGCCGCGCCGCAAATGCCCTCCCAGCTGGAAAAACTGGAGCAGCATCTACGGTCGAATTGGCACCTCTTGCGCTGGTAGGAGGCGTCTCGGAAGGATTTGTCTGTTTTCGACGTCCGGTAAATAAGCTGTTGTCCGCTTGGATATCTGTGAACTGCTTCAAACCACTTTCTCAAGAAGACAAACCATGAAATCGATCCTTATCGCACTTGCCATTCTCGTCGGAGTTGCCGCCATTGGAGCCGTTGCGGTTCCCGCCATCGCGTATGGGTGTGAGGCTGACGATCAGCCAACCCCAGTGCAAGGACAGGATGCCAACCAGGATTTGCAGAAGCTTCAAGGGGTATGGCGAATCGTCACCGTGGAGTGTAAGGGTAAGGATTTGGCTGACTGGGTCAAGGATGTCTCCCCGAAGTTTATCTTCAATAAGGACGGCTATGTCATCACTGCAGAGGCTAACAGCGAGTCCGGAAAAATCAAGCTCGCCTGCACTCGCAAACTACGTACGATTGATTTCCAAATCAACGATGGGAACGACCATGGGAAGCACCAGCTTGGGATCTATCAGCTCAACGGCGACGACCTGAAGATTTGCGTCGCAGTCGCCGGCACTCCTGATCGCCCAACGGAGTTTAAGACCGAGGCCGAATCGCCGCGGCACTTCAACTACTTAACTTTGAAACGTGTCAGGATGGAATGACAAAGTCGTGCAGGCAAGTCGCCAAGCCAAGATCGGAAACGTCTGATTATACGCCCTCACAAGGTCCCGCATCGCATCACAGTCCCGTTTGCCAACTTAGAGGGCTGTTCCAAGGCCTTTTCTGACAATAGTTTAGAGACAGTTTACTCGGTTGTTTGTCTTCGGCTTGCTCGTTTCCTCGAGCACGCCGAAGGCAAACATCGCTGTGAACTGCAGAGAGTGCTTGATTCTGGACCAAGAGGTGGGAAACATACGATGCGTGTGAATTGTGTGAATCAATCGGGACTCCTGAAACGAGCTCATCAGTAGCTCCTTTCGCAACCGTCGCGTTTCCCACGCGAGCGACCTTTTAGCTCGTTACTAAGCGCCTTCGGGTGAGTGAAGCGTCGAGGTCGACCAGGACCAGCCGTCCTTGCCTCGTTCGATGTGACCGAAGCGCGCAACGGGCAAAGCTAGACCCGTGACCCAGGGCCGGGATCACCTGTCGAAGATATGGTGAGGAGTAGAAGGAATGAAAGGACCAGACGAAAACCTCAGCAGGGTCGTCGGGCGAGTGAGGAGGTAGCCGTCTTCGAAGCGAATCTACGCTTTGATGGGAAGACCGCGCAAGGGATTCTCGTCGCGGAACAATTCGTCCGGGATCAGATCGAGAACCTTCGTGAGAAATGCGCGAACCGTTTCGATGGCATCGAGACAAAACTGCTCAGACAGAACAACGCGATCGAGCCCTTCGGTCGCGATTGTCGGCGTCGCCCTTAGGAAATTGCGAAGCTCCTTCGTTTTGGCGTCCTTCTTCTTGTCCTTTGTCTCCCGAACGTCGACCTGTCCGAGGTTGTGAACGATTGCGTTGCGAATTTCGCCGAGCCGCAGGATTCGCTTCCAGTCGGGATCCTTCTTCGGCAACCGGATCTTGGATTGAGACGTAAGATATGCCCGCGCGGCGTGGATGCCAAGGCCGTGCATGTCGTCAACGCTCTTCTTGAATCCCTTCGCGGTTCGTATGTGCTCGCAGTAGTTCACAAGCTCGCATTCGAGGAATGAATAGGTCGCAACGAACGCCGTTTGCCTGACCAATCTCGGAAACCGCTGACTCAACGCGAATGCGGTGTCCGCGTGCCACTCTTCAAATTCTGCGGCATCGTCGGGACTCATCTTCGACGAGCTTCGCTTCACTCGCCGGCAGAATCGTTCGAACTCTTTGTCCATCGCTGTGCGCACCGTCCCCAGGTACTCGCACATCTCGTCTAGTTGGAGCTTCTCGTATTCTTTCAAGTACCATTTCGTGTTCGCGCCATGCACGGCCATCGAAGTTTCTCCTAGGAAAATGAGACCAGGAAGGAACGGACGAATCCAGCACCCTCCAGGTTCGCCTAGAGCGCCTCGATTTTCTTGATGAACTTCGCGGGCAGGACGACCTTGACAGGGCGGCAGTAGCCGGGAGTCGCCCACGGCCACGATGAACTGGCAGGTGGCATCGGGCGCCGTGTCCCGTTCGACCACTTCCGCGAACGCCACGCCGTAGCTGGCGTACCGCGTCATGACGCCGACGTTTTGGGCTTCGGCTAGGATCGTGTTCGTGAGCGTCGCGGCGTGACCTCCAGGGAAGCTGCGATTGCTCCAGCGAAGCCTCACGACACGCCGAATCTTCCAGTACCTGCTGAACGCGATCGGCGGGGTCGAATTGCCTTGGAGCTTGCGTCCGCGTCAGGACCGACAATAGCATCTTGCTGAACAATCGGATTCTTCTATGGCGGCTTGTTCAGCTTCTTCAGCTTTCAGTTTGTATTAGACCGCCATGCGATCTTCCTCCCGCAGCCCGGAAATCCCCGAGCGTGGCCAACGCAAGCTCGACCTCGGGGGCACTTCTCCAATCCCACAGCAACGACCTGCCAGTGCGTTCTGCCAGTGCCTTGCGAAGTGACTGAGAAGGTATTCTGGATTGGGGATACGTCACCCAGTAGCGAGTGAGCGTATCACCGACTAACAGGTATTCGCGGTCGGCATGGACCCACGGACTGGCGCACTTGGACCACGAGTATTCGGCCAAGAGCAGTTCCTCTGCCTTAATTGTCGTTGGTACGAGGTGCCAGTGGGCATGTGACACGGTACAGGGACGAACGTCGCTCCCCTCCGCAGCGCCGTGCTCAAAGAGCAGCACGGGTTTTGCGTAGATTTCCTGCATTTGCGCAACTAGCTGGTGAAGAATGTACGTAAGCCTCTGCCGATCGCGGTGATCGCCTGACGTCATGGCAAGACGGTGCACGCGAGGGACAACCAAACAGTGTCCGCGGGCAATCGGCCCGACCGTGACGAGGCCGACATAAGCATCGTTTTCGACCACAATGCGGTTCTCGGGCGCAGGACCTGCCAGTTTGGGCCACAAAGCAACTCCTCCTGTACCCCCAACTAGTTCGTCGCAGATCTCGCAATGGTTTTTTTCGCTCATAATCTCATCTCGCTAATACTGCAACCTCGGCGATTAGTACCAACTGACTGCTGCCCGTGCTGCCCTTTCTTCGAGCACACGTAAACATCCAGGAGGGGGACATCGTACGGGTCGCAGCCCAGGATTCGCGCCGCTAGAACCACGTGGTGAGAAGGCACAACCTCCGGGCATTTTACCAAGCCAACAGTGTATGCCGATTCAACGCGGAACCCTAGTGCTTCTAGCAGCCCGCACTGTAGAGAGATGCTTCGCGTCAGCGACGGAACACGAAGATTTTTTTTGTCGCGATGGCTGAAATGCGTCTCATCAAGTGGATGTCCAAGTGCCGCCCGCACTGCTACGGCCCAGTCATGATTAGGAAGCGTGAACGCCAAACATCCCCCTGGACGAAGTACCCGTCGGGATTGCGCGAAGAAGGTGGAGTGGTTATAAGGATCAGCCAAAAAAGCAACGACTCCTTGAAGCGAACCGTCCTCGAACGGCAGTTGAAACGCATCCATCAATCGACAGGATATGCGATCGTCCGTTCGCCTTTGAGCCAACGCGAGCATGGACGGCGAAATGTCGGAGAGGATCACTTGGTTAGTTTTAACGAGACGGTCCAGTCGGCCTTGCCCGCAGCCCACTTCCAGCCAACTGCCGTTAGTCCCTTCAGCGACCGGACGTAGATCAGGTAGCGAAGCGTCCTGAAGAACGTCAAAGTTCGCACAGGTTGGATGTCGCTCGCGAACATAGTACTCCAAGGCGAGTTCCTCGTAGGCGGCCGCACTTCGCCACGCAAGGCCAGCGAGGTTGGTATCATCGTTGGCCGCCAGCGGTGGCAGATTAGCTGATTCAGTCATCAGATTATCCAATCCGGCTGGATGCCGATTCTAGGTTCTTCGTCCATCAATGGCTCATGATTTCGATAAATGCAGTCCCAATGCAACGGGATGGTCGCGGTGAGAGCTTGGGTATTGTAGCCCTCGATGCGGGCATCGATCTGGAAGAGTGCCTTCTTCTTCTCAAACTTTGTGATCAGGTCGTGGTCCTTCGACGGCTCTGGTTGGATTCCCCAATAAGAGCTGGTGGCAAAGCGAAGAACCTTCTTCTGCTGAAGGAGATTGCAGCTGTCAACGAAACCGACAGCGGCGTGGAAAAGGCTCGTAAGTAGGGACGAAGTTTTGTCCGATTCCGGGTTAACAAACATGTCTGGGCGTTCCGAGTCCGCAAAGATCACCAGCGAGACGAAACTGTCTTTGCCACGTTTCGCGAAAAGCGGAAAAGCAAGCATCGAATAGATGTTCTCTCGCGGCGTTCGAACGTGAGTACTTGGTCCCGCCCGTAGCTCCTCCCATAATTCCTGCCAGGTCTGTTGGTCCTCATTGTTTCGTCGCAGCACGATAGGCTTTCCCGTCCGACAGACAAGCCCCACAAGTCCAACGTCCGATTCGATGATCCTAGCGGGTTCACCGTCACGACGAGTTCCCCAGTATGGCGAGACTTGCTGAAAGTAATCTTTGTCGCGCAGTTGGATAAGTCGATGCACCGTAAGTCGAAATTCTCCCCCTCCTTCAGCGGAAGCGTCGTGCATCAGGGTTTTGCTCAGCATCGAAGCGAAGGTCGAAGCAAGAGCTTGCGAGGGCGGGGGGAGGAATTCTTTTGGACCCTCGCCTCGCTCTTCTAACACTTTTTTAGTACTACGGGACCAATAGCCCGGCCTCCACTGAGGTTCCGAAGTAAGGCTTGAATTGGCAGTTTGCCGACTAAAGATAGCGTCTATAGTATCCTTCTTCTTCAACACGCCAAGCATGCGCAGGCACTTGTCTTTTTCCGTCCCGTGCCGAACGATACATTGATCAACCGAATAGGTTGAAGTAAGAACGACGCCTTCGTTTTCCTTACGACGCTCAGGAGCCGGATACTCAATTGTGACTTTACTCTGTTCGATGCCCATCAGTCCACCGGAGACGTAGTTGAACGCGTTGAGCTCGTAGAGCAAATAAACAAGAAAAGCGTTCGAAAGCGATGCCCGCCCAAAGCGCAACACGTCGGGGAAAACATCGTCGGGACCGTTTAGGATTGCAGAAACGTCTTTTCGCAATCGCTTTGCTAGGCGTTTAGTAATCGTCCGAAACTGGTCCAGCGTGTCGTTATTGGTCTTGAGTCCTGCAAAGCGATGGAACAATGCCGGATTCTTTGATTCCGGGCTCTTGGCGAGGATGAAGCAGTCGCTGCGGATTTGTTCGAGCCCATTGCGCAGCCGGTCCAATTCGGGCTCCTCAAAAAAAAGGTCGTCAATGATCCAAGCTTGGTTAAAACCACGTATCTTGGCGCGCAGCAGATCAATCAATCCGCCGTCACCAACCCCGGATACGAGAATCTGCTCCGTCTTTTCGGAGGTGACGCCGGGCGTTGCTTGATTGATGCTATCGTTGCGCCAATATGAGAGAGTGTGCAGGCCCGGAACGACTCGTTCGATGCCGAAACCTGTCGCGATAATTATGAAGTCGAATTTCTTGCTTCCCCCTCGTTCATTGTCGATGGAATTGTCCCATTTGACCTCCATCTCAGTTACGAAGGTTGTTGCTCCAAGGTAGAGTCGGAGCCGGTCGTCTGCCTCTTTTTGGGTGGCTTCGTATGCCTTAACCAAACACCGGGTGAGTTCCGCAGCGGTGCCTGCCTGCCAATTCAGGGCCGGCAACCCTGCGTAAGGACTTTCAGAGCCGGCTTTCGGCCAGTCGTAAATGTGGGGAGCGACCGCTCGCGTGTCGCAACCGGCCTGCAAGTGGCATAGTTCCGGTCGCTGCTCGAAGTGCCAAACGTTGTTTCCTAGCTTAGTCGCCGCCGCGGCTGCCGTCATGCCTGCTACGCCGCCGCCAATGACGGCAATGTCTCGCGCCTTTTCAGCGGCACCGACCCCATCTAGCTCATTGCGAATGCGCTTCGTCTCCGCCAGAGCGAAGATCAGGTTAAGCGCCCGGATCTGCTGCTTGAGGATCGTGACGCCGTCCGCAAAGAACGGCCCGATGGCGTAACGCTCACTATCGACGCGATACGAGTCAAGCAATTCTTGAGACTTCGGGTCACACATGACAATCACGGGAAGTTTAAAGAATCCTGCTAACCATTCCCAGCACTTCTTTCCAATCAATAGCCACCTCCAACCGATTTGATGTCATGTAGGAGTTTAAGTCCGAGTGGTCCGCGTTCCATGGCCGGGAGAATAGTATCGCATGCCCTTTGCTGTTTCGGAGGAACTCCATCACGTTGACTGTGTAGTCGTCGATGAGGAGGTCGCACGGATTTACTGTGCCATGTTTCGTGCCCTCAGAGAGATTAGCGAAGTCGTCGAATGCAATGTCATTCGCTCGGAGCCAGCGTTGGGTCGCGTCGGTTGACTCGGGTGGGCGAGCAGTCACGATGGCGAGGTTGTATGAATCAGAGAGCTCGCGCATCGCCTCACGTGCGCCGGGTACGAGCGGCGTCGTCCGCACAAAGTCGGGCAGCTTCTGCGCCGTTCGCAGAATCGTGCCGAACGTGGTGCGCCCGACGGGAAAATCCCATGTCTTGATCTGCGACCAAGTTACTTCTAGTCCGTAGTCACGCTTCAACACAGGCAGAATATGGCTGACATGATCCGCCAGTACCCCGTCAACATCCACGGCAATCCAACTTGATTTAATCACGTTCAACTCTTGCGGGTTATCAGCTTTCTGCCTCTCCCAATTAGCTTTAGCCGCCTAAACCCCCCTTTTCATGACGGGTTCTCCCGACCGGTTTCTGGCGTGCCAACCGGGTTGGCACGAGGGCTAGGCTGCGATAATATCGCATGTCTGAGACGGATTGCCAGCGCGTTGGTGTCGGTTCGCCCTTTGAAGTATGGCGGAAAACTCTCGTCGATCCAACCAGCAGCTACTAATTTCCGCCGCGTGCGGCTGGCTCCTTGGCGTTGGCTGAAGAGGCAGTCTCACCAAAATGAGGCCCGCTTCAGGTTGATCGTTGGCCAGCGTAGCGATGGCCGACACCTGTGAACACGCGCGCTCCGCGACTGTGTGATACCCTGGACCGGCGTGCGCACTCGCGAAGAAGTGATAAACTCATGCTGATCCTCCCTCAGTGAAGTGGACCTGAACAGCAAGTGTATCCACCGCGGATGCAAATTTTCGGCGCATGTCAGTTGCCGCCGAGATTGCCAATGGAGCCATCCGCGAAATGTATGGACGACACACATCCCTCCGGCCACGAGCGATACCCGCCTTCGTAGTAATACGACTTCCCTTTGTACTTCTCCTTCCACCTTCCGTGGCGCTTGCCTACCACTAACTAACGTGCCGACAAGCAAACTCGATGATTTCAGTCGCCAAATCATCTACTGTCCGGGAACCGTCCACAACGAGATCGCCCAGCGCAGGTAGTGCCGCCTTTACGTCACGTTCGGTCGAGTGTGTTTCGGATCGTGTGTCGGGCGCCGCCGCAGCCGCCTCTCGTTCTCGGATTCGACCAATTCGGAGCTCTTCGTCAATCTTCACATGAATCAAAATCACGGAAAGAGGAGCAACGAGATTCTTCAAGTGATGAATTGCGTCGACATGCCGCACACCATCCACAACAAGCATCTGGCCAGGCTGCCATGACGTTTGAGAGAGCACCGCGCGACAAAATGCCTCCCAGCCCAACTCGACCAATTCAGCGCCCACAGACTGAAGGTTTTCACCAGTCGGCTCAATTCCCCTGGAATTGGCAACCGTGCGAACGTAGTCACCGAACGATGCTCGCGCGCAGCACAATAATTCGGCAAGACGCAATGCCAACGTGGACTTGCCGCTCGCCATCCGGCCCGAGAGTGCCAATACAAACTGCTTCATTTTCACCAGAAGGTTAGCTGCGACGTTCTCCGCCGAATAACCACCCAACCACGCCGATCATGTTTATCCCAGGATACGGGAGGAATTGGCTGAACCCTTTCGATACGAAGAAGTGTGGCGTAGCAAGCGGAATGCTGCTCGGACCAAAAGCTGTCATTGACAGCGCACATGGACGCCGCGAACTGGTGCCGCACGTCCTGTAAAGATTCGGGATCGACGCAGTAGGACCAGACATGCCCAACTTCGCAAAGCCCCACGACTGGGCCCCCAGCCTTCTTTAACAACAAAACATCACCCTTCTCGACGCGACGATAGGGGGCGCAGCGCCGCTCCGAAAATCGCGCTTCTATAGTTTTGCTCCCGTCAAGAATGTGCTTGAGGAATGGTTCGATGAAAACGCCGAGATGCAATCCAACCTGAAACGGCGGCGGCGCATCGCAGCGCAGGAGATATTCCAGCCAAAACGGGTCCGTCCCTACGGCAACACGCAGCTTGTCAACGGCATCCACCGTCATGGCGCTCCTCCTGAAAACTCATCCCACGTTGGCGAAACAAAGGTCATTTCCTTCTTGCTTCGCGAGATCCTTCATCTGCTCGGTCGCCACATCAATGAGCTGCCGTTCGCGGTGGGTCAGGCAGCGCCCCAGAAAAGAAGCTACTCGCAATGGCGGGGTTTGTCCACGCGCCACTGCCTGGATAATCAACCGCAATATCTCGGTGCCGGCGCAGGCGAATACGCGATTTCCCGCAGTCCATACGTCGACAGACCGTCGCAGCGGGTACCTGCGGCTAACAGACGGCAAAACGTCGCCTGGCACGAGCGAAACGAGACAGGGATCGCCGAACCTTGCCACACTCGTCTTGCGCAAACGCAAACGCATTCCGAGAAGGAATTCGTCGTCCCACCAACCCTCTCCCCCAGAAACAAGCGGTCGCTTTTCGCGCTTTGCAGCACGAAGGCGTAGAACACAAAGGTCGCCGCATCGCCAGTTATAAGAGGCCAGGCGAATGCCAACCGCGGTCAGGGCGTTTTGTTCAAACGGCGGCGAATCATATTGCAGCGAGCATTCCTCAATCCGGTCAATGTCGAAGCCCAGCTCGATAGCCAAAGTCATCAGACTTCCAACCTCCGCAGCAATCCCTGGTCGCGTTCCGCGTGGCGGCAAGCTCACAAACACATGGCCGCCAATGGTGCAAATCTGCGAGGCCGCCCACAGGAACGATGACATCTGCTCAGGATACCACGGTGGATCCACGACCAACGCCGAAGAACGCAGTGCAGGAATCGTCTCAGTTAGCAAATCGCATCGCCAAACACGAAGCCATCGGCCAATGTCCAAGAAATGTCCGATGACCGCCGGGTTGGCGTCAATCAATGCCGCCCGCCGGGCGGCGCCCTGACGAAGTGCTTCTTGATAGACCGACGGCGCGCCGAGGCAAACAATCGAATCGCCTGTCTTCGCAACCCTCGTCGATTCTTGCAGCAAGAGCTTGCTGGTCGAATGCGTGAAACGCCAATCGAAGTCCAGCGGATGCGGCGCGGGCAAAGATGGCTGCGACTCGATCGTCGGGCTCGGACAATCAGTCCCACTGAGTAGTCGTTTCGCGATGGGCCGCGAGATCATGCCGTCACTGGACTGTCGTCGAATCGACCTGGCGACGTCCACGGGATACACGCCGGGCAGCCGACGTAGCAGGGAGTCAAACTGACCTACTCCGCTTTGAAGGGCCTCGTGTACCCACGAATCAACGTGTTCGTGGAAATCCTCAACCTGACACACCACTGCGCGCATGATGCTGATTCCTCAGTGACTTCAACGGAACTTCTGTGATCGGCAGGAGGCGGTCGCTGTTGCTGAAGCGGGCGTCCAACTCTTTTTGCCATCTTTCGACCGCAATCTGCTGGTGTTGCATGGATGCTGTCGCTTCATCGTTCAGCCGAGATACAACCGGCGTGAACATCCTGATTTCCAACGGAACGACGCGAAGCGGCAGCATGGGATCAAGTGCTTGTAGCGAGTCCACAAATCTACTCATATCGGAATCGATGCCTGTGGCGGTTGGACTGGTAAACGTCACGTAGCCATAGATGTCAATTCCTAGATCCAAGAGCCTTTTCATCAGGACAAACTGCTGAGCAAACAGCTCCGGTGCGGCACAGGTATTGAATACGAAGGACTCTTCGTTAAAGCCCTTGAAACAACAAACGCGACCGTACAAGGGATAAGACGCAATGCACTCGCGATCACTGTCCGTCAGGAACCGCCAGAAGAAGTCATTGCTCAGATTGTCGTCAGACCACAAGTAGACCGTTTTCTCCAAGCCTCTGGAGCGAAGCTCCTCCATCATCCACACTACCCATTCAGGCACTAGGTCTGGCTGACCGCCCGTGAGATCCAAGATTGGCGGTGGCGATTCCTCAGCCAAATACAGATCAATCAGTTCCGCGGCCGACAGCCAGGCCGAGTGCTGCGGATTGGCGGACAACAGGGAAAAGGGAACAAAGCAGTACCAGCAGCGCCAGTTGCAGACTGCATTCTGAAAAACCTGCGACCGCACCAGATCAGGTGCCGACAAACCGAGGCCGTAAGAAGCCGGGTCAATTGGCAGCGGATTTGAGGGCCAGCCTGCGCTTGTAGTACGCCGAAAGTGTCGTATGCGGCCAAATCCTTTACAGTTGGCCGGCTCCGTTAGGTCTGGTTCCTGCTCGCTCCCCGCATAGTTCGTGACGAGGAGTCGTCGTCCGGGTACGTCGACAGCCTTCGCCCGGAGTTGCAAGGAAAAGCGTTCTGTGTCGATTGTTCCGGTCACAGTACGACCTCATTTCATTTTGCGGATCGATGGAACCTTTTCGCCGTCTTCCGTCAGTCTGGGAAGGCGCTCGCGAAGGTAGAGCATCACGAGCTCCGATAGGTAGCTGATTTCGTCGTCGGTTAAGCTTCGCCCTTGTGGGATTCCATGCCAGTACTCCATGCACTTGCGGCAGCAGGATGCCGTCGCATGCTGCCCGTAGTGAATTGGGTTCCCTGAGCCTTCCATTGGCGTCTGCCTCCCATCCCGCGATGGATCTGCGGCGCCAACCGACGTGCGAAGTCGACTTTCGACGGCAATCGCCAATCCGGAAAATCCCTTTCGTTTGGCGTAGTTGACCGCCTTTTCTTCGATCTCAACATGCCAGAATTTATGACGGATAAGCTCAAACTTGAGCGCCGCGAAGGTGTAACGAACATCGCGTGTGTCCTGCTTGTGCAGGCGCGACCAATCGACAAGCTCGGCACCGCAATCCCTGCACGGGCCAGTGTTGTTAGCAACCTTCATTTCACGGGTTGCTTTGAAACAATGCAGGTTGTTCGTGCAATCCGTACTGGTGCATGTGATTTTCAACGGCTCAAGGCCGAGTTTCGCGAGTTTGCTCATTTTGCGCCTCATTCGTTCGAGTTCGACAACGCTTGAAGAACCAATCCCTTGTCAACGTCGTTTAGCTGGTCCAGTGAAAGGTGTTCCAGCAGAAACGTCCGTGCAAGGTCGCAGGGATTAACGTCACCTTTTTGCAGATTCGTCGCGGCACCCCACCAGTTAATGTCCTGGAGCGAAAGCCGGAAGGCCATGTAGTTGGCAAGAGCCCCAGTCTCGACGCCGTTGGAACCGGCAACTTGCGGGACGATCATCTTCAGACGCTCAACGCGTCCACCTGCAGCTTGAACGCATTTCTGCGCCAACTCTTCCGCACGCCCATCTAGCATCACATCGCCAGCGTAGATGCTCGCCGACTGCTCTTCTTCCGACTCTCGACGCTCGGGTGACATCTCGCTTTCCTCGATAACGCTCCGCTCTGCTTCTCCCGGTTCTTGGCCAGCGTGGAATAGCTCGTGAAGAAGGTCATGAAGCCAGGTTGCGAGCGTTGTGTATCGCTGCTTAAGCACGATGATATTGCGACCATCCACTCGCCAGGACGCGCCGTGAAATGCTCCCGGGTCGCTAAGCGGCACGACTGGAATCCCCAGTTCCCAGACAAACCGGAGAACATTTTCAAAGGTCACACTACCAAATGCTGAAATCACCGCCGCTCGGCACTCCGCTGCATCAATGGGTACTCGCTGAGGGCGATTATTCGGCGTGGCCTGCAGAACAAGAAGCGCCAGGTAGTGAGCGTAAACCGTGTACGCGCTAAGCCGCCGCTCGTTAGCACGAGCAGGAAGCTTGAATCGCGCCATTCCTGCTGCTTCGGAGTTCAGTCGAAGGGGCCGAGTCCCAAACAGATCGTCTGGAGCCCACCGAAAAACACGGCCAACCGTTGCCGCCGCTTCCCGCACCGATACCTCTTGATCTGCAGCAGCATGCATTTTCATTCGCGAAGCCAATGGCGGCGCCAGCAGCCGTCGCAGCACGAAGTCCTTGTCTACCCCCGCGCTCGCAAGACGTTCAAAAAAGGCATCCGGCGATTTGATTGCAGTCGGAAGAAACACGTCCTCGCGAACCTCAATGCCAAGCGCTTTAACAATCTGCTGCAATCTCGCAAGGCTTGCGGACTGGTAACCGGTTGCCTCATACCGCTGTATCTGCTGCTCCTTCATCTTGAGGCGGTCTCCCAGGTCCTTCTGGCTCAAGCCCGCGGCAATTCGAGCCTTGACCAATGCGCCGGGTAGCTCTTCGAAGGAATCAACCTGAATGACCCCACATCGACCTGACCGCAGTCGGTCGTACTCATGAACTTGTTTTTCAAGCTCGTGAAGTTGACTGCGCAGGGCATCGCTTTCGATTTTCCGGAGCAGAGGATCACCAGACTTGCGGCCCTCTGCCTCAGACAAGGCAACCGCAAATTTGTCGATTTGCGTTTTGGTGGTTCGATACTGACGTTCGTTTCTAATCATGTCATCCTTCTTCACAGTTCCAGTACCACGATCCCCTTCGAGGCGCCGGTATCTTTATCTATTTGGAAGAAGTCCAAAAACGTGCGCCCGGTCAACCCTTCCTTTAAGCTCGACGGAAAAAACTCGCCCTGATACTTAACCTTCTGCGCCGCACGGCCGTTGGCGAAAATCCCGAACACGGGATCGATACTCAAAAGCAGTGCAACGTCGACATTCACCGGCTCCCATGCCGAATCGTAGTCGCCCGGCATTGGCTTATCCGTCACGAAGCTGCCGTCGACGTAGACGCGCTGGCAACCGGCAGCTCGAAGCACGGCCATCGCCCTCTCCAGCCCGTCCAATAATCGCTGTCGCTGCGGGTTTCCCCCAAAGCGCGCTACAAATTCGTTCCAGGCGGCCGCGTGGATGCCTGGCGGGAGGTTCCCATCCTGGTCGAAGGCAGGGATCATTACACAACATTATCGTTGTGTATCGTCAAGGTCAAGCCCTGATCAAGAAAGTGCCTCTTTACCTTGACGAATTACTGCCTGCACGCTATTATGAGAACGCATTTTTAACACACGTTGTTTTACAGTGTCATGATTAAAGGGTGGAATAATGGCAGTCAGGCGACAAGCGGTCATTTCCGCCATGATTCCGGACATGCAAGACTTGGCGACAAAGTACCCACGGCACGTTGGAATGGCTCAAGGTGTGATGCGAGCAGTCTGGTCGCTGGTGACAACGCCCGAGACATTTCGAGCCGCCAGAACGCTCGCAACCTTGGGCTTGCCTCCGGTTTCCGCTATCGCGGCTGAAGTTGAAGAACTGCATCGGACCGGCCACGTTGCCGCCAAGTGGGAGTTAATCAAGCAATTCAGCGGCGTCGCCATCGCCGTTTTGATGGAGTGCAATGGCTACGAGAACACAGGCCGAAAACGCGCTGTGCCCCACGCTGCCTGGAATGTCGGAGCTTGCTTTACTTTCCCGACGGTACCTCCGACGCAGCAACCGGTGGAAGACCGAACTCCTTGATCATCCTGAGCTATCAGAACCTTCCAGGTTCGGCGCGCCCGTCAAAAAACCGTCGTAAGAAGCCTCGAACAGCGGATCGGATTCTTCGTCGTCGCGTGTCGTTGGCACCCAACTCAACCGCACGGCCTGCAAGGATCTCGAATGCGTCGACGAGACTAGCGGGCGTTCCCGTGAAGGTAGTCCATCAAGGTAGAAAACTCTCCCGGTTCTGTCCTGGCTTCATCCTTAAAGTAGCGAACGATCGGCTCCAACTCGCGGCCCCAGCGTCCGAAGTCGTATGTGGTCGTGCATTCCGGCCGTGGCTGGGGTGGCCGGAAGCATTGCCAAATGAATGAGAAGATCGGGGACCCTGGGATAAACCACGCTTGATTCTCTCGGCGACCGTTGCGCTCTGGCGAAAACAAGATCGCTCGAACGCGAGCATGTCGGGGGCAAGTCACTGTGGGGGCACTCGGTTCGCTCGGACGCGGAGCTAGGATTTCCAGAACCGGCTCGATTAGTTGGTTGCATTCGTCGTCGGAAAGATGGCCCCACCATCGAAGAATGGTGGAGACGGCTTCGCGCGAATTCCGGAGCGCGTCGTTGAATTGCAGCTGTTGTCCGCGGCTCTTCACTTCGCCGATGATGAAATCGATGCCCGCTTTCCAACTGCCAAGTTCTGCTGCAACGCCAACGTCCCTAACGGGTTCGGCGTTAAATGGAAATCGCACGGCCAGGACGTCAAGCTCGGTCTGGTTGGCACCGAAAACTGGTGAATGAACGATAAAGCCACTGGTAAAATAACCATTAAGACGAAGATAAAGAGTTACAAGAGCCTCCTGCGCTTCAGCCTTAGTCATGTCGGTTCCCCTGTTTTGTCAGCCTAAATTGCCTTTCATTGTCCAGCGACTCAACGCGGACGACCAGCGGTCGTTGTGCTTCCTCAGCCAAGACAGTCGCACTGCAAGAAAACAAAGACAGGTCAGTTTGATCGCAGATACTTTTGACGCCAAGAGCCAATAATTGACCTACGGGTTACGCACGAGCAAGTTGAATGTCGCCGCTCGGGAAACATTTGACCCGCCATTGGCCCAACCAAGGAGTCAAATTGGAAGCGACCATCCAAGGGGGACAAGACTTTTGTTGCATGCTTCACCAGTTCAGCGATGACCATGCACGCACTCAGACAGGCAACGAATGGCACAGAAGGTTGAAACTTTTGGTCCTGTTTTTCAAGAGAGATCAATTGAGCAACTCCTTCTCGTGTAACCGAACACACCGTTCGGCCAAGGTTTGCAGCCAAAAAATCCCGTCGGTCTTCAGGTGCGGCATTCACGTCGGCGATTGTCACCAGGCTATCCGGGTCCAAGAGTCGAAGCTCACTGAGCCCAGTTGCCCGCCGCTCGATTTTAATCGCGGACTCGCCAGCTTGCTTTGGATATGCACACATCAAACATGCCTCGTCACCGTTCCAAGCATGCCTGCTCACTTGACAGGCAAAATCCCCGATCGCGCCGTCAATTATTAATTCAGGCCAAAGGAGTGATTGCACTTGATGCCGTGCATCGACGTCGTCCAATCCATTGATGACCACACTCGGGATTGGGAAGTCGCTTCTCAAGCGTCGCGAGAATGTCTCCACATCTTCGTGATAACCCAACGAGTGCAGTCGTTTTTTTAGAAAGCCAGCCAGGATCTCCGCCTTCGAAAATGTGACGTGCTTCGGTCCGATTAAGAGGCAGGTTCCCAAGTTTTCCTCGCCAAAGCACTGGCGGTCCACCACCCGAGCGGTGCCCACGACGGGGAGCTCCGTGAGAAGGTAAGCAATGCCATTTCCAATGGCCCCCGCGCCGACCATGGTGACGTCTAGCGGGATTTCCATCGGCAATGCGGGTCCCAAACTCTGACCATCAGTGGTGTAGTCGAACAGCGAAAAGCTCAGGTTGCTGAGCAGGCCGCCACGGCGGGGTTGCAGACAAATCAATCTCTTAAATACTTCGGCAACTCCAAGGCATGCGGCTGCTAATGAGGAAATCGCATTTTCCTGCCCGGAACTTGGTGGCAATTGACCTCCTTTGGACGACACCCTCGCGATCCAGCCATCCGCATTCACGGACGTCCAAGGAAGTGATTCTGCGGCATCCACGCCAACATTGAGAATGGCGTCGAAGGTGCCCATCTGAGGCTTGGCATCAACAAACTGAACTGGAACATCAAACTGGATGGATCTAGCTATTTCTGATGCAGCATCGCGCAGCCCTTGCGGATTTGCCTGCGGCCACACTACTACGTTACGGCAGATACGAGGAAGCAGCCTGATGCAGCTCAAGAAGCAATTTCGCCCATTTTGTGTCGCCAGAGTTCGTTCGTCACCAGTCAGCAGTACAGCCTTTTCCCCGCTGAACCGGTGATAGTCCGGCGCAAATTGCTTAATGCCGGCCGCCGCCGCGGCTGGCCGGCTGCGCTGGATGGTCCATTCGTTCATATCGAGTCCCCAAGAATGTGAATTTGCGGCTCAAGATCTGGTTGGAAAACGAGCCGCTGATTGACTTCCGCGCGTGCCAGCCTGCGGTATCCAGAACCCGATTCATAAACATGAACGCCACATTCGTTTAAAGTGACGTCTTGCCGCATTCCGTAGTACGGGGCAACAACGGATAGAAACCCGGGAACCGCGAATCCGTAGGTACGGTCCGTGTACGATAGGTCGACGAAATTCTCAGGGTGACCGTGAATATGCCCGAGGAGTGCAACATTCAATTCGATGGCCAGGTCAGTGATGTCATTGATCAGGTGATCGGATAGTCTGAGGAGTTGTGGGCGCTTGATGATACCGCCTCCTCGAAGGGCCACGAGGTGCGTGACTGTGGCCACGTTCCCGAGGCGCCTTCCTAGCCAGAGCATGATTCCTTCATTGCCCTTTTCCCCATCCAGTGCCAACTCGGCCAGCGATGTCGGCAATATGGATGGGGCTAAGTGCCATTCACGGACGTGCGGAAAGTGGTTCAAGTCCCGTGCCTCCCGCTGTAGTAATTGTCCAACTCATCCTTGAGAATCCTCACTACTTTGAGCAAGACATTGCCGCGCGACGACCAGCGGAGGTTTGGGTCCTGTTTCCATTCCGGATGAATCACAAATCCTTCATGGCACCAGTTGACGCACGCGTCCAGCGAGGTCGGTCGAAATCCTCTGACAACAGGCCAGGCAGACGGAAGATCAAGTCTCCCAGTTGCCGGGTCCTTAAACTTCAGGGACGGAGGTTCATCCGGATAGCGGTTCCAATAGAGCCTGGCCAGGTACCGGTGATCGGGATGGCTGGCCGGCGAAACGGTCACGATCACTTCGGTGGCCGCACCGAGCGTCGTTTCCCAATGCTCAGCGTCTGCAACCGTGCGAGCCTCGGCCAAGTCTGCCGCCAGCAACATTGAGGACAGCTCGGCAGTCGCGTCGCCCTGGGTAATCTGCTGGCTCAGTTTGAGCTGAAGAACTTTTTTCTCGCCAGCCAGGCTGCCAAGTGTCTGGTTCAGGTCCTCCAGGCGCGTTTTCTCATGAAAGAGCCAATAGGTAACCTGGTTACCGTCACTATTGGAGCCCTCGACCAATCCGAATTCACTCAAAACCCGCGCTTTGAGGTGGCCCACAGTTTCCGTGCGATCGGCATTCTCATCCTTAAATGGCTCTCCTGCTGCCGGATAGTGAACCGTCAAGCGGAGAGTTTCCGTCATCGTGGCGTTCATAGCTCGTTCTCCAGATCGGTGGATGTTGCAAATGCAGTTATTGCCACTGCAGGCCCGCTAAGCGGTAGCCAATTGAATGCTAGAAGGGAGGTTCAGGACAGACAAGGACTTTTTTTCCCAAAATGTTCCATCCTGGATATTGAAGGAATAAAATGGCATTACTTGTCGATAATGAACAATCTCGGCAGTGGCTCCGTTGAAGGGGCTGTGGATGGCGTATATGACTAGGAGAGCCCATGTCGGGCATGTGAGTTGCAATTCCTTGTGGTGATTGAACATCGGAGCGGCTAGATGCCTATTGATTTGAAAATCCTCGGAGCACGACTGCGGGATGCACGCGTAAACTGCGGCATCTCCCAGGAGCAGGCAGCGGAAGCTTCCGGACTGCCGCGGACTGCCATTGTGCATATAGAGAGCGGCCAACGCGCAATCGGCACGCTGGAGCTGGACGAGCTTGCGCGGATGTACAACCGGTCGGTTGCGGACTTTTTCGCCGACCTTGCGCCAGACAAAGAGGACGTCCTGGCCTTGTTGCGCGCTGCACCAGAATTTGCAGATCAGGCGGAGGTGCAGAAGGAAATCAATCGTCACCTGTCAATTTGTGCGGCCGGATTCGAACTTGAAACCCTGCTAGGAATTCAGCGAAGGACCATCCTGCCAGAGTATGCCCTTTCCGCGCCACAGTCGGTGATGGAAGCAGTAGAGCAAGGGGGTTGGGTTGCCGCAGAAGAACGTCGAAGGCTCTCTATTGGAGAGAATCCGATTCCCGACATGGCAGATTTGCTGACGGCTCAGGGAATCTGGGCGTCAGGAGCCATCATGCCCGACGAGATCTCTGGGCTATTCCTGCGGCACTCGTCAGTCGGCACGGTTGTCCTTGTGAATTTTGGTCACATCAGGGCTCGGAAGCGATTTTCGTATGCTCACGAGTTCTGTCACGCTCTTGTCGACCGATCCGCTGTCCCAAAAATAAGCTCTGCCACAAATCGTCAGGAGCTCAGGGAGGTACGTGCAAACGCATTTGCAGCCGCGTTTCTCCTTCCGAGGGGTGGCGTAGATTCGTTCCTTTGTTCGCGTGACAAAGGCTCACCAAGCCGTGTCGAACAAGTGGTATACGATCCCGGTGCCGAGTCGGGTGAACAGAGCGTTCTGGCCCACAGGCGAGTAGCACCTGGTTCGCAACGGATCACCTTCCAAGATGTGGCTACGCTCGCTCACTTCTTTGGTGCCAGCTACCCGGCTGCCGCATACAGATTGAAGGGATTAGGGCGTATTGGTCAAGATGAGTTGGAGAACTTGCTCGGTCAGCAAGAAATGGGCCTGCAGTTTCTGACAATTCTTAAGATGGCGAACGACCTGGGTGGCAAGGACGATCCGGAGAATAGAGATCGGGAGCTCGTCAGCCAAGTAGTTTCCCTCGCTGTCGAAGCTTATAGACGTGAGGAGATTCCCAAGGAGAAGTTCCTCGAGATAAGTAAGACTCTCGGAATCCCCGGCAAAGCGCTCCTCGTATTTGCAGATGCGGCATAGAGGCGCGGAGAAGTCATGGAGGCGCGCACTTTTCAATCCCTTCGGCGTACCTCGTAGTACGGGAGTGTAAACTCCGGACCGGATTTTTGGAGAGAGTTTGAGAGTCTTCGCGAGTGGAGCGGAGACCTTTCCGTGTGCTTCGCCCATTTGCTCGCCCGAGAGTCTCTCGCGGGACTTGAACTCCCCACCCGCCGAGCCACACCTGAGGTACGCGGATGAGCGTTAACAGCCAGACCGACCAGTAGCCGCCAAAATTGCCCCAATGGCTAAAAAAATCCAGGGGC
>Ga0065712_10067942_pt1 | contig 19831 bp, 15 predicted proteins | sample MisRhiReplicate1_FD_59099 | JGI IMG/M metagenome (GOLD analysis project Ga0065712, IMG submission 59099) | Miscanthus rhizosphere microbial communities from Kellogg Biological Station, MSU, sample Rhizosphere Soil Replicate 1: eDNA_1 v3... | ecosystem: Host-associated > Plants > Roots >...
TCAGATCAATGCGCAAAACTGCTTGCATTGTAAGACCTGCGACATCAAGGATCCGAGCCAAAATATTACTTGGCGCGTTCCCGAAGGGGGCGGTGGCCCTAATTACACCAGCATGTAAGGAAAGCAGACGCTTCACACATCGCGAGAGAGGGTTGTGAAAACAAGAGGATTGGATGGCTTTTAACCCGGCGTATGCCGGGTTTTTTCTTGCGCGCTGTACCAGCAATACGAATAAGTACACCTTATTCATGAGTGCTAGATAGATCGTTTGTAAGAGGTTATTGAGGCTTATAGCATCAGTCTGAAGCAGTCGTGGACTTATTCGGAGGTTGATATGAAGGTGTTGGTGGCGGTGAAGCGGGTCCTGGACGCTAACGTCAAGGTCCGGGTCAAGACGGATGAGTCTGACGTGGAGTTGAGCAACGTCAAAATGTCGATCAACCCCTTTTGTGAGATCGCGGTCGAGGCGGCGCTGCAGTTGAAGGAAAGCGGGCAAGCCAGCGAGGTTATCGCAGTTTCCGTGGGACCAGATGTTTGCCAGGAACAATTGCGTACAGCGCTGGCCATGGGGGCGGACCGCGCCGTGCTGATCAAATCGGCGAGCGATCTTGAACCGCTGGCCATCGCCAAGTTGCTCAACGAAGTGGTCAAGCGTGAATTACCCGGCATCGTTCTGTTGGGTAAACAGTCCATTGATGGGGACAACAACCAGACCGGCCAGATGTTGTCGGCTTTGATGGGCAGTTCTCAAGGCGCTTTCGCCTCGGACATCAAGGTGGTCGGGGAATGGGTCGACGTGATCCGGGAAGTTGACGGTGGTCTGGAAACCCGCAGCCTTCGGCTGCCTGCCGTAATAACTGCTGACTTGCGCTTGAACGAGCCACGCTACGCATCGCTGCCCAACATCATGAAAGCCAAGAAAAAACCACTGGAAGTTATCGAAGGCGATGATCTGGGCGTTGACGTCGCTCCACGGCTGAAAATCATCAAGGTGAGCGCACCGCAAGAGCGCATGGCAGGCGTTCTCGTGGGCAGCGTAGAAGAACTGGTTCAAAAGCTGAAGAACGAAGCGGGGGTGATCTGATGGCTGTTTTGTTGATTGCTGAGCACCACGATGGCGTGCTCAAGCTGGCAACCTTGAATGCATTGACCGCCGCTGCACGCTTTGACGTGTCGGTTGAAGTGCTGGTCGCCGGTAAGCATGCGGGTCGTATCGCCGAAGAAATCGCAACCTTCACCGGAGTCAATCAGGTGTTGATCGCTGATGCACCTGCTTATGCCGACCAAGGTGTCGAAAATGTGGCGGCGCTGGTCACTGAGTTGGTGACAACGTCAGCTTACAGCCATGTGCTGGCCGCTTCGACAGCCTATGGCAAAAACCTGTTACCACGCGTAGCGGCATTGCTCGATGTCGCTCAGATCAGCGACGTGGTGGAGATCATCTCAACCAGTCGCTTTGTGCGTCCGTTTTATGCCGGCAATGCCTTGGCGACCGTTGAAAGTGCTGATCCGGTGAAGGTTCTGACAGTACGCACCACGGCATTTGCGGCAGCAGAAAAGTCGGCATCCAGCGCTGCAGTCACGGCGCTCGCACTTGCCCACGAAACGGGCCTCTCCAGATTCGTCAGTGCCGACTTCAGTGTAAGTGAACGGGTTGAGTTGACCTGCGCGAAGATCATTGTTTCCGGTGGTCGTGGAATGGGTAGCGGGGCAAATTTCGCACTGTTGGAAAGGGTCGCCGACAAGCTCGGCGCGGCGGTTGGAGCATCCCGGGCCGCTGTTGATGCAGGATTTGTTTCCAACGATATGCAAGTCGGGCAGACCGGCAAGATCGTCGCGCCCCAGTTGTATATCGCCGTGGGTATTTCGGGGGCCATCCAGCATTTGGCGGGTATGAAGGATTCAAAAATCATCGTTGCGATCAACAAGGATCAAGACGCCCCGATTTTCCGTATCGCCGATTACGGCCTGGTTGCCGATCTGTTCGAAGCCGTTCCTGCACTTGAAGCTGCATTGTCTTGAGGAGCCTGACATGACTACAAAGAGAACCTACACCTTCGCATTCGATTGCCCTGATCGTGTAGGGATCATTACGCGCACAGCCGGGCTGTTTGCCAGCCACGGCGGTTGGGTTGAAGAGGCCTCTCAGTTCTCCGATGAAGAAAGCAACCGCTTCTTCAGCCGTATGGTAGTACGAGCCGATTCGCTGCCTTTTGACATGGAGGTGTTGCGCGGCATGGTTGAACCACTTGCCCAGGAAATGAGCATGAACTGGCGTCTGGAGGATAGTGACCAGCGCAAGCGTGTGGTGTTGATGTGCAGCAAAGGCTCGCACTGTATGACTGATTTGTTGGACCGATGGAAGACTGGAGATTTGGTCTGTGACATCGCTTGCGTCATTTCAAACCACGAAGATTTGCGCAGCCTAGTGGAGTGGTACGGCATTCCTTTCGAGTATGTGCCGGTGGACAAGGACAACAAGTCAGCAGGCTTTGCCCGGACCGAGCGTCTGATTGATGAATACCGTGCCGATTGCATTGTATTAGCGCGGTACATGCAAATTCTTCCTCAAAACCTGTGTGAGAAATACCGACACAAGGTCATCAACATCCACCACAGCTTTCTACCGTCATTCATTGGCGCCAAGCCTTATCACCAAGCCTCTCGACGCGGTGTGAAGCTTATCGGTGCGACCTGTCACTACGTCACCGAAGAGCTCGATGAAGGGCCGATTATCGAGCAGGACGTTGCGCGGGTTAGTCATGAGCAGACGGTCGATGACCTGGTCAGGCTTGGCAAGGACGTCGAGAAGACCGTACTGGCGCGGGGGCTTCGAAACCATCTTGAAGACCGTGTGCTGGTGTACGGCAATAAAACCGTCGTTTTATAACCCAATCATCGAGTTGGTTGCCCCTCTGGGAACCGGCCTTGGAGTTTCACATGAGCAATAGCATTCCGAGCTCAGCTCGCGTAGTCATCGTCGGTGGTGGGGTAATCGGTTGTAGCGTTGCCTATCACCTGACCAAACTGGGCATCAAAGATGTCGTGTTGTTGGAACGCAAGACGCTGACCTGCGGTACCACCTGGCATGCGGCCGGCTTGGTGCCAACTCTGCGGGCGACTTACAACATGAGTATGCTAGCCAAATACAGTGCCGGTTTGTATGAAGGCCTTGAAGCGGAAACAGGACAGGCGACGGGTTTTGTTCGCAATGGTTCGCTGAGCATCGCCACCCATCAGGAGCGTTTCACCGAGCTCAAGCGTGGCGCCTCAATGGCCAAATTGTGCGGCTTTCCTTGCGAGGTGGTGAATCCTGAGCAGGCGCTGGATCTGTGGCCGCTGTTGAACATCGACGACATCGTCGGCGGTGTATATCTGCCACTGGACGGCGTAGTCAATCCGGTGGACGTGACCCAAGCCTTGGCCAAAGGCGCTCGCATGGGCGGAGCGCGCATCATCGAGAACACACAGGTTCTGGACATCAAGATCAAGGACGGAAAAGCCGCGGGCGTGGTAACTGCTCAAGGCGATATCGATGCGGAGTTCGTCGTCAATTGTGCGGGCATGTGGGCGCGCAATTTTGGTAAGAAAGCAGGGGTCAACATCCCTCTGCACGCGGCGGAACATTATTACGTTGTGACCGAGCCGATGCCGGAAATCAACGGCATCATGCTGCCCACCCTGCGCGACCTGGACAACTACAACTACTTCAAGACCGATGCCGGCAAATTGTTGGTAGGGACCTTCGAGCCCAACGCCAAGCCTTGGGGCCACGAAGGTATACCTGACAGTTTCTGCTTCGATGAGCTGCCTCCTGATCTTGACCATCTTGAACCCTACCTTGAAGCGGCTATCCGCCGTGTTCCAGCAATGGAAAAGACGGGGCTGCAAGTTTTCTTCAATGGACCCGAAAGCTTTACACCGGACGACCGCTACCACTTGGGCGAAGCGCCTGAGCTGCGCAACTACTTTGTCGCTGCCGGTTTCAACTCGATCGGTATTCAATCAGCGGGTGGCGCCGGTAAAGTTTTGGCCGAGTGGATCGCAAAAGGCCATGCGCCGATGGACCTTTGGGACGTAGACATCAAGCGCAATATGCCATTTCAGGGCAACTCACAGTATCTATACGACCGTACCACCGAAGGCCTGGGTCTGCTCTACGCGATGCATTGGCCATTCCGTCAGTTTGAAACCGCCAGGAACGCCCGCAAAAGTATCCTGCATGATCGCCTCGTCGCGGCAAACGCCTGCTACGGCGAAGTAGTTGGTTGGGAGCGCGCAAACTTTTTCGCTCCCGAAGGCGTCAAGCCCGAGTATGGCTATAGCTGGGGCAAGCAGAACTGGTTCGACTGGTCTGCAGCCGAGCACATGGCTGTGCGCAAGACCGTGGGGTTATTCGATCAGAGCTCCTTCGCCAAAATCATGGTGCAAGGACGTGATGCAATGTCGATGATGAACCGCATCTGCAGTAACAATATCGATGTTGAGCCTGGCAAGATCGTTTACACCCAGTGGCTTAACGAACGCGGTGGCATTGAAGCGGACCTGACCGTAACACGGTTGGAGAAAGATTCTTTCCTGATTGTCACCGGTCCATGGACACAGACCCGTGAATTGAATTGGCTGCGCCGCAACACGCCGGCGGAGGCCAATGTGGTGATCACCGACGTCACCTCATCGATGGCTGTAATTAGTATCATGGGGCCCAACGCCCGCAATCTGTTGCAACCACTTACCACGGACGACCTTTCCAATGAAGGGTTCCCGTTCGCGACCTCGCGCGAGATCGAGTTGGGCTACGCCCGAGTGCGCGCCTCGCGGATCACTTACGTGGGTGAGCTGGGCTGGGAGCTTTATATCCCTACCGAATTTGCTCCTGATGTGTTCGACCGTATCGTTGCCGCCGGTGAACCGCATGGTCTGAAACTCTGTGGCTACCATGCGTTGAATTCGTTGCGCATCGAGAAGGGTTATCGCCACTTTGGTCATGACGTGATGGAGGAAGACACCCCGCTGGAGGCCGGTCTGTCCTTCGCTTCTGACTTCAACAAAGAGGGTGGTTTTATTGGCAAGGAAGCGTTGCTAAAGCAGAAAGCCGAGGGGGTTAAAAAACGTATGGTGCTTTTCAAGTTTCTGGACCCTGAAGCTACCAGTTATCACGAAGAGCCGATTTTCCGAAATGGAGAAATCGTCGGCCGCACCACGTCCGGAATGTACGGCCATTTCATCGGTGGCAACGTGGCGATGGGATATGTGTGCAGTGACTCAGGCGTGACGGCTGATTGGGTGAAGGAAGGTAAATACGAAATAGAAATTGCCGCGCAGAAGTACCAGGTCGAAGCCAGCCTCCGCGCTTTCTATGATCCAGAGATGAAAAATATTAAGTGCTAACACAGCTTCGCTTACCTGTCCCTCGCAGAAAGGGATAGGTAAGCGTGACTAGCGGAGCTGGTAACAAATCCATTACACCGCAGCGATTGCACTCGGGTCGTTGCACGCTTTTTGGTTGATAAACGCTCAATGAATAGCTCGGAAAGTTACAGTACTACCCTTGCGGTTAAGAGGAGTGTCATTGCTTAATACTTCCTTCGATGCAAACCGTCTGCCCCTGCAATTCAAAATGCCGGCTCTGGTATCTCCAAATATTATACTTTACAGGGATACTGATTCCGTTCGATTGACGCTGTCCTAAAGACGCACGTTACTCCAATAAAAACGTCGATTCATGCTTGCGCAGTTTGGCTACTGATTTCGATCAGTCAGTGACAACAGGAAGAATAGTAGAATGACTCACTATAATTGGGATAGGGGTCAAGGATACAAATTATAGGTGTACGTGCAGTCACTGCGCGTGGGTTATTCGCAATAGCTATGTGGAGAACCCCGCAGGACTTATCAGACGTGTCGGTGAAGAGTTCGGTAGATTAGATGGTGTAGCAATGATCCATAGCATTTCACGAACAGGCGCCTGAATTGGTCGCCGCTATGGAAAAAGGTCAACAATTCGATTGATCGGCTGAACCAGAGCCTGGCGCGCATGATTAAAGCGCTCATTGATTCTGCCGGTTGGCCAAACAGTTTTTAAGCAGCATTCCGAGACTTAGAGTGTTATCGTTCTAAAGTTCGCACCGTCCCGGTCGATAGCTTAGAGTACGAATGGGCTCTATCTCCTCATAACAACATTTGCGACGTTCAGTGTTAGCGTTTCCCCTTGCCAAAACTATAAATACTGCAGGTGAAGTCATGAATATTAAGCAGAAGCTGACTTGGGCGTTCGCAGTTATCGCGTGCGTCCCGGTCATCTTGGTCGCCGTTTTGGTGGTGCTGAATCTGCGAGAGGGGGCCTTGGCCAATTTCCTCGACAGCAGCGGTCGTGAGATCCACCAGATCGACAATGGCATGAAGCAGTTTTTCGATGGCATCAGCCAAAACGTTGACTACATAGCCAAGGACCCTCGCGTCGTCGCGGCCAAAGATCTCAAGAGCTACGCTGGCGCCCAAGCGGCACAAATCCCCCTTACTCAGACCAACAGAGAGCTGCTTGCGATATTCGAGCAATTCGCCAAGAGCCATCCGAGTACCGCTTACCTGTCCCTGGGTCTGAGTGACGGCGGCTACGCTAGCTGGCCGGACGATACTAAACTGAACAACTATGATCCACGCGTACGTCCCTGGTACAAAGCGGCCATCGCCGCGTCAGGCACCAGCGTGCGCACCGGTGCCTACTATTGGGCGCCGGACGATGTGACGCTGATCGGCACCGTGCATACTGTCGCCGACGTCGCCGGGAATATCTTGGGAGTGGTTGGCCTGGACGTGTCGCTCAAACAGCTCACTGAACTAGTGCGCAACATCAAGCTGGGCGACAGCGGCTATCTGATGCTGGTGGAAGCCAACGGTAACGTGCTGGTAGATCCCAGCGACGCCAAGCACAACTTCAAACCCCTGGCCGACCTGGGCCCCAACTATGCCGAACTATCCAAGCAAGGCGACGGCGTGAACCAGATCGAAATTGATGGCGTGCCCTACATGGCCAACGTGGTCAGTTCCGAAAACCTAGGTTGGCGCTTTATCGGCTTGATCAAGCGTGATGAAGTGATGGCCGACGTCACCCGCCTGACTTGGTTGATCACCGCCATTGCAGCGGCATTGGCATTGGTGTTCGCGATAGTAGGCGCCAGCTTTGCGAATGTTATCGTGCGTCCGATTCGCGGCGTGGCCGACGGTCTGCAAGAAATCGCGGAAGGAGAAGGTGACCTGACGCGCCAACTCAAGGTGCAGGGCAAGGACGAAACGGCCAGCTTGGCGGGCTGGTTCAACCAGTTTTTGGGCATGATCGCACAATTGGTGCAGCGCATCGGCAACGCCTCATCTGACCTACAGACCGCCGCCGCCGACACTAGCGAAGTGGCCAACAACATGAACCAAGCTGCAGGTCGCCAGCGTGAAGCTGTGGAGCTGGTGAGCACTGCGTTCAACGAAATGGTCGCTACTGCCAACGAAGTCGCACGTTCTTGCAGTGCCGCCGCGACTAGTGCCGACGAAGGCTACCGTGACGTACATGACGGTCAGCAGCACATCGGCGAAGCCACCAGCAGCGTGCTCAAACTCAGCGAAGACCTGCAAAAGTCGACCCAGACCATGCAGTTACTGGAGCAGGACAGCAAGAACATCAACACCATTCTCGACACCATACGCTCGATTGCCGAGCAGACCAATTTGCTGGCTCTCAACGCAGCGATTGAAGCGGCGCGCGCCGGCGATCAAGGCCGAGGCTTCGCCGTTGTCGCCGACGAAGTCCGAGCCCTGGCTCGTCGTACAGCCGACTCCACCGGCGAGATCGACAGCTTGCTGGGCAATCTCGCCCGGCGCACACAGGAGGTCACGCAGCAGATGCAAGGCAGCCTGAAAGTGTCCCAAGCCAGCGTGGAACGCATCCAGCAGGCACGTGACAGCTTCGACAAGATCCGTGGCTCGGTGGACTTGATCCGCGACCAAAATACCCAAATTGCCACTGCCGCAGAGGAGCAGCACCAAGTGGCCGAAGAGATCAATCGGCACATTGCGCAGATCCATGCCGACGCCCAACTGGTCGAAGGCTTTGCCCAGACCTCACAGACCGGCTCGGGTCGACTGATAGAAATTTCTGGTCAGCTCAAAGGACTGGTGGGTCGTTTCAAATATTAATATCCCGACCCGATGAAGCGGTGAGCTCTCAACGCTTCACTCGGCCGATCTATACCCAGCGTCCTGCCCCCCCGGGGTGGTTCCGTAAGCGAACAGCCAACACACCTTCCGAGCACCCAAATTAAGGGCGATGGTGTCCGCCTATTTTTGCGGACGCGATAGCCCTTAATGCGCCAACGAAACTCTTACCCCAAACAGTTCAAAGCCCAGGTCGTCCAGGAATGCCTGCAACCCGGTGCTTCCATATCCAGTGTTGCCATCAGCGACGGCATCAACGCCAACGTGATCTGAAAGTGGATTCCGCCTTACCGGGATAAAACACCCGCAACACTGCCGGCGTTCGTTCCGGTAAAAAACGCACCGAAAAGGCCGAGTGAAACCCCTGCGATCGTCGAACTAACTTGTGGCGAGCATGATGTGTATGCCTAGGCGGAAATAAACAACTGGAGTCGATGGCTTCGCAGCTGACAGGCCTTGTCGCAGCCGCCGCGGTGGGTGGAGATCTGTCGAAGGGTGCAGAGATTGCGCAGTACGCGACTGCTTACAACCGACAGCTGCATTACGAAGAGCAGAAATGGCTCGAAGAAAACGCCAAAGCGTTCGCACGAGATCAGGGCATAACTGAGCAGTTGGCGATGGAACGCCTTAGCCAACAGGCGCTGAAGAACACCGATTATCTTTGGCGATCGGTTTTGAGCGATGGCGATGACGGTGAACATTCCGCCACCCAGTATTCCATAGCTGCTTCGGTGCGGAACTACCGCTAGCGTGGTAGGGATCGAGGATGGGCCGTGCTGGATCAGTCATTCCGTCATCCGGTCACGCCCTGAAAAAAACCAATGGCATTGAGCTACTACGGGTAAGATGCTGCGCTGGTGATCCAACCACGCTGTGCAGTCTCATTTGCTTTTGCTCGTCCAAATCGCCATCGCGACTCTGGGCTCTAAGAGCTGCTAAGAAGCTATTTAAATAACTATAGTTACGCAGGGGGAAATATGGGTGTAAAGGAAGACGTGGGAAGCGACGCAAATAAAGTCCCAGAGAACGGCGCGAGTAAGAAAGATAATAAAAAGCCAGAGGAAAATAGGCCTCCCTCCCCACCAGTAAATCTCACCGGGCTTCACGATTTCTTCGCATTGATTGTTGGGTACGGAATTATTTTGGTGGGTTTGTATGGGGTAATCTCTTTTACTACTCCTGCAGTATTTAATGTACTACTCGCTAATCTCTCGGGCACGCTCTGCATTATTTTGTTCGGGTTTGCGGTATTTTGTACGATTGTAAAAGCCGCTGAGCGTATTGCAGGCTCTTCATTTGTTGCGATTGATCGAAAGGCAAGGAGGGGAGCGAGTGCTTTTGGGGAGCAATTTAGCAAGCTTTCAGTAAGTTCTATTGCTAGAGGGGTTGTAGAACGATTGGGACTGCCGATTTCTCTCCTTCCAGCCGAAGTAAATGACACACTTGAACTCGTAAAGGGAGAGATACGGGAAGCAGCTGGAGAGTATAAAGTCGTAGAGCGCCAGAGAGTTTTAGGCACGGCTTTTGAAATGTATGTCTGCAGTGTAGTAGAAAGCTTGGATAAACATATCTCACTCACTGAAGAAAAAGGATCAAACCTGCTTGATAGAGGCTTGCTGTTCCTATTTGGGGGGATTCTATTTTATGTGGTAGCAATTGTAGCGTGGCAGGCTTGGGCGAAGTTTGGGCAGCCTAACGATACCGTCATGTATATTGGGATGATCGCTAGCTCGGTTGTGTTTTTGGTCTGTGAATTTTTAGCTGCTTGGTTCCTTAAACAGTACCGGCATTATGTGGACGCATCACTGGCGTGCTTGCGGGTTAAGTCTGTATATGACCGGTACTTACTTTCTTATTATGCCGTGAACGAAATGATGCCTGAGGGTGGCGGAATATCAGAAAAGCTCAATCGCGTACTCGAAGTGATCAAAGAGGACGTTATGTGGCCTGGGCATAAAGAGAATATGAGCAATGACTTTAATTACATGCTTGAGTCGATGAGCTCGGTTCACGCTTCGCTAGACAAATTTAAAGGATTATTCGAATCAAAAGCCAAATCCGCGGCCAGAGAGTAAATGATTGCTGAGAAGCCCTTCGCCAAACCATAAAACGTCGCTTAGACGGATAGGAGGTTACTATGGCGAAGGGGCTTTTCTCTCACTGAGCTACGTAACTAATCCCTATTTCACTATCGCTTTGCCCTCAGATAGGACGCAGCCTCCAAACGGGCTAACGCCTAATTGAGGATGGCCCCTTCAGCATCAGGCTGAAGGTTGCCTTCCGCATCCATTGGTAAGCACGGCCGCCCCGGAATATCTCCCCAAAGCTGCGGAAAATCAGCTTGGTCTCCACCGAACTGCATCACCGCTGCATAGGGCTTATTGCTGCCCACCAGCGCCGTGCTGTCTGTCGTTTGGGTGGAGCTCGAGGCAGCCAGCCCAGCAGCGCTGACTTGCAGTATTTTGCCCGGGCCAGTGGCCGGTTTTGGCTCGGCGTTCGGTGGTGACGTCGGAAAGCTCAGGCCACTAGAGGCGGCCCTCATGTTCGAAATTTCCTCGGTTTGGCTGGCGAGCTCGATGGCAAGGCTGTGCATCAGTGGCGTGCCTGGAGTTATCACAGGCACCTCCTGTGAGCGAAGGCAACATCCGTCTCGGCGTCCACTTCATCTGCACAGCGATAGAAACACATGCGTTCACAATAATGGTCTTCGTTCCATGACCTTGGATTTAGATCACACGTATACGATCTACCGGGCGTCCAGTACGAGGTGACGTTAGTTCAGCCTTTAAAAACTCGCCATAGGCCTGCGAAATTAATGGCCATTATGCTCAGTCTGACTCTCTTGCGCGCAGCTGACTCTCAAAGCCTTGCCCTAGAACCCTCCGTTCACGTGCTGAGTCGCCTCAAGCGTCATTGGTAATTTGATGGCAAATAGCTTGCAGAGTTTTGAGGGCAACCTACGCTGGGGTAGCCAGCCCGTTTATAAATGACCGGCAGGCTCCGAACGGGCGACTAAATCACCCTAGCTCGATCACTCGACGACCCGGATTGCGTGGAGATTCCACCGGAGGATACTTGCGATGCCTGTTCAGCCTGCAATAGCGAATCCCGACCACTATCTCGTGTCCGCCAACGGCCTTCTTGGCCAGGCGCCGCGAAGCCCGATCGACGCGGTGCAGAAAATACTATCCCAAGCCACCGCTGAAAATCCTGAAAATGGCTTGGTGATCCACTTCCATGGCGGCCTGAATGCGCGGCAATATGCCTTGGACAACATCGTTTTTCCTTTAGCAAAAACCTACGCGGATGCCGGTAGCTATCCGTTGTTCTTCGTCTGGGAGTCGGGCTTCACTGAGGCTATTTTGAACAACAAGGATGACCTGTTGCGGGATCCGGCCTTTCGTGAATTGGTGAAAAAGGTTTCCGAGTGGGTGTTGAGCAAGACGGCCATTGGCGGCATTTTCCGTTTCAAGGGCGCTGATGGTATTCAGGTCGAAGACATCGACCGCTTCCGAGAGGATTATGAGCAGTGGTTCGCAGGCGCTGATGAGCAGACGAGCCCGCCCGGAGAGAGTTCGAGCGATCTGGTAGCGCGGGAAGCGAAAACCAGGGCCGGCACGCTCAAGGAGGACCAGCTCGCTCAAGAAATCGAACAGTCTCTGGATGGCGACCCAGCCTTCAAGCGTGCCCTGGCGGAAGCTTATAACGCTTCGGTTCCGCCAGCCGATATCGTTACGAAAGGGATCGGAACCCGTAAGCCTGCCGAGATTCTGTTGCTGAGCGAGGCGGCGCTGAACGAAATGTTCCCGGCCGAAAACGGCCTCAATACGCGCGGCGTGTTCACATGGCTCGGTGTGGCCAAGTTCGTCGCCAAGTTGGTGATCACGATTGCCGGGCGCTACAGGGACGGCACCGATCATGGACTCCATTGCACTGTGGTGGAGGAGGTGCTGCGAAGCGCCTACGGCGATCTCATCGGCTCTGCCATCTGGAATCAAATGAAGACGGACACGCTGGACAGCTTTGCCGATGTTCCCGGAAGTTGTGGTCTGGCGGTGGTGAGAGAACTGAAGGCGCTGGAGGATGCCGGTAAGCGCTTCCGCAAGCTGACCTTGGTAGGGCATAGCACTGGCGCCATTTACATTTGCAACTTCCTGGACGTCGCTAAAAGTCTGGGGCTGAAGACGCCGATCCAAGTGGTGTTCTTGGCCCCAGCGGTGACTTGCGAGCGTTTCGCCAAGGCCATCGATACCCATCAGAACCTGGGGCTGAAGGATTTCCGCATGTTCGCCATGCGAGATACGCTGGAAACCCAGGATCGGATGGTCGCGCCACTTTATACCCGCAGTTTGCTGTACTTCGTTTCAGGTCTTTTGGAAGGTCGGGTGGATGAGACCGGTAACTGGAGCAGTATCAAAGGTATGCCGTTGGTTGGCATGGAACGCTTCTACGGAGGTTCGATTTATGCGCAGGCCACCGATGTAGCGAAGGTGAGGGCTTTCCTTGACGCCGTGCCTCGGCGAATAGTTTGGTCCTCAGTCAGTGGCGCTGGGAATGGTTTGAACTGCAATGCTGCGAAGCACGGAGACTTCGACAACGACCCTTCAACTTTGCAATCGGTCCAAGCCATCATCAGACAGTGAGTTCCGACCATGGCTGAGCACGATTACGCGATCCTTGTTGGCATTTCCCGCTACCGGGATGCAGGCAAGTTTCCGATGCTGGAAGGTCCGTTGAACGATGTGGAACTCATCCGGGAGTGGCTGATTTCTCCGCTGGGCGGGGCGGTTCCGTCCGCGCAAATCTTCTCACTGATTACTCCCGAGCTGGCTGTCTCGGAGGAATGGAGTCCCAACCGAGAATCCTTTGCCAAGCGCTTCAATGCGATTGCCCTTGATCAAACTACCGGGGACTTCGTTCGCCGGGAAGGGCGGCTCTATCTCTATTTCTCGGGCCATGGTTTTTCCAAGTTGACCGATCAGACAACTCGAGCGGCCTTGTATAGCGCCGACAATTTGGGGATGTTTCAGAGCAACATCGCCGGAACTCTTTATGCCGAAGCGGCCAAGCGGGCACGTCTGTTCCGTGAAGTGGTCCTGATCATGGATTGCTGCCGGGATACCGAAAGCAACGTGGATTACAGCTCGCCTGACCTAAACCTTTTCGAGCACGCTAATACGGAGGGTGTGCGGGTGTTCTCCATGTACGCCGCGCCGAAACGGGGCAAGGCGCAGGAGCGTGAGTTATCCGACAGCAATGGCAAGATAGTTGGCCTGATGACCAATGCTTTGCTACGTGCGCTGCAGGAAGCCCCTTGCGACATTGTTGGCCGGGTGCCAGGAAAGGTCCTGATGCAGTACATCGGCATGAACTGGCAGACTTGGTACCCTGAGCAGGCGCCCCCCGAGCCCCGCATTATCCCTCCGGATAATGAAGATATATTCTTTCAATCTGGTCAGGCGCTGGCGATTCAGCGCTTTCTGCTGCCCGCCGCCTCGTTGGAAAAAATCCCGCTGCGACTGACGTCGATTTCGCTTAACGCCGCGGGGATCCTGGATGGCGATGCCATCGTCTGGCAGGACGCCAATTTGAGCTGGAGGGTAAAGCTCGACGTAAGTATCTTAGGTGATGGACGCCGCGAGTTCTGTTTGGCGTTGCCAATACGAGATCATGAGCTGTTTTCGGCTACCTCTCGCTGTACTTTCGTTCCGGGAGAACAAGATGCCGTCATCATCTGATCACGCACGATTAGCCTACAGCGAAACAAGCAGCGAGCTGTTTGATCAGAGCCTGTTCGTCTCGGTCAAAGTTCCAGCCACCTTCGCGACAGAGGATGGGGCTGCAGAGCTCTATCTGGTAGATAGTACCTATGCTCTGATTGCTCAAGGTGTCGGCAGGCTCGATGTCGATCTGGTCCCTGGCCAATACTACGTGCGACAGCGGGTAGGGGATACGGAAAACATGCAGGTGTGCCAGGTCTTGGCCGAGCAATCTAACAACTTCAGCCTACTGCGACTAGATTTTGCCACACCGATTCCGCTACCTGATTCTACCTTGGCCAAAGGCACCGGGCTGGAACACCGCCTGCTGGATACCCAGAAGGGTAACTTCCACCTGTTGCTCTGGGCACCGATATCAGGACCAGTACCTGCCAGCACCCTAAAACAGGCCTTGGAGTCATTGAGTCTGGAAACCTTCGATGGGCAATTGCACGTCGACCTAGCGGCTGAGATTAATGAGCAAAGTGTGTGGGTTACCCTCAATCTCCAGCCTGGCAACTATGTACTTGTACAAAGGATGACACCGGGCAGCCAACGTTGTCTGCCGCTACGTGTCTCGGCGGGGATGGTGACCTCGGTCTACCTTGTGCTGCTGCGGGATGACTGTGGTCGGGAGATTCCCCTGAACCTCCTGCATGCGGCAATAACGTTGCTCCCTTCATCGATGAGCTCGAGTGATATGGTCGGCTCGTTGCGCCGTCTCGAAGCTGCTCGGAAGGCATTGGCGTTGGGACGGCATATATCCGGATGGTCCGCTTGGAACATGGCCGCTGGTGCCAAGAACCCATTGCTAGTCTTGATCGATGATGATCTAGCGGGTGTTTCGGTGCTTTTCGACGATGTTCTAGGGGACGCCGAACTGATGGCGCTCAATATTGCTAGCGGGCTGCCGCTGCCTCACGTACTGACTGGGCCACCATTATTACGTCGGAGCTGGAGCCGGTTGCTACAGATGCCATCCGGAAATGCCGCGCTGCTTGCGCTGTTTCCCTTCGACTATAAGGTTGAAGACTCAAATGCCTGGTTCATATGGCGCGAAGCGCCAGGAGCGCGGACGCCCCAGGCACCAATCAAATCGGTTGCTACCGGCAAAACGGCTCCGGGCATCTTTAGCATCCTGGCGGGGTTAGTGTCGGTTTTTTCCAGACGTTACAAATTCGACAAACAACCTGAGCCAGATGATGTAGCGGGGGACGCTCCGACCTACGAGGATCTGGTTCAGTTGTTCACCGGGCTGATTGAAAGCCCGATGGCTCGTGATCTGCTAAGAAAGACCTATCGGACGTTGGAAAGTCAGGTCGAAGGAGAAAAAGACCCTGCGGTGCAACGCATGTTCAGCACGTTGGAAACCATGACGGATAAAACATTGCTGAAAGCGATGGGGGCCGAAAATTTGGTCCGCTCAGCGTTGAATAGCCTCGATCTGCCCAAGGAGCGCTGCGTTGAACATGCCCGATCACTTTTTTGGCTATTGCAGCAGCAACTGAGTGAGGAGGACCGCAAATTTACTGCCGAGTTAATCGGAGCGGCGGGGCACTGGCTTTGGAGGCGATCCACCGCAGGATGACCTACCAGACCAGTTGGACCGCTTGGATTGACGGCCAGCTTGACTACCGGAACACTCTGTTCGCGTCTGACGTGATAGCGCGATACGTTGCGGATAATCCGGCCACTATCCACCGCGCCATTTAGTACGAGCGGACATTATGGAGGTGAGTTTGGTCGTCTGTTAGCCCAACGGTAGCAGTGCATTTCCTATGCTGTGTGTTCGCATCCGCAATTAGACGAGTCCCAGAGAGGTCAAGAATATAATCGTTCGTCCAAGGGCGATCATCCGTACTGGCATCTCGTGTTAGTTTTAGAGGAAGGCTGAAACTTCCTTATGTGGGATATATATCCGAGCGGCCATTGATCCCGAGCAGGAGAGGGCGCCAGGACGTCTTTTCATGGTCGACCAGCCAGAAAAGCTGCCTGCAGCGGCCGATTCTTCGGTTGTGAAAAGTTGACTGGAGCTGGGAGGACGTTTTTTCCGCTGGTAATCTTTCGTTGATCCTGCGCCATTGCCACCGCGGGTTTGATGATCGCTTGTCTGATTGGCTATGGCTAGAATCCAATAACGTACCCTGGAAGCATTCGTTCTTGGCTCTTGATGCCCCCAAAAAACAAGTCCAGAATCAAGTCTTTTCCTGCTTCGTCATGAAAAGAAACCCCTTATATTTCAATGAGTCGGACACCAGATACGAGTCTCGTTTCCCGCTCCAAATATAGATCTACAGACTTCCACTGGCATCTGTAGGTCGTTGAAAAGAGGAGCTGCGGCTCCTTTTTTCATTCCAGCAAACGCCACGGAAATCCACCGACAGCCAGCGTTTTTGAGGCCAAAATTGAGGCCAAAGAATACGGGTGCCGCCGGTGCCGAGTTGTTGCTGGGGTTGGATCGGGATGACCAGCAGCATTGAGCCCAAGTCTCACGACTTAGGCGTTTGATGATGGCACTCTCTGATCTGGCTGTGCGGCAAGCCAAGGCCGCCGAGAAAACCTACAGCATCCCCGAAACTGACGGCCTAGGCCTGGTGGTCACACCCTCCGGTGGCAAGTCGTGGCATCTGCGCTACTACTGGCTCGGCAAGCAAAAGCGCATCTCCTTGGGCACCTATCCTGAGATTGGTCTGCGTGAAGCACGCACCTTGCGTGATGAAGCCCGGGCTCTCCTCGCGAAGGGTATTAATACCCATGCTGACCGCAAATATAAGTGACACAGCTGCGGCTGTGAACAACATCCTGGGCAAGTGAGCAGGCAAGTAAGCTAGGCTGCTCGCACGACAGGCCGTCGGTATTCGACGGCCTGAAAACAAAGGCGCTATCAATGTCGAAGAGTTTGCTGTTGGCCTGGACCCATTCCTTGTGCGTGCTTGCTGCCTTGAGCGGCGCGGCCACCATGGCAGTTGCTGCCACGCCTGAAAAAACCGCTACGGCGGCATCGGACACGCAATCGGTGTCCCTGGCAGGCGGCAAGCTGAAGTTCGTGCTGAAAGGCGTCGAGGCCCGTACCTTGAACAGCGAGAACGGCGGCACGATGTACTTCGATCCGAAAAGTGAGCGGGCCATCATCGTTACTGAAGGTCCGGCGCTGACTGCGGGCACCACCCCGGACGCTGCGTTTCGCCTTGCCGTGGATACCTTGAAGGAAAAGCAGCAGGCCGCGTCACCCAACTTTCGCATGACTAGCGAGAAGACCATTCAGGTGAACGGCTTGAAGATGTACCGCCTGGACGGCACCGACGATTTCAACGGCCTGAAACTACTGGTGGCCTCGTTGATGACGATGAACGATCAGAAGATCACCGTCATCGAGGTGATGTCCAGCGTAAACGACCCGGCCAGCCATACCGCTGCGTTGAAGAACATTCTGGGCAAGTAAACCGCAGGTTTCCGGATAGTAGGCTGTCGGCTCCCGACGGTCTGTCCATCACAAGGAGCCCGCACGATCTCGTGCGCAAAGCTTGCCCAACTCGGTGTCGTGCTCCCCGCCCCGGGCGGCGACTATGTACCCGACGTAGTGCGCCGCGGGATGGCCTACGCCAGTGGCCAGCTGTTGCGCGAAGGCAATCTCACGATCACCGGTCCGGTGACATCCGCCACCTCACAAAATAGCTTTGCCTGCACGCGCTGATCGGATTTCTGGTTCTAAAGGGAAGCTCCACGATTTGGCTCGAGCACACTTACGCTATAGCTTCGATGCGAAGCTACATTTTAAGCTGCGGACAGCCCCCTCGTACTTCTTGTTGAGTTGCCGCAGTGTGTGATGAATAGGGTGCTTATCCAAGGTTTCAAGGTCACTACATCTACTCTTACGATCGGCAAAGCATTTGATTCCTCCACATTGAAGACTCCTTAGTCAGACGATAGGAATTGATGCATGCCTCGTTTCCCACTCCACCTCCTAATTCCTTGCGCTGTATCCTCAATCTGAGGTCACGTGCGCAGCGTTTTGCCGCAACTGGTCTAAGTAGTTCGCCCATTGTTGAGCCGCCTCCCGGCGTTGCACTAGTAATTGCGCGCGGGCATACACAGCCCCCAACGCACCTGGCATCCGGTGGGATAAGGACAATTCGAGCACGATTGGATCTATACCCAAATGCTCATGCGCAATGGTCCTGTAGGTCGCGCGAAAGCCGTGGGCAGTGATGTCGTACTCCGGCCAAATACGCTGAAAGGACTTAAGCATTGAGGTTGGATTAATGGGACGACCCGGGTAAACCGGCGAGACGAAAACCCAACCCTTGCCCTCTGCATTCACCACGCGGGTTTTGAGTAGTTCGCGTAATAGGACCAACGCTTGCTCAGGCAACGGCACAATGTGTTTGCTCTTGTCCAGATGCTTGGTCTTGCTCACCACATAACGCCAATCGGCACCCAACAAGTCGACGTCTTCCCAGCGCATCTGCACCAGTTCGCCAGGGCGTACCGGCAACATGACAAGCAGACGCATCGCGGTGGCAACGCTACCGTCGTTGACGTCATCCAGGCGTAGAAGAAACCTGCCTAGGTCGGCAGGTCTTTCGATCGCCGGGTTGCTGGTCACGACATGGCGAATTTTTAGCTCCTCGATGTTACTGAGCGCCACGTTGCGCTCCACCCAGCCTCGCCCTTCGGCAAAACCCAGGACAGCACGGATGATCGTGCGCACGCGCCGGGCCATGGCCATGATGCGCTTGCGGCGCAGCTCGGTGATTATGGTGGTGATGTGCTCTAGCTTGATCTCGCTGACCGGCTTATTACCGATGGCAGGCAAAATGTGGTTATTCAGCGCGCCACTAAACCCCGCGATGGATTTGGTCACCAGTTCGGCAGACTTAAATGCCAACCATTGCTCGGCCACGTACGCGAAGGTGCGCTCTTCATTGAGCAACTGCGCCTCGATTTTGGCGGTCTTGGCCTTGAGCGGAGCGGTGTGGCTAGCCACGTCGCGGCGTGCGCCGCGGGCAATGTCGCGCGCCTCCTTGAGACCAATGTCGGGGTAAGCGCCGATGGAGAAGCGGTTTTCCTTGCCATGCAGCCGATACTTCAATCGCCAAACCTTGGAAGGGGATTTGCCGACCTTGCTCGACGCCCTTACCTCCAAGTAGAGGCCAGGGACTTCGCCATCGGCGTGTTTGCCGGGTTCGGTCAGTGAGCGGATCAAGGCATCGCTGAGTTTTCGTTTGAAGACAACCGTATTGTCTGGGGGCATCGGTGGGGGCATCCTTTTTAAGGAACCGAAATTTGCCCCCAATTATGCCCCCATGAGCCGTGGAATCCATTGGATTTAGACAGACGGCAGCGGACTTAAATTGCTAGTAACTCGTTGTTATAAAACGGTTTTATGGAATTTAGTGGAATTCTATTACAGGCTATCGGGGTCCCCAAAAAACATCTGAATCCGCGACCTCAACCACCGCTCCCCCGGATCATTGTCCTGCGACCCACGCCACGCCATGTGCAATTCGAACGTGCGCACCGGCAATGGCGGTTCTTCTGCACGCAAGCCTCCCGCGGCCGTCAGTGCTTCGGCCGCGTAGTCCGGCACGATGGCAACAATGTCGGTGCCTGCCAGCAACGTCCCCAGGCCGTTGAACTGCGGTACTGCGAGCACCACATGGCGCTTGCGGTCGAGCTTTTCCAACTCTTCATCGATAAACCCGCTCAAGTCGCCGGCGAACGACACCAGGGCGTGGGGGCGGGCGCAGAAGTCGTCGAGGCTCAGGGCGCCCGGCACGCTGTCGGCGCGCAGCAGTTTCGGCAGGCTGCGGCGCAGTACTTTGCGCTTGGCGTTGGCCGGCAGGTCGGCGGTGTAGCTGACGCCG
>Ga0065712_10067943_pt1 | contig 19826 bp, 25 predicted proteins | sample MisRhiReplicate1_FD_59099 | JGI IMG/M metagenome (GOLD analysis project Ga0065712, IMG submission 59099) | Miscanthus rhizosphere microbial communities from Kellogg Biological Station, MSU, sample Rhizosphere Soil Replicate 1: eDNA_1 v3... | ecosystem: Host-associated > Plants > Roots >...
GATATCGTCATCGTCGAGAAAGGCCAGATGGGTGCCTGTGGCCGCGCGGATCCCGACCATGCGCTCCAATGCGCCCCAGTTGTGACCCGCCGGGCAGGGCACCAGGCGCACGCGCGGATAGTCGCGCCGAACGGTCTCCGCCATCGGGCCGAGCTCGCCCACGACCAGCACTTCATCCGGCCGATGGAGAAACGGGACAACAGACTCGAGGGTTGCCCGTAACGTCTCGCGACCCGTTGAGGGCACGATCACCGAGAGACTAATGGCCTTCGCCATGTCCCCTATTTTACGTCTCGACCGTGTCCACGACGTGGAAGTAGCCCTGCGAGAGGCACGTTTTCAGGCCGGTGTCCGTCCGCCAGAGCGCATGCCGATAATCCCCGAAGAGTTGCGCCATTTCGGTGTCGCTGATGACCGTCTGCGCCCGTCCATTCGGCCCATCCACAATCGTGGTCGTGCCGGCGACCAGCGAGGGATCCGGGTCCCGATCGCGCCGTTTCACCTTGAAGCTCAAATGCCACGTGCTGATGTCAATCGTGGGGGCCAGGGCCGTCTGGCTTTCCCGAATCACCCAGTTGATTGTCCCGACTTCGCCTTTGCGGAATTCAAAGACGTTGAATGCCGTTGCCATGATTCCTCCTCCTCACCGTGATCCCACGACGTGCACGATCTCCCACACGCCGACGCCATCGTTCACCACCGCCGCTCCACTGAGATCGACCTCGAGTGGATCCCACACCGCGATACTGTCGACCGTGTTGCCAATCGACCCCATCACGTCGAACACATTCGACGGCCAGACGTCCGTGAACACCAGATACTCGAGCACCACGATCGCGCTGGGAATCACGTGCTCCGACACGGCCACAGAAATGACCAGCGGACCAACCGTGAGGGTGTCCTGAACGCGTACGGACTCGGCGGCGCTGCGGCCCGTGAAATCAATGCCGGCGTGCACGACCGTCGCAACCGTGACCGCTTCGCCGACGACGACATACAGCGGGCTGGTCCCGAGATCGGTCTCGGTCGGCGTGACGGTATCTGACGTCACCGCTACGTGAATCGGCGTGACGACCGCATTCACGCTGTCAGACGGACGAACCGCGTCGTTGACGTCGACGGTGCGATCGGTGACGCAGGTGACCGCATCACTGATCCGCACGGCGTCTGTCACCGTCACCCCGATCGGCGTGACGACGGTGGAGACCGCGCCATCACTCACCAGCACGGCGGAACTGACCGAGACCTCCACCGTGCCCACATCGCCGAGCGACGCCTGCGCACTGTCGGTGACGGTGACGGCTTCCGACACACTGACCAGCAGCCGATCGAGTTGTCTCGAGACCGGGCCATCCGCGACGGTAATGGCCTCGCTGACCGTGCGCGCCCACGCATCGAGGGCGACTTGGATCCCACTGTCATCAGGCCGCACCGATGAACTGAGCGCGACGAAAAACGCGTCGAGATTCGCCTGAATGCTGTCGGTCGGATGGACAACCTCCGACGCACTGGCAAGGACGACGTCGGTCAGCGCTTGCGCACTGTCCGTGATCCGGATCGCCTCGGAGACCGAGACAAAGAACGCATCGACGTTCGCCTGCGCCGGACCATCCGCGACCCGCACGGCCGAACTGAGGGTGACGAAATAGGCGTCGACGTTCGCCTGCGCCGGCCCCTCAGTGACGAGGACCGCTTCGCTGAGGCTGACCAGCAGCGGGTTGAGCGATGTCTGCGGCGCACCGTCGGCCACCCGCACGGCCTCGCTCGCGACCCGATTCCACGCATCGAGTAGCACGTCGAGCGGTCCATCGCTCACGAGGACCGACGAACTCAAGGTGACGAGGATCGGATTGAGCGCCGTCTGGACACTACTGTCCGCCGGGTGCACGACCTCGGTCGCACTCGCGAAGACCACATCGGTCAGCGCTTGCGCGGTATCCGTAATCTGAACCGCGTCACTGACCGAGACGAAGTACGCGTCGACGTTCGCGTTCGCGGGCCCGTCGGCGATTCGAACGGCGTCGCTCAGGGCGACGAAGAACGCATCGAGATTCGCTGCCGCTGGACCATCGGCGATCCGGACGGCCTCACTCGCCGTCGCGAACAGCACATTGAGATTCGCGTTCGCCGGGCCATCCGCGATCCGGACCGCCTCAGACGCCGTGACGAACAGAATATCGAGGTTCGCGTTGGGGTTGTCCGAGACACGGACCGATTCGTCGCTGATGGTGACGAGGAGCGGATTCAGCCAGGTCTGGACGCTTTCAGCGACCCGAACGGCGTCACTGACCGAGACGTAGAAGGCATCAAGATTGGCGGTCGCGGGGCCATCCGTAATCCGGACGGCGTCGCTCGCGGTCGCGAGCACGGGCGTGACGCTCGCCACCACGACGTCTGCGACCCGCACCGCCTCCGCGAGGGCGACGAAGAACACGTCGAGATTCGCCGCGACCGGTCCATCGGCCACACGGATCGCGTCCGTGAGCGCCACGAAATACGCATCGACGTTGGCCTGAACGGGCCCATCCGCAACCTTGACCGCCTCACTCGTCGTGAGGAGAAGCGGGTTGAGCGTCGTGCTGACGGAACCATCCGCGACCCGGACCGCCTCCGTGACCGCGACGAAATAGGCGTCGAGATTGGCGTTGGCAGGTCCGTCGGCGACGAGGACGGCGTCGGTCGCCGAACGGAAGAGCACATCGAGATTCGCCTGAACCGTCTCGGCTGGCCGTACCGCCTCACTGACGGAGGCGAACAGCACATCCAGATTCGCGTTCGCGGGGCCATCCGCGACATTGATGGCCTCGCTAACCGACACGAACCACGCATCGACATTCGCGCTGACGGGCCCATCGGCCACGCGCACGGCCTCGGACGCCGAGGCGGAGACGTCCGTGGTCGGGAGGGTGGCTTGGGGGGCCCCCTCACGCACGATCGGCCCGGTCTTCCGGTACCCGCCGCTGGCCGCGACCTTCACCGCTTCGGCCGTCGTGTCGATGCTCAGCGTGGGAATCAGCGTGACCGGGGCACTGTCAACCGGTTTGGCGGTGTCCGGGCCGGCCGTCGCCGAGGGTTGCGCAGGGTCCAGCGCAATGAGGACGCTCACCCACGGGTCCGTGACCGACGTCGCAGCCGATCCCGCGCCGGACGATCCGGTGGCAATCAACTTGTCGTAGACGCTGACTTGGGCGTCGTTGCCGGCGTTCGTGCCGGCATTCATGCGAACGGTGACACCCGTGCCGCTCCCCGCCAGCGTGGCCGACGTGGTGTCTTCGTTATCGCCTCGGCCGCAGCACCCGAGGACCATCGCGTTGTCGGCGGCGGGATCGATGGCCGCCGCCGTCATCGGCGAGCCGGTGCCATTCGAGGCGGTGCCGACGGTATCGATCGGCGTGACCGGGTCGACGCCGGAATAGATCACCATCCCGGCGCTGTTGGACGCGTTAGTGGTCGACCCCGCGATCGTGGTGGTCGCCGAGCCTTCGCCGCCCGCTAGAACTTTGTAAAAGAGATAGAGCTTTTCGGTGCCGGCCCCGAACGGGGAACCGGTGACGATCGTCCAGTTGGCCGGCGTCGTCGCCGTGCCCTGGTCGAGATACAGAACGATCAGCGCGAGATGGTTAGCGGTGGGGGTATAGCCGGCGGGAAAGGTGACAATGAGGTCGCCATTGCCCGTGGTGCCTGGCGCAGCAGTGTTACTGGCGGCTTCAGCAGCGACAAAGGCAATGGCCATTCGTTAGCGTCCTTCCGGGGGCGGCCCGGAGCCTGTTTGTTCGATGGTGGCGTCTGCCGATTGCGCCGTCGGAGATTCACCTTCAGGCGCCGCCGTCGCCACACTCGCCTGTGCCGGCGCCGGTTCGGGCGGATCGGGCGTCGTAATTAACTGAATTTGCGGCGTGGAGTCGCCAACTGACACCTTGGCATCGAGAGCCATCAGTAAATCACTCCGTTCGCAATTTCTGGTTCATCCAGCCTGATATTCCACGTGTAAGCCGCTGCTGCCGCCGACGCCACCAGCAGTGAGACCCCCACTTGCCCCCACGGTGGAAAGGCGGCTGGCGTGGGGTGGGTCCACGTCATCGTGACGGACGTCCCGGTCGCCGCGAAATCAGAGTGCCCACTGGCGATGGAGTTGTTCGTGGTGTTGATCCCCGCCGCGATATAACTCTGACTGGCGCCTTTTCCGGGCGAGCCGGTCGTATTCTGCTGTAAGTCAAAGACGCACGAATCAACGGCCATCTCCCCATTCGTCGTCGTCACGGTCAGTGATCCGTCGGTGCCGGCCAAACCCGTCGACGTCTGCGGACTGGCGGCGTTGAAGATCGTTGATTGATCAACGCCCGTATACGACGCCGACCCGCCTTCGCCGCCATGTGACCCACTCCAACTGACGCGGATCGTCTTGGCGCCGCTCGGGGTCGGCGCGACGACGTACCAGATTTCCGCCCGCGTATTCCCTTGCGCGACGCTCCCTTTCAGCGTGAGGGCCAGATTGGAGGCGCCATCATCCCAGGTCACCCCGGTCGAATTCGCCGCCGCCGATTGCGCGCACGACACGATGAGAATACTGTTCGTCAAACTGGCGCCGAGTGTATGCGTCCAGCTCACCGATGTCGTCCCGGTCGAACTGGCCGCCAGGGTCTGGGCGCCGGTCTGTCGTGCATCGACTGCGATCGCCATCTCAGCTTAAGTTAATCGACACACTGGTTGTCAGACTGCCGCCGGCAATGACCGCGTTCACCCGCAACCGCCGCTGATTCACCGTCGGCCCGGGCAGGGACGTCGCCAGCGTGGCCGCCAGATACGGATTGCCGAACTTGTCCAATCCACCACCTTCAGCCGTGAAGCCGACCGGAAACGGATCGACGTCCGGATGCGGGCTGTTCCACGTCTGCCCGTTGTCGAACGAGATGTCCACGTGCATGTCGAGCGTCACGGCCGGATCGGTCCACGCGCTTTTGTCGAAGACGACCTGCACCTTCGTCAAGCCTTGCTGCACATTGAACGGCCCGAAGGCATACGTGCCGGCCGCAAACGTCTGGGTCGGCACCACCACGGCCATTTAATTAATCACGCCGCTGATCAGCGTCGGTTCGCGCACGATGATGTTGAGGGCCGCCGGCGGGGCCGTGATCGTGCCTGCTTTGAACGCCGCGCCATAACTGAGATAGCGGCCGAGCGACCGATTCGCGAGAAACTGCCACGTCACCGTCTTCGCGCTGGTGCTCGTATTCAGGACATGCGCCCATCCGCCGTTTTGATCCAGATTCTCCGGCCCGTCGAGGATCGTGTTGTCGGTCAGAAACTGGTCGTCATACGAGGAATCGCACACGATGCCCGTGACCCCGGTCGCATTCGACGTGGTGTTGTACTCCTGCTGTTGGGTATAGAAGATCAGACCCCCGCTCGTCGTGGGCGTCACCGTGGCCCCGGCGCGCGACGTCACCCCCGTGGCCCCCCCCTGCGGCGTCCCGATATCCCCGCTCGTCGACCCATTCGCATCATAGACGCCCGAGGTCGCCGCATTGATGACATCGTAGAGGAGCACCGTGCCGTCGCCAGTGTTATTCGCAAAATCGATCGTCAGGGACACGTCATCGCCCACGGTGGGATTCTGGACGTAGAAGATATTCGCGGTATGGACCGCATCGGTGGCGTTCGTATTCCCCGCCTTCGTCCAGGTGTTGCTCTTGTTGTCCGTGATCCCCACGACGGAGCCGTTCGTGCCGAACGTGCACACCGCAATCAACAGGTTGCCGCTGCAGGGAAATTTCACGAGGCTGCGCGGATCGGTGTAGCCCGGGCCACCCTGGGCGGTCGCGAAATAGCTCTGATGGAAGATGCGAATCGGCCGCATCACCGCCGGCCCATCAGATCCGCGCGCGCCCCCGAGGAGCGCCACCGACACGGATTCATAATCCGTGGCCGTGCCCGCCGTCATGCGGGGCGTAAACCCGGCCGTGGCGTTGTAGACGCCACCTTGTGACAACGTCGGGTGATCATGCGTATTGTCGGCCCCGAGCATGGCCCACGCGATCTGCGCGGGTTGGCCGCTGCCACCCGCCGTGAAGCTGAGCGTCGTATTCACCTGTGTGACGAATTGAAAGACGTAATCGCCGCTCGCCGTGAACGTCAAGGCGCCGCCGTCCAGCGTCGTCACCACTGGGCTGCTCGAGCCCGAAGCGAAACTATCGACGGCATACACATTGGTGAATTCCGCCACGAGGACACTCTTATACGGACCAGAATTGCTGGTGCTGAACGTATGCGCCACGGTGACATCGCGCGTGCCGGCCACGACGTTGACGGCCACGGCCACGCCCACCTGTTGCGTATTGATCGGGGCGACCGCCAATTTGCGATAGACGTTGCCGCCGTCATCCGCAATGGTCGCGGTCGGCGCGTCCGAATTATCGAGTTGCCATGCGACCACGATGGCATTGCCGGCCTGTGCGGGTTCGGGCAGGCGGAGATGATACGTCGATGTCCCCGTCGTCCAGCCCAGCGTGTTCGATCCATGGGCAATCTGCACCAGCGCCGGAATGGCGTAGACCGGTGCCGCCGCCACGACTTCAAAGACCACCGACGCCCACCCCGTGCTCGTATTGCCCGCGACGTTGGTCGATGGCCACGTCCGCTTCCCGGCTTCGGAGTCCGACGCGACGAGGCGCGTCACATTGGTCTCGAGCGTCATCCCCGAGGGTGCGGCCGCACTCGCCGTCGTCCGGTTCCCGCCGAAGCCGACGACCCAACTATTGCCGTCCGGCACATTCAGCGCCAGCGCCGAATAGATAATCGTCACGCCGGTCCCGTTCGTCGCGACGCACGCGCCGAGACTCGGCGATCCGATACTCCGGAAGATGATCACCGCGACGTCGGTGGCACTCGTCCACGTGCCTGACCCGGTTTCCGTGCCGTTGGAGACCTTGTAGCCGACGCGCATGGCATTGGTATTCCCGCTGGTCGTGCCGCCGGTCGGCGTCGTGTAGCCCGCCACCAAGGTCGGAATCGTGGTCGAGGCGTTGTTGTAGGCCCCGACGACGATCAGGTCACCGGACTGCGGCGTCGAGAACGCCAGCGAGCTCGCAGCAGCCGACGCCTGGGTCACGCGCGTCATGGCCAGATCCCGTTAATCGCCCGGTAGCCCGCTGGAAAATTCGTCGCGGTATTGGACTGCGTGAAGTTCGTGGGATCACACCACGGCCACGGCAGACTCCCCCACCACGACGGCGCACTGCTGTACAGATAACTCGTCACGATGGCCGTGCCGCCCGGGAGTGCTTCACTGGCGGGGATCGCATCGTTGACCGTGTTGTAGTTCCAGAGCCGCGTGGCAGTGCCAGCCGAGGTGCCCAAGGCATAAATCGCCGTGCTTCCCTGCACGCCGCCGCTGTACACCGTCTGCAATCCGTCCTCGCCTAACACGTTGCCGACGATGACCAGATTCGCGTCGTGTCCAGGCCCACCAGCCGGATCCGTCGACGAAAAGCACTGCGTATTCTGCGACCGGTTCGGTTGCGACGCGGTGTAACTGTTCGTCGGATCGTAGGCACGCATGCGGTTGCGGAGGAACACGTTATTGCGCGACGTCGCATCGCAGTACGTTGCCGCGAACCAATTCCCTTCGAAGAGGTTGTAATGATTGTGCGACCCGTGAAAGAACACAATCTGCGAGAGCCAACTGGACGGGTTGCCGTTCGAATCCCAATACGGCAAGTTCGTGACGTAGTTGTACGAGAAGACGCCGCCATTGCCCCCCATGATCGGCATCACGTTGGGAATATCGTGGAAGTAGTTGTTTTCGATCAACCAATTTGAGGAGTGAATGAGCAGGATACAATACGCGTTACTGGCCAAACTGACGGGCGCCACATGATTCATGTCGCAGTCACGAATCTCGCACCGGTAACTCTCATTGATCCACATATGATGCACGCCGCCGCCGATGGCCCAGTACGACTTCACGTTCTTCATCCAGCATTCGACGGCGCCATTCATCTTGAAGTAGATCGTACTCGTGCCGGTCGTCCCGTTCTTGCACATCACGGAGACGTTTTCGAGCCCCGCTTTCGTGCAATAAAAGCTCGTCGCGCGCCAACTCGCCCGGATCCCGGTCGTCAGATAATCCGCGTTGACCGCCGGTGTGATCGTGACGGTGTTCCCCGCCTTCGACACGCACTTCACGGCTTGGGAAAAGGGGTCGGTGGTGAGGAAGGGCGTCCAAGTCGTCTCCGGCGGGATCGTGGCGTTCGAGGGGGAACTGATCCAGAAAATTTGATTCGCCACGAGCGCCGACGCATCCGACAGCACCAGCGTCGTCGATCCCCGCGTGGCCCCGCTCGTCACATTGACGGTCGTATATTGGGCGGGCGTATCTACGCCCCACGACGTATCGCCAAACGTGATATCGGAATCCGTGGTCCAGTTAATGATCGTCGCGGGCGCCCCGTTCGCATCGACGGCCCCTCGCAGCGTCACGTTGTCTTTCATAAACAGCCGGCCGTTCAGATTGAACGTCCCCGCCGCGAGTCGCACCGTCTGCCCCGCCGGACACGCATCGAGCTGCGTTTGAATCGTGCTGCTGGCCCCCGTATAGGGGTTGATGGTGGCGAAGATCGTGGTCCGCGCCGGAATGCCGCCTTCCACGCCGACGAGGCCCTGCCATGTCCCGCCAGACGGTAACGCGGTCGCGGCCACCGGATCGGTTCCCGTGGGCGTGACGTTCGCTAAGGGTGCGCTGTCGACGGGGCGCGTGGCCGCCGTGACCACCGACCGACTGACGGAGGCGGGGACGGTGTCGGCAAAGGACGCGCTTTGCAGGAAGCGCCGGACGACGACATCGATGTCAGCCATCCGTCAGGGCCAGTTCGGATTATTGGCATCGAGCGCGTCGATGTTGCAGCCCACGCCGGGAATGCCCGCCGGCGTTTGCGTGGGGTCGAGCCAGCGGTCCAACACGCGGAAGGTCACCGGATCGACCGCCACTTCATCGCTGGCCGTCTTGGCATTGCCCGTGCCCGGCAGGGTGTAGTTCGTGGCGTTCAGTTTTCGCTGGCAGATGTTGTTGTTGAAATAGGACGTCCCAGCCACGCTCGCGTTCCATCCCGTTGCCCCGAAGACGTTCCCGGCACCGACATCCGCCGCCATCGAATACGTGCCGAGGACCAGCACATTATCGTGGACTTGCAGGTCGGTCGCAGCCTCGAGGACGCCCCCTTGCTGCGCGAGGTTAAACAGCGCGCCCCAGGTATCCTGCGGAATCGAGGTCTGGTGCGTGTTGTTGTAGACGTACAACCCGCTCGGTTTATGCTCCATACTCAGGAACATCGATTGCGTCGTGGCGCCGATCGTATTCCCGATGTTATAGGCCAGGTTGTTGCGGATGGTGACGTTGGTCGTGATGGCCGAGCCGTTGGTGTAGTCGTAGCCCATCACGTCGAATGCTTGGCCGCCGTTGCGGAGCACGTTGTATTCAACGAGGACATCGCGCACTTGCGCGTAGGGATTCGTATTGCCTTGATTCCGTGGGGAAATCGTGAAGACCCGGCCGTTCTGCCCGGGATTGCCGTTCCAACTGTTCTCCATCAAATTGCCGGTGACGGTCGCCCCGAGCATATTCTTGAGTTCGACGATGTTTTTCGATGACAACCACACGCCACGCCACGCCGGATTCTTGGTCATGTAATTCCGGGTTAACGTGAGATTGCCCGGTTGCATGGGTATGCCCCGGCAGTCGGCGCCTCCGAAAAAGATCACCTGACTCGAGGAGGACAAGTAGTTGTTATCGATCGTGAACGGACCCGGCCCATTCCAGCCGCCGACCGCACAGGTGTCCGAGTTGTATTTCACGCCCGCGATGTAACAATTTTTGACCGTGATGGCCGCACAATTCGTGGTGATGCCCTTCCGGACAGAAAACCCGGCCCCTTCCGGTATGTTGATGAGACACCGATCAAACGTCAGATTATTGGGCGCATTGAGCGGATCGGTCTCGGAGTCGTTGCCGATTTCGCACAGGCTGCGACCGCCGGACGCGAGGGCCGCGTTGTAGAGAAATTCACAGCCGATGAATTGCCAGTTATGCGTCCCGGGCGGGGCATAGAGCGGATACGACCCCGTACTGCTCCAGATGTTCGAATAGCTGGGATTGTTGATTGCCCCATCGAAGCGCGCGCATTGCGCCGACGCCGTCGGGCCGATGCGCACGCCGCTCGATGGGATGGCACCCGTCGATTTAATCGTGAGCAGCGCGGATGCCCGTGGATCGACGGTCGTGCGCGGTCGCAGATAAATCCACGGATAAACGCCTGGCGGGAGCAGGAAGGTGACCGGCGAATTTGGCGGATCGCCCAGATGCGCATCGATGGTCGACTGCAGAAGCTGCGGATCGCTGATCGCGATGGTCGTGCCCGTATTCGCCGAGAGACTCCGGATCGGCGTCGCGTGCGTGACTTTCATCTTCTCCGTCGGCACTGGAAAGGCAATCGTGCCACCGGTCCCGACGATCGCCCCACCCTGCCGGAATGACAGCAGCAGCGAGGCCCATGAAATGACCGAGCTCGCGAAGGTACCCTGGATCGCCTGCGTCCCGACACTCGAGACGACGGCATCGAGCGCAAAACATTTTTCGACGGGATGCTCTCGGAGCGTCCAACCCACGTTAGTCCCCGGCGTCAACGTCACATTGGTATTCGCGACTTCGGTGACGAGCGCGACGAGGAGTTCACTCGCGGCGGTGCGCAGGCCCGTGGCGCCGGAATCAAGGACGGTGCCCACCGCGACGCCGCCATTGTCGGCCCCTTCGTTCGTGACCCACTGCTGGACATCGAGCTCGACGGGGAGCCCGCCCGACCCGTATTCCAGGATGATCATGCGCTGGTTGACGATGTCACTGTGACTCACCGTGATCGTCGTGCTCCCGCCCGCGACGGCATACGCGACCCAGACAAGGAATTGGTGATTGGCGGGGGAGGCAAATGAACCCGAGATGTCCTGTTGTAGGAGTTGCGTATAGCCGTTCCCGCGACTATCCGCGATGGTCGGCGGGTTCACCCGCGCGCCGTTCAGGCGGCAGGCGACGATGATGAAATTGCCCGCAAGGACGGGCGCGGGAAACGTCGCACTGATGGCAACGTCACTCGGCGCATCAAGGGACGTGCTTTGCCGCAGCGTCCACGGCGTGGTGACCGACACGGGCGGTTGAAAGGTCTGGTACCCCGTGTGGCCGATCTGGACGTTGACATTGATGTCTGCCAATTAGGCCGCCTTCGTCAACAACTTGCGGGAGGGCCGCCCATCGGCGCGCATCCCGTTCGGGAGGCCCGTCGTGATGACCCCCGTGGCCCGATCGATGTGGCCGAAGCGGAGCGCGGTATCGACGATGTACGGAAACTCGCGCTTCGCGTATTTCCCGTAGCCGGCTTTCGTGAGAATGTCGCGCCGGATCGTCTGCTCGCTCCAATAGAGATCCGTCGTGCCCGTCATGCAGCGGAAGGCCCCGCCGGGTTCCTGCCAGACGCGCGAGGGTTGTTCAAAGACCCGTTTACAGGGATGCGGATAGCCGGGAATCGTATCGCTCGGCACATCCGGTTCCCGGGCCCACGCCTCGAGGACCGACCGATGAATCATCAGCGCACCCGTCGGGATGCCGTTGCACCAGACCACATCGCCATACATAAAGTCGCGATAGGCGCGCATCCCGCCGCCGCGATAAATCAGCGGCTCGGCTCCGAGCGTCGCAATGCCGCCGGTCTTCCCGCGTCGTATTTCTTCCGACCCCTTGATGTGATACACGCCACTGACGATCGGCGGTGCGAGCTTCCGCTCCATCTTGAAGAACCACCGGTCGAAGAGCAGGAGCGCATCGAGCGGCGGCACGGTATCGTCCTCAATCAGCAGGAGCGCCCGAAACGGTCCACGAAGTACCGTGTCGACGATCATGTTCTGGGCCGGCCCCACCGGATAGCCGATCGGGGACGACTTGGCGACCGACCAGTTCGGCGGTTTCACCATCCCGTCCATCGCGTTCGCCCACTCCAGCCGAATCAGGCCGAGCGACGGTGTCCCGATCAGCATCGGCGTCGTGTTGTCTTCGGGTTTGGGGTTGTGCCACTGCGCGATGCTGACGGTAGGCGTCGAGGCACGCGCGCGCCGGACACGTCGGGAACGCTGAATCATCTTTGAGCCTCTGACAGATCGGGCACGTCCAAGCGTCGACGGGCAGCATGGGATCCCTTTCGAGACGCGGCATGATGGGGACACGCGGCGACGCGTTGCCACCACCCCCCGGGGTGCATACTCACGAGGTACCGCTCGCGCAAAATATCCTGGAACCATTCGCCGGGATGCCGCCGGAGATACCCTTCCGCGCCGGCGCGCGCGCCGCCATCACTTTCCCACGCGACGTTGGTATCTTCGACCACCAGCCAGTCCCCGACCTGGCAGAGCGCGCCGTACACATCGAGCTCCGTGCGCACATGGTCCGACGCGTGGTCGGAGTCGAGCGACACAAGCAGCGGCCCCTTTACGTGTGCGGTGATCTGCTTCACGATGGCCGGGTCCGTCGAATTCCCTTCGAGAAACGTCACGCGCGGATGCCTAGCGCGGATGTCGCGCTGGTCCTCGAGGTCGACGGTGAAGATCCGCCCGTCTTCGATATTCAGCACGTCCATCAGAAACGCGAACCACATCGCCGAGCCGCCCTGATAGGTGCCCGTTTCGATGATCGTCTGCGGCCGATGAATCGTGAGCAGTTCCTGATACATCCAGAGGTCAGACGGCGCTTTCGTGAGCCCGATCCCCGTGAAGGACGTCATGCCCCACGTGAAGGTGGCGTTGTAAAAGACCTCGTGAAACTGCTGAAGGACCTCCGCGTTGACGCGCTGCGTTTCGCGGATATTCCGACGGGCCTCGTCGAGCGGCACCGACCCAGACACCATCTGCGTTGTCATGGGTGCCGCTCCAGCCACGCCACATGGCGCTCGCGCAGCAACTCAAATGCTTTCTGCCATTTCGCTTTCCAGAGGCACACCAGTTCGTGGGTGCTCAGCGCCTCGAGCGTCCGGCACCGGTGATAGCAGTAGCCGCAGCGATACCCCGCGTCGGGCAGGGGATGGTCATCTAATGAGGCGCGATGCATCGTCGTCATGCGACCTCCGCCCGGGTCTGGAGCTGTGCCTCGTAATTCAGGCCCACCGACCCCGCTGATCGCGACGCGGTCAAGACCCGCCACGGCTTGGGCGGCGTGCGCCCAATCGCCTGATGCTCCTGGTAAATCGGCATCATCGGATCGAGCCAGCCGAAACTGAGCTCCACCACGCGGGTCCGATGCATCGGCTCCGCGAGCCAGCCGATCGAGTCATCGCCCCCAAACGGGCCGCTGGCGTACACGATGCCCCCGGTGCGCATGACGCGCCAGAGTTCATCCCACCATGCGAAATACTGTTCCGGTTGGAGAAATTCGAGGAGGTGCATCACCACGGCGGAATGCGCGCAGTGATCAGGCAACGGAAACGGGAGGACGCGCGGATCGTGCCGCAGATCCCCGCGTGGATTCATCCAGAGACTGTTCGGTTGCTGCGAGCCGCCGAGCGAGAGGTCGAGCAGGATGCCGGTCTTCTGCCGGATCTGCCGTTCAACGCTTCGCGACAGCTTTACTGACGGGGGCGTCCGGCCGAGCCACTGGCGCCGAACCGCCCGCTGCGTGTTTCCCATGTGCGATGAGTTGCTCCCCAAGGGCAATGGCTTCTTCCGGTTTGAACCCGATCATCTGGACCGGCTGGCTCATCTCAAGCAGCACGCCGCCAAACGTCGGACTCGACTGCACCCGAAACGTCGTCGGTTTCGGCATCACGTTCGCCAAGGGCGTCACCCTCGGGGCCTGCGGCCGAAACCGTTTGATCTTCCCCATCAGGCTTTATTCCTTCACCGCATCGATCGGCTGCTGGAAGTTCGCCCTTGGCGGCTTTCTTTGCCGCCAAGTGGCTAAGTGCTTTTTTTTCAATAGTTTATGTGCTGAACGCCCAACTGTAGGTCAAATTCAAAGCCTGATTGCTCAGTTTTGTGACCTGCTGGAAGCCGGCGATGGAGAGCGCTGAACCGCTGGAGCTGTGGTAGTGCATGGCGACGGCGTTGAGGACCGCGCCGATGCTGGCCGCTGCGCCGGAGTACAGCGAGGAGCTCGCATAACTGACGGTCTGGACGAGCGCCCAGGTGCCGGTCAGGGACTGCTGGAACGAGGACACCTGAATGCGGCCGCCACCGGTGCCGGTGCTGTTGACGCCGTATTCCGATCCCGTTGAGCCCACCACGATGGACACGCAGGAATCGGTGGAAGCGATGGCGGTGGTGTTGGCGCTGTTGGCCGTCTGGGCGAAGCCGATGGCCATCCAGCGGGCCCAGGCCATGCCGGCGGAGTCGAACGAGGTCAAGTTCTGGACGCTTGAGACGCTCGAGGCGATGCCAGCGAAGGCGCGGGTGATGCTCTGGAAGCCGTAGACGGTGACGAGGTTCTCGGACCAGTCGGTGAGGTGTTCGGTGCCGTCGGGGTCGACGAGGCCGACGCGGATGAAGCCGCGAATGGAGGGCCGTTCGCTCAGGCCATGCGCGGGTAACTGACCGCCGTCGAAGACGTGCGTTTTGCCGTCGTGGGTGTGGATCCGTTCACCGGGTTTGATAACAAACGACATAGCGCTCCCTTTATGGCGGCGAAGGCCGCAGCGTTGGACTGACTGACCGAAATCGCGAGAAAAGCCGACGTGCGTATCGAAAAACTGCCCGGCTGCCCGGACAGCAGTAGCGTGCGAGGGAGCGCAGGCGTTACGGCGAGACTAGCACAACCGTCGTCATTTGTGACGAAACGCGGCGACTTTTCCACAACTGTGGAAAACCGTGTGGAAAACTCCAGACGGGTTTATCGCCAGCCCGCGACGTAGCCGGCGTGCTGTTGTGCGGCAGGCGTCAGACAGGTCACGTACACCGCCTGGTTGGCATCCAGTGCACGACCGTCGACTGCTTGGTCTGTGGCCCTGATCGCAATTTGATGGCGCTGTGCGAGCCCGTGGCAGCCGTGCGTGCCGTCCCCGCAGAGGGCGATGGAGTTCTCGAGGCTGACCGGACCACCTAAGCTCTTCGGCCGGATCTCGTGGACGGACTCGGCCGGCCGTCCGCAAACGCGACAGAAACCGCCGTCTCGCTCGCGGACCGCCGCTTTGACGGTCCGCTCGACGCGGAGCTTCGCCCGACGCTTCGCCGCTCGAGCTCGGGCCGTGACCCCGGGTGACTTCCTCAGCGCCAATGCAGCGCCACCCAGACGCCACCGGCAAAGCACAGAAACCCACCGAGTCCACAGAGCACCGCAATGACAAAGTCAGTGGCCAATCCTTGGTCCCGGAACCACGGCATCACTTCACGGTCAAATTAGTGGGTTTTACAGGGCTTCCGACGACCCCCGCTTGAAGTACAAAAGGGTCGGACTTTGTCCCCTCCCCGAAGCTATCAATCGCGGCGACTTGGTACGTGTGCTGACCGCCGGCAGAGACCGTGAACGTGTAGGTGTAGAGCTGAAGACCGGAGACCGTTGACGTGGTTCCCTGGGTGAACACCAACGGACCCGTGCGCACCGTATTGTCGTACAGGGCCCAACCAGTAATCGTGATCTGATTCCCCGTCGAGTCTTTATTCGAGCTGCAGACGGAGAGCGTCACCGATTGGCCGACGACGGCGGTCCCGCTGGTCGGTTGGGCGGCATCGCAGTAGTGGGTTTGGGCGGAGACGAGTCGGGGCACAGCGATGAGGAGCGCGAGCGCGATGAGGAGACGACGCATCGGCAACCTCCTTTGGGTTGACTGACCGAATGCTCGCCAGTGTGCGCTTCTCATCAGGCTTTGACCACCTCAGCCTTTACGCAGAGTGGGCCCGAGTCGGAGCGCTGCCGTAATCAGTCGCTGCTGCTCCGGCGAGATCGCGACCGTCTTCCAGCGAATCGTGTCGGTACCTTGCCAGTCCTCGTCAGGTGAAGGATTACCCGAGCCCTCAACCAGTCGGCTTTCGAGCTCCAACAACGCCTCAAGTTCGTCCGCGCAGACTTCCCAACCGATGCCCATCGTCGCGTGATGGCTGTCGATGACGGCCTTTCGCGCCCGCCATTTCGCAACGAGGGCTCGCAGGGCGTCCGTCATTCGGCCCCCTTTTTGTGCGCGGCTTCAGGAAATCCGCACGAATAGCAATAACCCTCCGCCGGACCATACCCGCGATAGGTGCGACAGGCCGATTGTCCATATGCCGCACACGTCGGCATCCATTGATGCTTACACGGCGCGACGGAGCCCCCAGCCGCCAGCAGGGCTTCGAGTTCGTCCGCGCATTCTTCCAATGCGTCGAGCCTTCCATCAACCGGCGCGTTGTCCAGATGCGCGGGCAGATACAACGCGCCATCGTCCTCTGACCAGTAGACAATCATCGTTGCCTCCTCACGCAGAGCGTCCGTCATTCGGGTGCCCCCCTAGTGAACATGAATACGATCACTGCCACGACGCTGCCGATCATGGCACCATGCAACCCGTAGAACATGCCGCCCACGAACGCGCCACCTGCGAACGCCGCGCCGAGACGAAACAGCGTGCGATTGGTCATTCGGGTGCCTCCGGTGGAGGAAGACACGCGACCACGCCATTGCGGGTGGTTCCATCCTCAAAGGCGGAGAGAGATTCGCGCCACAACATCACCGGCCCAAATCTGCAAAAGGTTTCAAACCGACGACCCTCTCGGTCCACGCCACCCATCAACCCGCCAATACATTCAGAGCCATCCACCAACACATGACCGTCGTTGAACACATAAACGCATTTCAACATCGCTCACCTCGCAGGGTGTCCGTCATTCGGGTGTCAGCCACAAATCCCTCGCATCGGTTGACCGCAGGTGACGCAGAGACAGGGCGCCGGTTCCGATGCGACGGAGCCGCCAGCCGCCAGCGCGGCACGTATCTCCGCGAGACGGCTGGCCCACGCCGTCAAATCTTCGTGCCACGTAATCCATTCATGCGCGCGGGCATGCCCCCGGATCTCCGCTTCCAGCGTTTCCAGGTGCCGCAGGGTGTCCGTCATTCGGGTGCCTCGTCGGTAAGTTTTCGGTAACACTCGCCCAGCGCCTCAAAATCCTTCGGTGCGACGGAGCCCCCAGCCGCCAGCAGGGCTTCGAGTTCGTCAGCGCATTCACGCATCGCCACAATCGAGCCGAGTTCCGGCGTAAACGTCCCGGCACGGTTCGCCGCACGCTCGCGCCATGTCGCAATCAGTTGCCGCAGGGTGTCCGTCATTCGGGTGCCCTCCGCGCAACAAAAATCTTCAGTGTGCGGCCGTCATCCTGATAGTGCAGCTCGCACTCGACATTCCAGCGTTCATACTGGCGTCCCTTCTCGTCTACCAGCGTCACCCGGGTGACGTGCGCCGGTTGTTCGACTCGATTCATTCGGGTGTCCGTCATTCGGGTGCCTCGTCGGTAAGTTTTCGGTAACACTCGCCCAGCGCCTCAAAATCCTTCGGCGCGACGGAGCCCCCAGCCGCCAGCAGGGCTTCGAGCTGCTGCACAAACCTGAACGCGGTCAACTCTGGAATCGTGCGCGGGCGTTCTTCCGCTGTATTGATCGCGCCGATGCGCTGGAGTTCGGCCTGAAATTCCTTCACCAGTTGCCGCAGGGCGTCCGTCATTCGGGTGCCTCCCAGTTATTGCCCGCCATTACGACCCCAGAAGAACCAACACAAGCCGAGCAGTAGCGCCACGACGACCCCCGCGAGGATCATCGACCGATCCCGTCGCCCTTCGGTTTCCCCATCTGCTCACTCCTTCGGCGGTTGCCACGGCACCACAAACTGATCCGACACGCCAATCGCTTTGAGCGCTTCTGCTGGCGTTCGCACCGTAGGAATCGGCGCCGTCGCCTGCGCTTGCCGAAACGTCCAGGACTGCCGCTCAGTCAAGTCCCCCGTCTTCGACTTCACTTCGAGTGGCACCCATTTCCCACGCCACGCCACGAGCAAATCTGGAGTGCCTTCGCCGGAGATCCGAAACACAAATGCCCCGACGGCCTCGAGGGCTTCGACGATCGCATTTTCGTTCGTGTCGCGCTTACGGGCTTGACCAGTTCGCACTCAGCGCTGGCCTTGTTCGAACTGGACGACGGCCAGCCACGCCCCGAATACCACTGCCAGAATCACAAAGATCGTCACCATCACTGCCCCCGCTGCTGCTGCTGCTGCCGTTGCCGTTGCCGACGTTTCGCGCGGTAGCACCGACACGCCGCTGCCGCCGCGACCCGATGTTTCTGACACCGCGTGTACTTGTCGCAGGGCTCCCCGCAAATCCCGCAGGCCCCGGCTTCCCGATACCGGTGATAGCGCTCGCGCAGTCTCGGGCCTTGCAGTGTCATAACACCTCTCGCGTATTCGGCACCCCACGCGCAACATTCGCCGTCCACTGCCGAAGACGCTCCACCTTCGCCTCAAACACCGCCAACGCCTCTGCCGTCGCGGGTGTCACCTCGATCTCGACCATCTCGGCGTCGGGATGCTGTGCGCGCACGAGGGTTTCGGCCGCCACTGCGCTCTCGGCCTCTCCCATCCAGACGCGACCACAGGCCAGCCACGTCGGTGTCCGAAACGTGTAGAGCACTTTATAAATCACACGAGCCGCCCTTGCGTCCGCATCTGGTCGATGCTGTCCAGCGTCGGCGGAATCTTCGTATCCGGAAACCAGTTGTGCTGCGAGCCGTCAAAGCTATCCGCGCCCATTCGCGCGATGTGCGCGATCCGTTCGTGACTGTTCACCCGGCCCCAATGCACCCAGAGCCCACGACTCTTCGCATACGCCGCCAGTGATCCGGCTTGGGGCCCGAGTTTCCATTCCGTGGTGCCGCCGATAAAGAGCGCGGCGAGTTCGCGCCACGGCACGTCATCGACCGTCAACCCATCCTGAGCCACAAGGGCGGGCGGAAAGCCAATGCCCCGAATCACCCGCGACCAGAACGACCACCGCTGCAGCGTCGCATAGCAATCACCGACCACATCGGGTGCGCAGACGAACCGACACCCGAGCCGACCATCGAACCGTTGCAGCATCCGCATGAACGCCTCGACATCAAATCCTGAATACGCGCCGTTATCCATCGCCCACAGTCCCGGTCGAAGGATCAACGAGTCTGGTAAATTCCCCTGCGCCGGCAAAATCAGTTCACCGACGCGTTTATATTTCTTTTGCGTCGAGCCAGCAGCGAACAGAATCATTTCAGTTTCTTCTGCTCCTGTAGTTGCCGCTTCCCGCAGTACCACGTGCTCACACACGGCGGATCGTGGGGACATGGCCACGTGATCCCGGCGGTGCTCTTGATCGGTGTCATCGGCGGCGCGCTGTTGGCCGCCCGATACTTCTTCGGCTTCGTCCAGCCGCGTGCGGCGAGTTCCGCACGAAACGCCTCTCTCCACCAAGTCACCGCGTCCGTCGTGACGTCGCCCTCGAGCGCGCGCTGTGCATCGCGTTTCGTCACCCAGACCAGCAGGTCGAATTCTTCCGCCCGCGACCCGAGGCATTCCTGGAGCTCTTGGTACAAAAATGTGGGCATGCACATCCGTCCACAGTACGCATGGCCTCGATGAAGATTTTTATTTGAAGACATGCGCCGACCTCCGCTTCGGCACCGTGCCGGCCGCCGTCAACCCGTGCCGCGCCCGCTCCGCCCGCTGCCGCTGAGCCTTCTCGCGCCCACAGGTGCGACAGATCCGCTGCCCCCGAGGATTCACGTAGAGATTGGCCCCCACGAGCGGATGCCCGCG